>OGXQ01002097.1_pt1 | contig 14165 bp, 9 predicted proteins | sample 1576291 | NCBI WGS metagenome assembly OGXQ01 (sample SAMEA3541575, study PRJEB24748) | human gut metagenome | biome: human gut; feature: human-associated habitat; material: faeces | place: China | collected 2012 | reverse complement strand
CTGTAAAGCAGTCATCAACTCGGTCTTTAACTGACTGTCAATCTCACTTCTCTCATAATCACTTACGACATTACCGCACACATTGGTATAGAAAAGAATCGGGTCGGTAATATGATAAGAATATTCACCATTGCAGCGGATGGAAATATCAATATCCAGTCCAATGTTCTGATCTACAACACGGAACGGTACCGGATTGGCTGTTCCGTATTTATTCCCCATAATCTCCTTTGTATTAAAGAAATAAACTCTCTGATCCTTGGCTGTTTCACCGCCAAATGCAATACGTCTTCCTATGGTTGAGAAGGTTTTCTTAATGTTCTCTCCCAGGTTTCCGCAGAAAATACTCGGTTCGGAAGAGGTATCATACCTGAATTCTCCTGCTTCTGCACAAAGCTCAACAACCTTGCCCTGATCTACGATAATCATACACTGTCCTTCGTTGACAGCGATGACCGATCCGTTTGAAATAATGTTATCTTCACCCTTGTTATTGCCTGCGCCACGGCCTTTCTGACGCTTATGTCCCTTGGTCACCAACACATCAGCGTCTAAAGAATCACAGTAGAAGTACTCCTCCCACTGATCTGCAACCACACCACCAACAGCGCTTGTTACTGCTTTAATTAATCCCATTCTTTTCCCTCCGTTTTCTGGGTCCACTCGCGCAGTGGAAAGATGCCCCTCGGCGTCCAGCCCGCAGGCGTTCCGGAACGAGGTATTTTGCAGCCCCAGTTCAGCGGCGCGGGCGTTCATCTGTTCCACAAAGATCGGTTCGCTCCACGTCTTACCATCGTCCTCACTTTTCACGAGCATAAGTTGGGCGGTCTCGTCCGGTGTCATTCCCGGCATGGAGTTCCACCAAGCCCGTTCGTTACCCATACCATGCGTCCATGCGGCTACTACCCAGATCGTATTGGTCTTTTCGTCTACCAAGATCGATGGGTCTCCCACGCCGTTTTGTCCGTGGGGCAGGCCATCCGTTTGTTTGAAAGTCATGGCTACTCGCATCGGTTCCCAAGTTTGTCCCTTATCGGTACTGCGGCTTACTCCGATATCGATTTTCTCTTGCAGGTCCACGCTGCTATTATAGCGAATATCGTAGACTCCGAGTAATGTTCCGTTATTCGTCGTCACTAATCCCGGGATGCGGAAGGCCGCCGATCCGTCATCCCCGGCTTGGCGTACGCCGATACCTACATGGCGTTCGTCCACCTTTCCTTTCCAAGTGATGTCGATCGGTTTGTTGTTGATCTGGGCGTTAGGTATCGTAGTCGCTACTTTTGCCAATAAGGAAGTCTCTGGCTTCATCTGGATACTTACCCAGAAATAATTGATGCCTTTAAGCATCGGTTGTTTGGAGGTTAGTTTTACCGTGCGCGACAAGGGGGCGGTAACCTCATCTTGCCGTACGGAATAAGATTCAAGAGCCTTACGGGTATTTCCCGGTATATGGCTGGATATGTACGTAACGGGACTGAAATGTTCCCCTTTGCGGGATGGAGCTTCCACTCCGCTATAAAATAGACGTATCGCTTGGATGTCCGACAGATTGACATTGTCTCCGATCTGTATCGTGATCTCGTTTAATACATCCCCTTTTTGGGCCGGTATCCGCATCTCGTAAAGTACATTGTCGATCCGGTCTATCAAGATGGGGATTTGTTGCTCTCGCACATAAAGACTATCTGCCGCAAAAGCCGTTTGTACGATGAAAAGAAGGCAGAAATACAGGAAAGTTTTTTTCATGATGTTTTTTGTTTGTAGGTTGAAATTAATAGATATGTGAATTCCAAAGGTAGCGATATTCATTCATATGAACAAAGCCCCTTTGGAATTCGTGCCAAAAACCTAGTTATATCCAATCGCCTTAAACCTATGTACGATTAGTATCCGGGAGTCTGTTTCAATGCGGGATTGTTTGTCAATGCATCCTCGTTGATCGGCCACAAAAGACGAGACTCTTGTGCGGTCGTGTATTTCAAGACATATTGATTACCGAAACGTCTCAAGTCATACCAACGCTTGCCCTCGAAGAAGAACTCGCGCAGCCGTTCTTTCAATATAGCTTCCATCACGTTCTCATCGCCCCCCTCAAATGGGTTATCGTTATAGAAACTTCCCTTGTCATTCGGATAAGCGACCTCGTTTTTATGTGCGTTGAAATATTCAGAACCGTAAGCACGCTCGCGTACGGCATTGATCTCCGTGGAAGGATCTTCTCCTAAGAGAGCTTTAGCCTCGGCTAGTAGTAACAGGGCATCGGCATAACGGTAAATAGGATAATCATCCAGCCAGTTACGTTCGTTGCTACCCTCCAATGTTGTTCCTTGGAATTTGTATGCGAATGGAGCGATGTACTTTATGCTTCCGTCTTCCTGTTTTTGATAAACAGCTTTCAAGGTTCCTGTCAGACGGGAATCATTTTCGCGGAAAGTTTTCCAGTAATGATCTTTCTTAACTTGGTAACGCATTAAACCGTGGAAATTATAACCCGGAATTTCCATGAATGGGGTTCCTGATTCATCGCAATAGTTTGCCATGTATTCACGTTGCGGAACCATGTTGTTTCGCCAATTATAATCTTTCCACATGGTGAATTCATCTTTGATACTCTTGAAAGCGAAGATGATCTCGCTATTCTCCTTATTCCCATAGGCGAATACATCAGTAAACTTATCCTGTAGCTTTAGGTTGCCGTTTTGTTGAAGATCTTGCAAAGCAGCCTTGGCGGTAGAATAATCTCCTGTACCTCCACCCATTTGGCGACCACTCCATAAATAAACTTCACCTTTTAGTATCAATGTGGCTGATTTAGACCAGTAGCCTTTTCCATATTTGTAAGAATAATCACTACCGAAAGCATTGACGGAAGCGTCAATGTCTTTCTTGATCTGGTCCATGACCTCACTTGCTGGAGACGCCGCTTTTTCCAAATGAGAGATATCCAGTTCGTTACCTAGAGTAGGTTCGGTTACCAAAATTACATCTCCCCATGAACGTAATAGATGGAAATAAATATACGCACGCATACCATATGCTTCACCTAAGAAGTAGTTCTTCTCATTTTCATCTAATAAGGTAGTCTCGTTGGTCTTACGGATCATGAGGTTTAATTGGTTGATTGTCTCATAGAAATCTCCAAAATTGCTGATGCCCGTAAATTCAGCGTTGATCGTATTATACGGATATCGTTCTACGCCTTGAGTGGCTTCACCTCCGAAAGGCTGGTCGCCATAAATATCGGCACGTGGTTCACCCAGTACGAATATATTATAGCTACGTAAGCGAAGCAAGGAATGCAGACCTGTATTGAATGCCTTGAATTGGTCCGATGATTTCCAATAGTTAGCATCGGAAATACTGCTGACTGGCTCCATGTCCAACGAGGTGCATCGATTGAATGTCAACAAGGACACAGCCACCATAAAGGTTATAAATATCTTTTTCATATGATGTTTAATTTTTATGCGTTAATTAGAAAGTTACAGATACACCCATAAGGACAGTCTTAGGAGTCGGATATCTACCATTGTCGATGCCTTGACCATAATAGGTATCTACGGCTGGTTCTGGTGATACTCCGGAATAACCGGTAAAGTAGCACAGATTTTGTCCGGTGACATAAACAGAGGCGTTTGACATAAACGCTTTATTGATCCATCTTTTCGGTAAGTTCCATGTCAATGTGATCTCGCGAAGTGCCAAGTAATCACCCTTTTCATAGAATCGTGAGCTGTTGTTATCTACAGCCGTAAGTCCGTTGTTGGAGCGGGTGATATTCTTTTTGCTCAATTGATCCGCATAGTAGAATTTCGGGATATCCGTATTCGTGTTCTCTTCAGACCAGCTTTGTTTAACCATGTCGATGATGTTAAATGAACCTTGGTATTGTCCGATAGAGCGTGCGGCCAAGTCGTTATACAATGTATGGCCTAATGCGTAGTCGAAACGGGCGTATAAAGAGAAATCCTTGTAAGAAACGGTGGTAGAGAAACCTCCTGTTACGTTCGGGAAGATATTGCCTACCTTCACACGGTCTAGATTGTTGATGACACCGTCACCATTCAAATCGGCCCAACATACGTCACCCGGCTCGATTTGTTGTTTTCCGGTTTTGTCTTTCAGGGCTTCCCATGCCGCTGGACCATATAATTCACCAATGGCGTCATAACGATTATTTGCGTTTGCTTTTACGTCATCCCAATCTTTGAAAATGTGATCTTGCTTGAATGCGAACAAGTCACCCAGCTTTCCTCCTTCTTGTTTTCCGCCAACCCAAACGACTTCGCCTTTTTTCGGATCCCATACTTGGTATCCACCTTGGCGGTTGTTCTCGTTTCCGTTTGCCGGAAGCTTGATGATCTTGTTGGCTACCGTAGATAAGTTAGCTGTTACGTCCCAACTGAAACCTCCTACATTATTTAAGATGTTAGCTTTTACCTCCATCTCAAAACCTTGGTTACGCAGTGTTCCTAAGTTGGTTTTGATACTTTTGAATCCCGTGTAATTAGGCAAATCCAGATCAGTCAACAAATCGGAAGTCGTACGGTTATAATAGTCTAAGATAAAGCTTAAGCGGTTATTGAAGAAACCTATATCCAGACCTACTTCGAAAGACTTACTTTGCTCCCAACGTAAACCGCTATTAACCAATTGGTCATTGTAAAAACCAACGGAATTGTTGTAGTTTGTTATGATGTTTCCGTCTTTGTCCTTCTGTCCGTAACTACCGTATACGTCATAATAGCCTAATCCGTTTACATTACCGTTTACACCATAGCTGACACGTGGTTTCAGGTTCGAGATAATATCCGCTAATTTGGAGTCCTTGAAGAAATCTTCCTCCATGATGTTCCAACCTGCGGAGACACCCGGGAAGAAACCCCAACGGTGGTCGCTCAGTTTGGAGATACCATCATAACGAGCTACAACAGACAACAGATATTTGAGGTTGTAGTTATAGTTTACACGAGCGAAGCCGGAAAGGATACGATAGCCTTGTTTGTAACTGTATGAATACGTACGGTTACTTCCTGCGTTCAAGGTTGGGATATCATCCGAAGGTGAATTTTGAGTCTTGGCGTTTAACGTATATTGATGCCAATTGAAATACTCACCGCCGACCATGGCTTCCAAATTGTGCTTGTCCTTGAAACTATCAGAATATGTCAAGGTCACACTATGTTGCTGTTGATTTTCCTTTACATATTTCGCTTCAGCCTGGCGCGTTAGGTTCGGTGTGCTAGAGTTCTGTTGTTGATAGGCTTTATCAAATTTATCCGTTTGATTATCTACGTGATACAAAGCGCTATTAGCCTTTAATACTAATTTCTCGGGAATGATTTGCAAATCGAAACCTATGTTGTATGTTGAACGACGGATTCCATTTGTATTCGTTAGCTTGTCCTTGTAGTAAAGAGGATTACCATCACCGGTACCGAAACCGGAAGCGGGAGATCCATCTTCCATATAGGGGTTCCAAGTTGGGCGTTGGCTCATCGTACGATAGAAGAACTCGTATTGACCGATCCATAATCCCGGCGTACGAGACCAAGTGTAAGTCGCCCCGCCGTTTACAGTTAAGATCGGGAATATTTTATAGGAACCGTTTAACGTTCCGGAGAAGCGTTCGTAACTAGTACCTTTGATCAAACCATCTTCTTTGTAATAACCTAAACTAGCAGCGAAAGTACCCTTATCGTTACCGCCTGTAATGTTCAAATAATGATCTTGCGTGAATGAGGGGTCTTTGAAAGCTGCATCTTTCAATTGGCCTGAATAATCCTTAAATAAAAGTTGCTTTGTAGGATCATTGGGATCTGTCATTTGTTGCCAACCTTCGTTTAACAGACCTTTCGTCGTGTCATCTAGATAGCGAATGTCGAATAAATCGTTACCAACTCCATAGCCCATTTGGTTATCGATACCCGAACGTCCGGTTCGCTTGTATCCTAAGCGATTATAATAGATATAGTCCTCTGCGTTCAAGTAATCATATCCTGTACGGGCGAAGTTTGCTCCTCCTTTAAATTTATAGGAAACGGAAGCTACGCCTTCTTTTCCCCGTTTGGTCGTGACAAGGATTACACCGCCATTCGCACGTGCTCCATAAATGGCCGTTGAGGCAGCATCTTTTAATACTTGGATGGACTCGATATCTGAAGGGTTGATATCTGCCAAAGAGTTACGAACGATACCGTCTACCACTACCAAAGCTCCATTGTCTTTTCCGGTCATGGTAGCTCCACCACGAAGTACGATATTGGGGTCTTTACCCGGCTGGCCACTTATGTTTACTACGCGTAAACCGGAAACCGTACCTTGTAAAGATTGTCCGGCATTGGCCATAGCTGCATTTTCCAGTACGGCGTTATCCAATTTAGAGATAGAGGTTGTCAAGGTCGCTCTCTTTTGTGAGCCACCGTAACCGGTTACCACTACTTCGTCTAGCTGTTCGGCGTTTTCTTGTAGGATCACGTCTACTTTGGCTTTCCCGGCTACTGGAATTTCTTGTGTCTTGTACCCAATGAAAGAAAATACTAATGTGGCGTTTTTGTTGGATACGGTGAGAGTGTAATTACCGTCGAAATCGGTAATCGTTCCATTTGTCGTGCCTTTTTCAACGATAGACGCACCGGGGACACCCATTTTATAGGTATCCAGCACTGTTCCGGAGACTGTCTGCTCTTGTCCGTACATAAATGCCGGAAGTAGGAGCGCAAGCATTAAGAGCAGTAGATTCTTCTTCATAATGAATTACTTTTTTGTTGTTTATTTAGTTTATTGGATGAGATTAATTAGCATTCGTCGGTCATATTAGCGACTTTCGGACGTAAGAAGATCACTTGGATTAAAAGTGCGATGAGTACCAATCCGGCTAGCATGGCGAAGTCATGGCCAAGGTTACCAGCATCGGTAGATTTTCCTAGTATATCCGTGATGGCGGCTCCGGCGAATACACCGGTCATATTCATAATTCCATAGGCTGTAGCCCGATAACGGGGGGAGATGAATTGGCAAAGGATAGGCATATTATTGGCGTCGAATATACCATAACCGATACCGAAGCAAAGACCACCGCCGATAATCATCGGGAAGTTGTGCCCAAATCCTAGTAATAGGAGAGAGGGTATCGTTAATGCCAAACCAATGGCGCCTGTGTATACACGTCCCCGGACATTCCGCTGGATCCATTTATCGGATAAAATACCTCCGGCGATTACCCCTATAAAGGAAGAGATAGCGATCGTGAATGTAGATAACGGACCGGCCTCGGACATATCCAACGAGAGATTTTCAGCGAATAGGGTAGGGAGCCAGTTCTTTGTCGCCCAACCCGGTAAGCTCGGCGTGGCGAAATAAAGAAGAATGATCCAAAAAGCGATGTTCGTGAATAACATCCCTAATCCTTTAAACGCACCGGAAATCGGATTCTCTTTCGGATAATTTTCCAGTTTTACGGCTTGTTCCACATGATCTTTCTTATCGTGTAAGAAGATGATCAAGACCACGCTATAAGCGATGCCGATGATACCAAACCAATGGAAAGTCGTTTCCCACGTATAAGCGCTGGCCACCGTAGCTCCGAATCCTCCCAAGGCTTGGCCTACGTATAGACCTGTCATATGGATACCTACGGCTAATGACCGTGTTTTCTCTTGGTGATAATCTGTGATAAGCGATAATCCGGCAGGAATATACAGGGCCTCACTAACCCCCATCAAGGCACGTAGGTAATAGATCTGATTGAAATCCGTGCAATACCCCATCATCAAAGTCACGAAGGACCAGACAAATAAGCTACCCACGATTAGCCACTTCCTGTTTACCCTGTCTGCCACCATACCGGCTACAGGGCTCATGAATCCGTAGATCCAGAGGAAGACCGCCATCAAACGTCCGAAGTTCGCCGCAGACTATGTCATTCAACTTCTATTACAAATTCTTACAATTAAGATAGCTCCTTATGAAAAAATTTTATTTTATTACGCTTAGTTTTTGAAAAAACTTATTGTACCTTTGCCCTAATCACTCAATAAAGGTATAACCATGACAACTAAGTTCTTGCTCTCGTCCGATGACAATACTCGCAGTGGCCTTCTGAAAAAGAAGATCATACATTATTATATGGCCAATGGAGACGCTACTATAGCGGAGGTATGTAAAGAAATGAATCTCAGTATCCCCACCGTCACTAAGCTAATTAGCGAATTACAAGAGGACGGTTATATACTCGACTTTGGAAAACAAGAGACTAGCGGAGGGCGTAAACCTAGTATTTACGGGCTCAATCCCGTATCCGGCTATTTTGTGGGCGTAGATATACTGAAAGATCAACTGAATCTAGCCATATTAGATTTTAAAGGAGATAAGATCCGCATTGAGCAGAATATCCCTTATACACTCGAAAACACACCAGCCGCTTTAGACCATCTTTGCGAATGTATCAATGAATTTATAAACTCGTTGCCGATCCCAAGGGAAAAGATATTAAGCATTGGCATTAATATATCCGGACGGGTAAATCCTTTCGCCGGATATAGCTATAGCATTTTTTACTTTGAGGAGAAGCCCTTGTCTCAAATCCTTGAGGAAAAACTACATATAAAGATCTATATAGAGAATGACACCCGTTCCATGGCTTACGGCGAATATCTTCAAGGAGTCGTAAAAGGAGAAAAAAATATCCTATTCATCAATATATCTTGGGGATTAGGTATCGGTATCATCATAGACGGCAAGGTTTATTTCGGGAAATCAGGCTTCTCCGGAGAATTTGGGCACTTCAGCTTCTTCGAGAATGAGATTCTTTGCCATTGCGGTAAAAAAGGATGCCTCGAGACTGGAGCTTCCGGTTCTGCCCTATACCGTACCCTCCTTGAGCGGTATAAAGAGGGTAGCAACACCATATTGGCCAGTAAAATCGATGCCGGGGAATACATCGGGCTCTCTGACTTGATCGACGCTATTCAGAAAGAGGATATGCTATCTATTGAGATACTGGAGGAGATCGGTTTTAATCTAGGTAAAGGAATAGCCGGATTGATGAACATTTTCAATCCGGAACTGGTCGTACTGGGCGGCCCCTTGTCGCAGACGGGAGAATATTTAAGCCTACCTATTAAAAGTGCCGTCAGGAAGTACTCTTTGAACTTGGTAACCCGTGATACTCAGATCAAAGTATCCAAATTAGGTGAAAGAGCGGGTATATTAGGAGCCTGCCTGCTATCTCGATCTAAAATTCTAGGTATGATTTAATATGTATTTCAAAGGAATTAAATAAAAAATAAATAATTATTTCATTTTCTCGATAAAACACTACTATATTATTAAATTATTTTATTTATATTTGCATCATAATTAAAATTAGAGGTTAAAACTCATAAAAATAACGCAGGTATGGATAAAATTAAAGGACTGATCGATGCTCCCTTCACTCCGTTCCATGAGAACGGGGAAGTTAATTACGAGCCAATTGAAGCTTATGCGAAACTTCTTGTGAAAAACGGACTGAAAGGCGTGTTCATCAATGGTTCTTCCGGAGAAGGTTATATGCTGACAGAGGAAGAACGCATGAAATTGGCCGAGAAATGGATGGAAGCAGCTCCGGAAGGCTTTAAGGTAATTGTGCACGTAGGTAGCACATGCGTTAAGTCTAGTCGTAATTTGGCGGAACATGCTCAAAAGATCGGCGCTTGGGGTATTGGCGCTATGGCTACTCCTTTCCCTCGTATCGGTCGAATTGAGGAATTGGTAAAGTACTGCGAGGAGATCGCTTGCGGCGCTCCTGCCTTACCGTTTTACTACTATCATATCCCTGCGTTTAACAACGCTTTCCTCCCTATGCTGGATTTCTTAAAAGCAGTAGACGGGCATATCCCTAATTTCGCCGGTATCAAATATACATACGAGAGCTTATACGAATACAATCAATGTCGTTTATACAAGGATGGTAAATTCGACATGTTGCACGGACAGGATGAAACGATTCTTCCTTGCCTTGCGATGGGTGGAGCGCAAGGAGGTATCGGTGGTACCACAAACTATAACGGAAAAGAATTAACCGGTATCCTAGAGGCTTGGGCAGCCGGTGACTTAGAGACAGCTCGCGAGAGACAAAACTTCTCTCAGGAGGTTATTAACGTTATCTGCAATTACCGTGGTAATATCGTCGGAGGAAAACGCATCATGAAATTGATCGGATTAGATCTCGGCAAGAACCGTACCCCGTTCCGGAATATGACGGACGAAGAAGAGGCCGCGATGAAAGCGGAATTAGAGGCTATCAATTTCTTTGAAAGATGTAATAAATTCTAAGGTATGGCAGCGTTTGACAATTTATCTAATCCATCGGAATATCTAGCTTATTGGGGCAAGACCTATCGGAATGAGCTTCTTTCCAATATTCTTCCTTTTTGGATGAAATACGGACTGGACAAAGAGAACGGCGGTTACTTTACTTGCGTAGACCGGGATGGTACTCTGATGGACTCCACTAAATCCGTTTGGTTCCAAGGACGATTCGCCTTTATCTTGGCATATGCCTATAATCACATTGAGAAGAACGAAGAATGGCTGAGAGCCTGTAAAAACGGTATCGATTTCATCGAGAAACATTGTTTTGATACGGACGGACGTATGTTCTTCGAGGTGACAGCGACAGGCATCCCTGTACGTAAACGCCGTTACGTATTCTCCGAGACTTTCGCGGCGATCGCTATGGCCCACTATGCATTGGCATCAGGTGACAAAGGCTATGCCGAGAAGGCCGTGAACTTATTCAAGCAAGTATTGCACTATAAGAATACCCCGGGATTATTGGAGCCTAAATTTCGTGAAGGTCTCGTGGCGAAAGGCCATTCTTTCTGCATGATACTGATCGATACGGCGGCACGCATCCGTGAGGCCATAAACGATCCCATACTTACACAACAAATCGATGATTCCATAGCCGAGTTACGCCGTGATTTCATGCATCCCGAATTCAAGGCTATCTTGGAGACAGTAGGACCCAACGGTGAGTTTATCGACTCTATCGCCGGGCGTACCATCAATCCCGGCCACTCCATCGAGACCGCATGGTTTATCTTGGAAGAGGCCAAATACCGAGGATGGGACCCCCAACTGAAAGAGATGGGTTTACAAATCCTCAACTGGTCTTGGGACTGGGGCTGGGATAAGACGTACGGCGGAATCAACTATTTCAAGGATTGCAAAAACTTCCCTCCCCAAGAGTATTGGCACGACATGAAGTTTTGGTGGCCACAATGCGAGGCGGTTATCGCTACGCTTTACGCCTACCAAGCGACTGGCGACGCCAAATATCTCGAAATGCACAAACTAATAAACGATTACACATTTAATCATCTCCCCGACAAAGAATATGGGGAATGGTATGGCTACCTACACTTCGATGGTAGTGTCTCTCAATCTGCCAAAGGCAATCTATTCAAAGGTCCGTTCCACATTCCTAGAATGCTTCTCAAATGTAGTTTACTCTGCGACGAAATTCTTTCTAAATAACTTTATCTAAAATACTGAAAATTGGTCAATTGACATCAGGGGTCACAACCGTGGCTCCTGATGTTTCTAAGGCTTTGTTTTCCTTTTTATTTTCCTCAATCAAATGAAAAATAAGAAATTATATCCTTGGATCGTAGTCGGTTTACTATGGGTTGTCGCCTTACTGAACTATATGGATCGCCAGATGCTATCAACCATGAAATCAGCTATGATGGTGGATATCGTGGAACTAGAGTCTGCGGCGAACTCTGTCACTCGTGACATCTGTGATAAACGCATAGGAAAGAAAGGATAATATTACACTAAAATCCTTCTTTCACGATCCGTTTGATCGGGAGGAAGAATCGTTCGATCAGGCGTAATTCTTCCGTTACGATCTCCGCGGAGGCTTGCGTCTCGGGCGAGACGGGCAGGTCGATACCGTAATTGGTTCTCAGACCCTCTGGAAAATCGATATCCGCCGTATAGTACTCGTCGGTGGGGACCAATGAGATATTCGATACCACGCCGTTTACCACGCCAAACTCCTGATCCGGGAAATTGGAGAAACGGACGATCGCCCGCTGGCCTCTCCGGACTTTTCCCGAGCGTGCTATCGGTATGCGCACCTTCCCCACCAGCCGGCCCTCGCCTTGCGGCACGACGGTGAAAGCCACCTCTCCGGATGGGATATACTGGTTCTCGTTCCAGTACTTGGTGAAAGTCACGACACCCCCTACCGGGGCGATGAGGCAATAACGCAACCTCCACTCGTTCATGCTGTTCAGCAATTGTTCTCGGGCGGTCTGTAATTCCTGCCGTAGCGTAAATTCTTTCTCGCTCCGCTCCAGCGTCAGATCCAGCAAGGATTGCTCTTGCTCCCCGATCTGTATCCGGAGATTCTCGGCCGAGGCTGCCGCCCCTTCCAGCGAATAACGGCTTTGCAGCAGGGAAGCCCGTGCGGTCTCATGCTCGTAGGAGGAAATCACGGACCGGCTATACAATAATGAATCCCGGGCGTATTGCCGCCTTGTCAAGGCGAATTGCTCCGAGAGGGTCTTCCGCTGCCGTTCGGTCTCGTTGTAGTAAGCCTTATACAACGCTATCTGTTTGCGGATGGAGGCCATTTTTTGTGGATAATAATCGATCTCCCTGTAATTGATGCAGGCATGGAGCGCCGACAGTAGTCCCGAGTAAGCCGCTTGCATATCACCCAGCGATAGCTCCTTGTACCTTGATAACGCCTTGTCCAAGCTATCCACGTCGCTTCCGGATCGTTCCAACACCTTATCCAGATAGATGGCATCGTCCGTGTCGGCGTGATTCTCTATGACCGCCAGCCAATCCCCCTGCCTTACCGGACGATTATCCCTGACGAGCAGCTCCTGTATCTTCCCCGCTGCCCGTGTCACTACCGCCGTCGCGGGATGTTGCCCCGTCAATGTCATGTCTGCCGTGATCACGTCAGGATATTTGAAGAAACAGCTCCCCACCAGCAACGTCACGACCACGAGGAATAACAGCCTTATCCCCCACCGTACGATCCAGGCCGGCACTTGCCCCATCACCTCCTGTACCTCCTCGCTCCTCAGTTCTATGTCCTTATTTCTCTTCTCCAACCAATTTTCAACTTTCAATTCTCAATTCCCAAGCTCCAACTGGTTCTTCACCAACTTATAATAAGTCCCCCGCAAGGCCGTGAGTTCCTGATGCGTCCCTTCCTCCACGATGCGTCCCTTGTCCAGCACCACGATCTTGTCCGCGTCACGTACCGTGCTTAGCCGATGCGCCACGACCACCACCGTCCGTCCTTTATAGAAGGCGTGCAACTGCTCCATGATCTCCCGCTCGTTGTTTGCGTCCAAAGCGTTCGTGGCCTCGTCCAGGAAGATGAAGTCGGGATTCTTGTACACCGCCCGGGCGATCAGGATCCGTTGCCTCTGCCCTTGGCTTACTCCATTGCCCTCCATGCCGATCTTCGTATTATAGCCCGGCGGGAGCGAATCGATGAAATCCCGGATATTCGCTACCGTCACGGCATGCAGCAGGCGTTCCTTGTCCACCACCTCTTCGCCGGGGGCGCATTTGTCGTACGTCAGGTCGCAGATGGCGGGATCTTGGCAGCACTGTGGAATCTGGCACTGGAATTAGAACAGGGACTGGATCTTGATATGAAGAAAATCAGTATTTTACAGGAAACGATCGAGGTATGTGAACATTTCCGACTGAATCCATATCAGATGATATCTACAGGAAGTTTTCTGGCTGTGACTGACAATGGGGAAGTACTGGCAGATGCGCTGAACAATCAGGGGATTACAGCAGCAGTAATCGGACATACAACAGACAACAACGATAAGATCTTAAGAAATGGAGAAGAGATGCGTTATATCGACCGTCCGGCTCCGGATGAGATCTTGAAGCTATATAGCGGAGGTATGAATGATGGAAGAATTAAGAAAGCAGATACTCCTGTATCTGGAGAAGCATAGCAGGGTGGACCTTGGAGAACTGGCAGTTCTTCTTGGAAGCGACGAAGTAACCGTAGCAAATGAGATTTCTGCCATGGAAAGAGCAAAGATCATCTGTGGCTATCATACACTGATCGACTGGGATAAGACAGGAACAGAGTATGTGAATGCCTTGATCGAAGTAAAAGT
>OGXQ01002094.1_pt1 | contig 14176 bp, 10 predicted proteins | sample 1576291 | NCBI WGS metagenome assembly OGXQ01 (sample SAMEA3541575, study PRJEB24748) | human gut metagenome | biome: human gut; feature: human-associated habitat; material: faeces | place: China | collected 2012 | reverse complement strand
GACTACCTCCAGCTGATGCAGTCCGCCGGAGGGCGGACTTACTCCGGCGAGAACCGGCAGCAGGTGGTCTCTGACATCTCCCGGGCCCTGAAGATCATGGCCAAGGAGCTGGACGTGCCGGTGCTGTGCCTCAGCCAGCTCTCCCGCGCCAACGAGAGCCGCAGCGACAAGCGGCCCATGCTCTCCGACCTGCGTGAATCGGGCGCCATCGAGCAGGACGCGGACATTGTCATGTTCCTGTACCGGGAGGGCTACTACGACAAGGAGACCCCCAACCCCAATCTGGCCGAGTGCATCATCGCCAAAAACCGCCACGGAGAGACCCGGACGGTGGAGCTCCAGTGGCTGCCCGAGTTTACCACCTTCGGCAACATGGAGTGGCAGCACGAGGAGTACTGACCGTATTATCAGGAGGAATTATGACCGATCCCATGGTCCAGCTGATTCGGGAATACCGTCTGATCCCTCCGGGAAGCGCTGTATTGTGCGCCGTCTCCGGCGGCGCGGATTCCATTTATCTGCTCCACCGGCTCTGGCGGCTGCGCCGGGAGCTGAATTTCACCCTGGCCGCCGCCCACTTCGACCACCGGCTCCGGGGGGCGGAGTCCGCCCAGGACATGGAGTTTGTCCGGGAGTTTGTCTCCCTGTGCTGCGGCCGGGAGCGGACGCTCCGCCCGGACGGAACCGTGGAGACGCTGCCTCCGGTGGAGCTGTTCACCGGCGCCGGCGATGTGGCGGCCCGGGCCAAGGAGACCGGCCGCGGCCTGGAGGAGGCCGCCCGGGAACTGCGCTACGCCTTTCTCCGGAAAACCGCCCAGGACACCGGCGCCCAGTACATCGCCGTGGCCCACACCGCCGGCGACAACGCCGAGACGCTGCTGTTCCATCTGGCCCGGGGGACCGGCCTGCGGGGGCTGTGCGGCATGGCCCCCAAAAACGGGGACCTGATCCGCCCCCTGCTCACCACCACCCGGGGGGAGATTGAGGACTACCTGCGCTTCTGGGGGCTCCCCTGGCGGGAGGACCCCTCCAACCGTGAGGACGTCTACGCCCGGAACCGGCTCCGCCACCGGGTGCTCCCTGAGCTGGAGGCCCTCTATCCCGGGTTCCTGGTGCGGCTGACCGACACCGCCCAGCGGCTGCGGGAGGACGAGGACTGCCTCACCGCCCAGGCGGAGGAGGCCCTGGAGCGGCTTCAGGAGGAGGCGGACGGGACCCTCTCCCTCCCGGCGGAGGATGTGGCCCGGCTGCCCCAGCCCCTTGCCGTCCGGGCCGTCCGGGCCCTGCTGGCGAGGTCCAGCGGCGGGGATAACCGGTGTTCCGCCGCCCATCTGGAGGCCCTGACGGACCTGTGCCGCACCCAGGACCCCTCCGCGCAGATCGACCTGCCCGGGGACAAGGTCTCCGGCCTGAAAGAGGCCATGCGTATCCTGCGGGACGTGGAGGACATTGCCCTGTGCCGCCTGGGCGAGGGAGACGTGGTGCGCCACGTGATCGTCCAGCGCATCATCAAGGCCTATGAGGAGGACGAAAAGAGGAAGGGAAAGCGATGAACCACGAAATTCTGATCGAGACCGAGGTGGACGGGGCGGAGCCCTATGCCGGGCTGCTGCGCCGGGTGATCCCCGCCGCGCTGGAGGCGGAGGGGGTGTCCTTCCCCTGCGAGGTGGACGTGCTGTTCACCGATGACGCGGGTATCCACGCCATCAACCTGGAGCAGCGGGGCGTGGACCGCCCCACCGACGTGCTCTCCTTCCCCATGTTCCAGCTTACCCCCGGCGCACCGCCCACCCTGGACGACGTGGAGGCCGACCCTGGCACCGGACTGGTCCCTCTGGGGGACATGGTGCTCTCCCTGGAGCGGGCGGAAGCCCAGGGGGCGGAGTACGGCCACGGCGCGGAGCGGGAGGCGGCCTACCTGGCCGTCCACTCGGTGCTCCACCTGCTGGGCTACGACCACCTGGATGAGGGGCCGATGAAGGCCCAGATGCGGGAACGCGAGGAGGCCATCCTGGCCGCCCTGGGCATCACCCGGGAGGGCGCGGATGGATAAGAGGCTTTTGCGGTACGCCGGCGGCGGCGGGGCGATCTCCCTGCTCGCCTGCGGGCTGCTGTGCATGGCGCTGGGCGCGCTGGCGGGCGGAGACGTGGCCGGGCTGGTGGCCTGCGGCGTGATTTTCGCCCTGCCCGGCGTCGTATTCGGCTGTGCCTACGGCCTGTATGAGGCGCTGAAGGGGAGAGACGATCCGGACGCGTAGGGCGCGGCATCCTTGACGCGCTGACCTTCCGTAACGATTTACACACCATTTGCAGGGGACTCGGCTGCCGGTCCTCGTTCAGGCTCAGGGTTGCCTTGACCTGCACACTGCCGTTGGCCGGGACGGTCACGACGTCGTTGCTCTGCAGGCTCTCAAGCGTCTTGCCCTCATAGGAGCCGCCCTCGAGAATGTCGTTAAGGATCTGCGCATCGACCTCGTCGGCAGTGCCGTCGCCGTTCAGGTCGGCCAGAGAAGCGTCTGCAAGCAGCTCCAGTCCGGCGGCATGGTTCAGGATCGCCATGACGTCGCCGTCGTCGAGCTTGCCATCTCCGTTGAGGTCGTAGCCCGCCGCATCGGTCGTGAAGACCGCATTTGCGCCGACTGCAACATCGTTCATGGCGATGAACTTCGTGCCGGACTCTTCATCCGTGACTGTTTCCGGCGCAAGCACACTGGCGCTGAGCCTGTAGGAGACGGACTTGTCCGTCAGGTTGTTGACATGGAACGAGAAGCTGTAGGTACCGGTGCGGGCGGGATCGTCGCCGAACTCCACCTTGACCTTGCCGTCGTCATTGCCGTCAATGGTCACATAGGCGGGGCTGTTCACGGCGTTCTCCACGTTGCCAAGGCCGGAGCCCTGTCTTCTCGGGGAGTACTCCACGTCGGAATCCGGGTCCATGATGGGAACGGCCGTGCCCATCATCAGGCTCTGCGCCAGAGCGCGGGCCGTCAGGCCGGCCTTTTCCGCAAGGCCGTTCTCACGGATGTACTGCGCGACAACGGCTGCCTGACCGGCAGCAGACGGAGACGCCATGGACGTGCCGCTCATCAGGCCGTAGGTGCCGTCCGTGCGCGTGGAATAGATGTTGCCGCCGGGGGCGGTGATCTCGGGCTTCAGAGACAGATCGCCGGGTACGCCCCAGGAGCTGAAGGAGCTCATGGTGATAACGCCGCCGGTGGCGTTCATGTCGGTGTAGACGCCGCTGCCGTGGACGGTCAGCTTGCCGCCCCAGACGCCGTTTTCGTCCTGCGTGGCCGAGGCGAGGATCGCCTTCATCTGGTCAAGGCGGATCGTGATGAACGGGAGCTTCTTCGTGCAGGCCGCATAGATGGCATCGAAGCCGTCAACATTGTTATAGACGATAATGGCGGCAGCCTTCGCGGCATCCGCATTGATCTGCTTATCGGTGAAGGCAACGCCGTTGCCGCGGGAGACAAGGACGATCTTGCCGGCCGTGTTCGCAAAGTCGGACTTCTCGCCGCCGTACTTTGCGGTGTCGTCCGGGTCGGTCGGGTCGCCGATGAACACGAAGTCATACTCCGTGCCGCTCTTGTCCTCGGACTTGTCGAGCGTCGTAAAGGCTGCGCTCTTGCAGGTCGCGCCGCCGGTGAACGTCTTGCCTGCGCCGTCGGCGTAGGTGTAGTTCGCGCCGTTGACCGTGAAATACTCCGCGGTGTTGGCGATGTTGTCGGCACTGGCGACGGCCAGAGAATTCTCATAGGCGCCGGGGGAGCCGACGCGGCCGGTGTTGGAATCCTCGGCAAACAGCAGGCCGTTGACGGAGTCCTCTGCCCAGTTTCCGGAGTTACCGGCAGACATGCAAACGACGGTATCCGTCTCGTCCAGAGAATCCATGACATTGTCGAAGTACGCCTCGCCGGGGGTCGTGAAGCCGACCGCCGCGGAGCCAAGGGACAGGTTGACGCTGTCGCAGTCCAGAACGATGGCATCCTCGATGGCGGCGATGTAGTCATCGGCATAGGCGCCGCCGTTCTTGCCGAACACCTTCATAACGACGACCTGCGCATCGGGCGCAACGCCGACGACGCCGTTGTCAGCGTAGGTGTAGGTGCCGTCTGCATTTTCCACATAGCGGTTGGCCGTGGCGATACCGGCAACGTGCGTGCCGTGGTCGCCCTGCTGATCGTTGTCATGCGTGATGTCGAGAGTGGCGTCAATATAGTTGAAGCCGAAGGCGATCTTGCTGCTGACATACAGAGCATTGCCGGTCAGGCCCTCATAGCGCTCTGCGGCATGCAGCTGCGGCAGGACCTCGTTGATCTTCGCGGCGGTCAGCAGATTGTAATCCGCGATCTGCTTGCCGTTCTTCGTCGAGGTAACCAGCAGGCTGTAATCGAACGCAGCGCTGTTGAACGACGGATGGTCTGAATCCAGGCCGGTATCGACAATGGCGATGCGGCTGCCCGCACCGGTATAGCCCTCGAGCCAGGCGTTGTAGCTGCCGATCATATTGCCGGAGGAAATGGTGTTGAGATCGGCCTGCTCGCGCGGATCGATGCTGTACTGCGGAACGAGCATGACGCTCTTAACGCCCTTCAGCGCTTCGACCTCGTCCATCTTGCCATAGGGCAGGTCGACGGACATGGCGTTGGCGGCCAGCGTCAGGTTCCAGTGAACGTTCAGCGTCTCGCCGGACAGCACGTTCGCAGAGATCTCTGCGGCCAGCGCTGCCTGCTTGGCTTCGAGCGCCTTGGAGGCTGCCATGGCGGCAGCATTGCCGGCGATGCCGCGGGTAGCGTAGCCCTGCTGCAGGACAGGCTTGTCCTCCAGCACGACGAACACACGCACGACATCGGTGTCGGCATAGGGAGCCTCTTCCGTTTCGGTCTCGTCCGCAGCGGCATTGTCTTCCGTTGCAAGCTTCAGGCCGTCGGTGGAGATCTCATGATAATTCGCGGTCTGATCCTCCGCCATGGCGGAGACGCCGGACAGCAGGCCGGTGACCATGCACACGACCAGCAGCAGCGAAAGGACCCGTTTCAGATTCCAGTGCTTCATTCTTCTATCCTGCGCTCCTTTCATGCGAGATTCTCAAGGTAGACCATGATGATCTTCGCAAACTGTGCGCGCGTTGCCTGGCCCTGCGGCTCCAGCATGCTGTCGCCGACGCCGTTGACGACGCCGTTAGCAGCAGCCCAGCGCATGGCGGGAAGCGCCCAGCTCGAGACCTTTGCGGAATCCTTGTATGCATTGAGCGCGGTGACATCCGTCTTCCAGGTGTTGCCCTCGCTCTGCCAGCAGCGGAACAGCATGGTGACCATCTCCTCGCGGGTCACATTCTGCTCCGGCTTGAACGTGCCGTCTTCATAGCCCTTGACGAGGCCCTGCTTGCTGGCCCACTGCACATAGGGTGCATACCAGCTGCCGGCCTTGACATCGGAGAAGCTCGTTCCGGCATAATCGGCCGTCTTCACACCGGCGGCGCGGCCGAGGACCGTGACGACCATGCCGCGCGTCAGAGTGGCATCCGGGGAGAACGTCGTCTTGCCCGTGCCCTTCATCAGGTCATTGCCGAGGACATAGTCCACAGCATTGTGATACCACTGCGTCTGATCGACATCCTTGTAGCTCTTGGACGGGCAGTTCTTACCGTTGCAGGCCACATAGATCCTGATCGGGAAGTCAGCGATCTTCGTCGTCTCATAGTTCTTGTCCGTCACCTTGGCGCCGGACACCTTGAAGGTATAGCTCTTCGTCGCTGCGTTCGTGAACGTCAGCGTCAGCACGGCCTGATCGGCCTCGGCTGCGCCGCCGACCCAATTGCAGACGACCTTTCCCTTCTCCTTTGTGTTTGCCACTGCAAGCGGCAGACCCTTTTCGGTCTTGCTGAGCGTCAGCGAGCTGTCGTAGCTGAGCGTGAAGGCTCCGCTGCGCACGGCGCTGCCGCCGCGAAGACTGAGTGTGACTGTGACCGTGCCGTCCGCGGCATTGGCCGTGCCATAGAGCGCCGGAGCGTCCGCAGCGGACACCGGCAGGACCAGGCAAACCAGCAGCAGGCAGGCCAGCAGCAGCGCAGTCAGTTTTTTGCGCATTGCATATCCCATCCTTTCCTTTTTGCTCGTTAGCGCTTTGCTCCGCTAACGCGTAATGAACTGCGACTCTAATTATGCCACAGGCTGTATGGAAATGCAAGGAAAAATTTGCCTGACTTTCTGTTTTTCTGTCGTGGAATATCCATATTAAATGTCCTTATTTGCCAGCTAATCACAATTCATTCCCTTCTGGTGTGCTGATCGCTCTATTTTCTCTCACAAATATTCTTACACTTTCGCGTATATTCGCTTTATACTAGAATCTGATAAAAAGCTTTAAAAGCTTTTTATAGCGCCGAGGGCGCGTCAGATTCTGCATGAGACGGCGCAGCGTGCGTCAGCACGATGCGAGTGTGCGTAGCACACGGGATTCCTGATTAAATGTTTTAATCAGGAATCAGTATTACATTTCGTCTCTCATTTCAGCCACAGGCAGACAGCTGTCCGTGACACGGAGACGCAAAAAGCTCCTGCGCATGCAGTGCACACGCAGGAGCTTTGGATATTTGGGTTCAGGGAATATCGCGGATGACTTCCTCGGGCGGAAGATCGAGCTGCTCCGGCTCGCGCAGGAGCTTTTCAAAGTACTTCATGACGGTCGCGTAATAGAAGCCGTCGACGATACGCTCGTCCGTATTCATGACGAAGTCGACGTAGCGGCGCGTCACGGGCTTGCCCTGCAGGTCGAGCTCGACCTTGCGGTACTTACGGCCAAAGGCGACGAAGACAGGAAGGTTGCCGAAGTTATACAGGTGGTGGACGATGGGCGGGATGCCAAGCGAGCCCATGGACGTGAAGATGACCGTGCCGTGGAAGGGGCTGAGGTCCGTCAGAAACGTCGGCAGCATGCCGAAGTAGTCCAGCGTCTTCAGGAACCAGACGACAAACTTCAGCAGGAGACGCGGCATACTGGCCAGCAGAGCCGCGACATGGTCGAACGAGCTGTCAAGGGGGGTGTTTTTGACCTCGTCGATGAGGGCGTTCAGCTTCTCATAGACCTCCTTCGTCGTGTCCGTCGGCTTGAGGTGGAGCTTGATGGTCGTCTCCTCGCCGTCCGTGCGCATGTCCTTCTTGATGGTCATGGTGAACTGGACATCGTCATCGCGCTGATAGACGCGCTGGCCGGAGAAGAAGCGGTTCACGCCGGGGTACTTTGCGATGCAGCGGACATAGGCCGCAAGCAGCACATGCGTCAGGCCGAAGGACTCCATGCCCTCCGCGCGCTTCTGGCGGATGTAGCGCTCGACCTTCGAAATTTCGAACGTCGTCTGGATGGAGTTGCAGGCATCGTTGCGCGTGGGCATGATGTAGCCCGCGACAATGTTCATCGGGCTGAGCGTACGGATAAGACGGCCGTCCTTGCGGTCGCCCCACGTCGGGTGGTAAGCCCCGTCCGTGAACGGCCGCATTGCGAGCACGGCGACGACGGCGCTGCCGGCCATGGCGATGTTGGAGATCTTGACAAGGCGGTACCACACGGGGATCGTGCAGCCGGCCATCGCCAGATCATAGATGAGGATGGCCAGCGGGACCAGCAGCGTGAACAGCAGCGGATAGGACACCGGGATCTTGCCGGTGATGGTCAGGCGATAGATCAGGTAGAGCAGCAGGTACAGGATCCAGCACATCACGACATAGCGCATATAGCCGAACAGGGCATAGCCGCCGTGCAGGTGCAGGTCGAGCGCCGCCTGTCCGAAGTAGACGCAGGCCCAGAAAATGGGCTTCGACGTGCGATAGAACCGCGTCTCCCCTTCCAGCACGAGCTGGAGCGCAAAGCCGAGGCTCACCGCCATCGGCAGGACCTTCTGGAACCAGATGTTCACGGTGCTGATCACGGCTCCCTCGCCGAGGCAGAGCGCGAGGATCTGCAGAACGATGGAAGCCAGCGACAGGGCCGCGGCGATCCAGGTCAGCGGGTTTTTCCGGCTGACATAAAAACGGGTCAGTTGTTTCATGGTTTCCCTCTCTTTCTAGGGTATTTCAGCTTGTTGAAAAATGTCCTTCCGGATCTTTTTCTGCCAGGCTGCAGTCTGTTTCCTCATTTCTGTGCGTTCATACATTATTAAAGCGTAATTCCAGCCGTGTGTCAACCTGCAAACGGCCGCAAATGCGCAAAAAACCGCTGCAAAATGTGCTCCATTTTGCAGCGGTTTGTTGAATTTTGGATCAGAGGGCGCGAAAGATCAGTAGGAGCAGGAAGCCCATCAGCAGCAGGATGCCCAGACAGATCGGAACAATCGTAAACAGGGCGCTGAAGATCATCGTGGAGATATCGTGCTTTTCCAGCGGGATGCCTTCCTCCGGCGCTTCCTCGGACTCACCGCCGCGCTCCTTCTGGAAGGCGCGGGCCCGGGCGAGCTTTTTGCGGAACATCACGCCGCCCATCAGACTGCGGCGCTCCGGCAGCTCCGGAAACTTCAGTGTTCTTCCCTGCGGCTCGTTCTGCTCGGCGGCCTCAGGCTGCTCGGCATCCTGACGCTCCCCACTGCTCGTCTTGCGCTCACTCATTGGTGTGCAGCTTGTGGTGGCAGGCTACAAAGTGGTTCGGCGTGACCTCCTCCCAGTCAGGGACGACGTGGGTGCAGATCTCGGTGCAGTACTTGCAGCGCGTGTGGAACTTGCAGCCCTTCGGCGGGTTGACCGGGCTGGGGATATCGCCCTCGAGCACCGCAAGGTCGCGCTTCTCCTCCGTCGTCGGGATGGATTCGAGCAGAGCCTCGGTATACGGATGCATCGGGTGGTCGAAGATCTCCTGTGAGTCGGCAAGCTCGACGAGATTGCCCAGATACATAACGCCGATGCGGTCGGAGATATACTTAACGACCGACAGATCGTGCGTGATGAACAGGTAGGTCAGGTGCTGCTGCTCCTTCAGGTCCTGCAGCAGATTGATGATCTGCGACTGGATGGAAACGTCCAGAGCCGAAACGGCCTCGTCACAGACAACGAACTTCGGATGCACCGCAAGGCTGCGGGCAATGCCGATTCTCTGGCGCTGACCGCCGGAGAACTGATGCGGATAGCGATGCAGGAAGTAGGGAGCCAGGCCGCAGTCCTCCATGGTCTGCAGGATCTCCTCATGCATACGCTCGTTGGCCTTCTTGCAGTACTTGTGCGCCAGCAGGCCCTCGCCGATGATGTTGGCGACGGTCATACGGGGATTCAGGGAGGAATACGGATCCTGGAAGATATACTGCATTTGGCAGCGCAGGGTACGGACCTCCGGATAGGTCAGGCGCGCAAGGTCGATGCCGTTATCGAGCAGGGCCTCGTGCTTCTGGAACTCGGGATCGGCGGCGTACTTCGCGCGCATGGCGTCGATGCGGGCGTCGACCTTTGCAATCTCGGCACGGGCGGCCTCGACGAGCTTGTCATGCGCGGCGACCTTCTCAGCCAGCTTGTCAAGCTTGCCCTTGCGGCTGTCATAGCCTCTCTCGCCCGCTTTGAGCTTCGAGAGCTTGAAGGCCTCCTCGTCATAGTTGAGCTTGACGGGGGCGCGCTTCTCGATGGCCTTGTGCAGGTCACAGCAGCGGTCATGGCGCTCGGAGAAGATCTTCATGACAGGGCCGAGGTCCTTGGCGGTGATAAAGCCGCCGATGACATTCACGATGTTCAGATAGGCATCGTTCGCAGCCTTCTTCGCAGCCGTGAGATCGTTGTGCATGTGCAGGCGCTTCTGCTCATCGGCAGCATCATAGGCCTTCTGCATCTCGTCGCGCTTCTTTTCGAGCGCGGCCAGCTCATGCAGGCCGTGGGGCAGATGGCGGATGGTCTTTTCGATATACTCGGGGGCCAGCTCATCACGGGACGCGCCATAGTACATCGTCTTGCCGTCGGTCTGACGGTAGAGCTGCAGCAGCGTGCGTCCGAACGTGGACTTGCCGCAGCCGGACTCGCCGACGAGGCCGACCGTTTCGCCTTCGTAGATATTCAGGCTGATGCCGTCGTTCGCCTTGACGTACAAGCCCTTCTTTTTGCCGACCGGGAAATACTGCCGCAGGTCCGTGATCTTGAGAAGAACATTATTTCTTTCCATGCCGGTCCTCCTTCCGCGGGTAGAAGCAGCGAACCTGCTGCGTCTCGCTGACGTGAATCATCTCGGGCTCCTCATTGAGGCAGCGCTCCGTGGCGTATTTGCAGCGCGGGGCGAACTTGCAGCCCTTCGGGAGCTTGAGGGGGTGCGGCACTGCGCCGGGGATGGCGTCCAGACGCGTATGCGTCGGGGTGCTCAGGCGCGGAATGGAGTTCATCAGGCCCTCGGTGTAGGGATGAGAGAACTCAGCGCCCATGAAGATTGTACCGGCGGGCGCCATCTCCACGACCTGACCGCAGTACATAACGGCCACGTCGTCCGCGATCTGGCGGATAACACCGAGGTCGTGGGTGATAAAGATGATCGAGGTGCCGTGCTCTTCCTTCAGATCGTTCATGAGCTTCAGGATCTGCGCCTGGATCGTAACGTCCAGAGCCGTGGTGGGCTCGTCCGCGATGAGCAGCTTCGGCTTGCAGGCCAGCGCCATGGCGATCATGACACGCTGACGCATACCGCCGGACAGCTGATGCGGATACTGCTTGGCGACGATGTGCGGATTCGGGATCTTGACATCGGCCAGCATTTCAATGACCTTTGCGGCAGCCTGCTTCTTCGTCATGCCCTGATGGATAATGAACGGCTCGCTGACCTGACGGGACACGGTGAAGACCGGGTTCAGGCTGGTCATCGGCTCCTGGAAGATGACGGAGATCGCGTTGCCGCGGATTTTTTGCATTTCGGAAAGGGGCATCTTCGTCAGATCCTTTCCGTCGAACATGATGCTGCCCCCGGCGATATAGCCGTTGCCATCCAGAAGCTGGAGCATGCTCATCGCGGAAACGCTCTTGCCCGAGCCGGATTCGCCGACCACGCCGAGCGTCCTGCCCGCTTCCACCTTGTAGGATACGCCGTTCACCGCCTTGACGACGCCGCGCTTGGTGGTGAAGAATGTTTTCAGATCGTGCATTTCAAGCAGTGCCATAAATTCTGCCCCTCCTTCTTATCGTTCGAGCGCCTTCGGGTCCAGCGCGTCGCGCAGGCCGTCGCCGATCAGGTTGATGCAAATGGTGCAGATGCCGAAAATCGCAGCCGGGAACACCCACTGCCACCAGTACTGCTGGATGACGATGGAGTTGTTCGCGCCGTTGAGCAGATTGCCCCACGTCGGGGTCGGCAGCGGAATACCGAAGCCGAGGTAGGACAGCGTGGATTCGGTCAGCATGCAGGTCGCGAAATCCAGCGTCATGGAGACGATCAGCAGGCTGACGACGTTGGGCAGGATGTGGCGGAACACGATCGTGTGCTCGCGAATACCCATCGCCTTCGCCGCCGTGACGTATTCCATCTCGCGCTGCGCCAGAATCTGCGCGCGCACGAGGCGGCAGGTCGGCACCCAGCTCAGCACGCCGAGCACGACCATAATCAGGTACATGCGCTGCGTCGGGTCGAGCTTCGTGCCGATGACGGCGGAGAGGATCATCGCGAACGGGATGAACGGCAGGCCGCCGACGATCTCCGCGATACGCATGATGAGGATATCAAGCCGGCCGCCGAAGTAACCGGCGACGCCGCCGAAGATGATGCCCAGAATCGTCGCGATGACGACGGAAATCGCGCCGACGGTCATCGTCACCTGACCGCCGTTGACGATGCGGGTCAGCATGTCGCGGCCGAGGCTGTCCGTGCCGAGCACAAAGCCCTTGAGCCCCCACGTGTACATCGTGCCGTCGCTGGCCAGCGCGTAGTTCTGGTAGCTGGAAACGAAGATTTTTTCGATGTTGTCCGCGCTCTGCGCCTTGGCAGGCACGTCAATCTGGCCGTATTTGTTGTTGCCCCAGGAAACCAGTTCGCCGTTTTCCAGCAGCGCGGTGTAGTGATAGCGGCCGCCGTAGAGGTGAACGATCTTGGATTCAAGCGCCGGCACATTGGCCTCGCCCCGCACGGCGTTGCCCCAGACGTAGACCTCGCCGTCCTCGGTCACAGCCGCGACGGATTTGCTCGTGGAAGCGATATCCACGACTCTCTTGCCCTTCAGCCCCGCCGGAATCTTGGCAAACGGGGAGGTTTTATCCTTGTTGCCGGTGTAGGCCACCGTGCCGTCGGTCAGCAGGGCGATATACTCGTTATCCGTCAGCGCGACCTTGGCGACCTTGCCCTGATACTTGCTGCGGATCTTGATATCGGCCATGTTGCCGTTGCCCCAGAGGTAGAGATTGCCGTCCGAGCAGACGATGGCGGAGAACTGGTTGCCCGCCTCGAGCTGCACCACGTCCCAATCCGCGCCGCCGGCCTTCATGGCCTTCTTCATGTCATTGGAGAATTTATCCTGCTGAAGGCGCGTGTTGCCCCAGACATAGACCTCGCCGTCCGTGTCCACCGCGACGACGTGATCCGTACCGGCGGCAATCTGCACCAGATCGGCGCTCTTGATCTCGTCCGGGATGTTCGCCACGTCGATTTTATCGGTGATGCGGGTGTGTCCCCATGTATACAGCTCGCCCTTGTTGTCAATGCCGACGCCATAGGTGTTGCCGGAGGAGATGTCCTTCACGCCGTTATCCAGCAGCGCCTTCGGCACCTGCATCATGTTGTTCGAGGGCGGCAGGTTGGTCAGCGTGCTGTCCTGCTCGGAGAGATCGAGCACCCAAATGTGCGGGCCGACCATCACGAATACGAAAATCGCGAGGAACACGATCAGGCCGAACATGGCCAGCGGGAGATGGGTGAAGTTGTTCACCATCGCGCGCATCGGGGTCTGAATCTTCTCCTCTTCCTCGGTGGAAAGCTCGGGACGCTCGTGCAGGAAGCAGCGCTTGAACCAGCGCACGAGGAAGAATTCTTTTTTCTTGTTGCTCATTGTTCTTCCTCCTTACTTGTCCACACGCACGCGCGGATCGACCAGACCGTAGCTGATATCCATCAGCAGCGAGCCAATCAGGGCGACGATGGTATAGAACATCTGAATCGCGAGCACCAGCTCAAAGTCAAGGTTGCTCAGGCCCGCCCAATAGAGCTTGCCCATGCCGTTCAGCGAGAACGTGTTCTCGATGATGACCGAGCCGGAGAAAATGCTGATGAACCAGCCGATGATCGAGGTGATGATCGGCAGCAGCGCGTTGCGCCACGCATGGGAATAGATGACGACCTTTTCCTTAAGGCCCTTGGCGCGCGCGGTGCGGATGTAATCCATGCTCAGCGCGTCGATCATCGCGCTGCGGACGTAGCGGGTCATGCCGCCCAGCGACGCGAAGGTCATAACGATGACCGGCAGGGTGACGTGGTAGAGCATATCGATGAACTCGTCCCACTTGGTCGCGTAAATCGCGCCCGCGGTCTTCGTGCCGGAAATCGGGAAAATGCGCCAGAGCACGCAGAAGAAGAACATGAAAATCAGGGCGATGATGTAAATCGGCAGGCTGTAGCCGAGCATCGTCACCACCTGAACGGTGTTATCCACCTTTTTGCCCTTGTGAACCGCGCAGAAGATGCCCAGCGGAATCGTGATCGCCAGCGCCAGAATCGTTGAGAAGATGTTGATGAAGATCGTGTTCTTCATCGGGTCAACGATCACCTCGGTCACGTCCTTCTTGTAGAACTGGGAATAGCCGAAGTTGCCCTGAAGCAGGCCGTTGAAGCCGTTGTTGTCGCCAACATCCGGCCAAAGCCCCATCCAGCGCATGTAGCGAATGACCAGCGGATCGTCAAGACCCATCTTCGCGCGCAGCTCCTGATACAGCTGCTCATACTCCGCCGGTTTGAGGCTCTGCTTCTGGGCTTCCAGCTCAGCGCGCGCCGGATCCGTCGGGATCAGGTTGTACAGCGAATACATTAAAAACGAAACGATGAGAAACACAAGCGCCATGTATCCGATACGCTTGGCAACATATTTGCCCATCTCATCCATCCTCTCTATGGTGTTCTTTTTTTCTTTCTCTCTCTCTTGTGGTGCGGCTCATACCGCCATGCACGGGCACGACCGCTTGGCCTGCCCGCGCCATCTATATTTTCATCCGCAGGACAAGTGCTTTGCCCTTGAATTATCCCGCCT
>OGXQ01002084.1_pt1 | contig 14221 bp, 8 predicted proteins | sample 1576291 | NCBI WGS metagenome assembly OGXQ01 (sample SAMEA3541575, study PRJEB24748) | human gut metagenome | biome: human gut; feature: human-associated habitat; material: faeces | place: China | collected 2012 | reverse complement strand
CTGCCGGTACAGCGCCAAAAACTGTCGACCTTCATGGAGCATCCTGCGTACAGGGTGGTCATAATGCCCTACGGGGTCCATGAATGCCTGAGGCCACACTTACGGTGTGGACCTCACCGGAAAGCTGCGAGATTTGGCTTTCGCCTATTACCAGTATAAAGCGGGCGCGGGAGATTGTCAAAGTAAGGCCTATATACAAAACAAAAGCTATGAAAGGGGAAATGGGTTGGGAGAATGTGAAACTGGGGATGCAGGCGCGGCCACCATGGAAACGCCGAAGTCAGCCTTTTCCATCAGGGCAACGCCCCACGCGACAAATACGATGCCGAATACATAGGCAAGCTCCGTGCTGAATGTTCTCTTCATTTTTGATCCTCCAAACAAAAATGAGCCTTCTCCGTTTGGTAAAGAAACGGAAAAAGCTCATTTGTGTTGTACCACGCCTGTCAAGCGGCGCAGGACTTTGGCGGCGCTATAGAGCAGCCATTGTCTATGCGATTATCGTTGTCTGCCTTCGAGAGTTTTATGCTAAGCCATACTCGGCATTAGAAGAAAAGAAGAGTCCATGTTTTGTTAAGTTCAGGAGCATCTTTCGAACGGCGGCATTTGTTATTGTGATTCTTCCTTCGGCTTTGGGTATTTCTTTAGAGGTGGTACATCGTTCAGGTGTGGTTCCCCCATCATGTTGCTTTGTTCTTTATATTTAATTGATGAAGTCTTAGCAATTATCCTTTTTTATAGGTCGGAAATGACTGATGGCATAGGGAATCCCTGAAAAGCAATTGTCAAGCAGCCGCAAGAATTGGGATAAGTTGCGAAGTAAAAAGATCTCGCTCTATTTGATGAATGGAGCGAGATCTTTTTTGAACAAAGGCGCTGCAAAAACAAGGATCGAAAATAAAATATTTTTGTTGCCGAACGATTTTGATAATGATGGTTATGATTCTTGCGGCAGGAAGAAGCAAGCTGCTGCCGCAGGCATCAGGTCAGGGGAGAAAAACCGTAGCTATTGGACAGCGCGTCAATTTTCTGCCCTGCCTTGCACATGGGACAATCCTTGACAAGACTGGTCACATATCCGGGGATATCCTCCGGGGAAAACAGGCTAATCACGGGGATGTCGCCCACCTGCTTCAAGGCGCTGAAGACAGCTGCGACCCCCTGCGTGGTGCCTCCGTAATACTCGATGCACTCGAGCGCGCGAGCCGCGGTCTTTCCCGAATTCACCGTGGAAATCAGCAGCAGGACATTCTTTTCAGACACCATGGGGCGAAGATTATCCCGGAAGATCAGAAGTCCGTTGGAATCGTGCTCCGGTGCGACGACGCAGATATTTTTTTCGCTGCTCAGGGAAAAGAGATTCTTCTGAGAGAGTTGGCGGGCGAGAAACGTACCGATGACCTCGCTGCCGTCCAGGCAGACGACCGTATCGATCTCCTTTTCATAGACATAGTGATTGGCAAGAGAGGCGGCAGCGATATTGGCCATTGCACATTCATGCTTCATGCGGGTGATGTCGAGATAATGGCTGTTGTGAGAGTGGCGGGTCGCAAAATGCCCATGGTATGCGGTCAGCTTCAAATCGTTTGCTTCTCTGGATTTGATGATCATTGCGCTCATAGCTCCATCCTCCTTTTTGTCTGCCAAAGTCATGAATACAGGCAATGTTTTCCCTTACATTGTGTAGACCGCAGCGGCGCGGAAGCCGTCCGGCAGCGCAAAGAGAACCTCGGGAGAGAGCTTCCGGGTCACTCTCCCGACCCGCTGCGCGGCAACGACAACGGCCGAAAAGCGAAGCGGTACGATGTCAAGATCCGGCACCGCGTTGATCGGAAAAGAGAGAATTCAGCGATTCTTTTTAGCTTCCAGAAAGTCGTTCAGTTCGGAATTGATGATATCCGTGATGAACATGTGGCCCGGGGCATGGGTGATAGCAATGGGCGGTTTCGCATTTTCGACCGCCGCCTGCGGCGTCACGCCGCAGGGCCAGAACACGGGAATCTCACCCTCGTAGAAATCAACCGCCTCGCCGTAGTCAGGCTTCATCACATCGGCAACGCCGACCTCGGCGGCATCGCCCATGTGGACGGGCGCGCCGTGGACATTCGGCATTTTGACGGTGATGTCATACGCCTTTTTGGCGTTTTCCGGCGTCATGGGGCGCATGGAGCAGACCATAGGACCGCAGAACGGGCCGGCCGGCTCGGTCATGATATTGGTCTTGAACATCGGCACATTGCGTCCCTGCGCGATGTGCCTGACCTCGATGCCCTCGCGCATGAGCGCTTCCTCAAACGAGAACGAGCAGCCAATCAGGAAGCCGACATAGCCCTCCTTCCAGTAGCCGCTTACGTCGGTCAGCTCCTTGCCGTCCCACTTACCGTCGCGGTAGATGCGGTATTTGGGAATGTCGGTGCAAATGTTGCCGCTCTCGCCCATGTCGTGGGTTTCGGGCGTACCACGGACGATCTCGAGAATGGGGCAGGGGAAGGGGTTGCGCCGGGCAAATTCCTCAAAATCTCCCGCATATTCCGGCGGCAGGATGATGAGGTTGGCCTGCGCGTAGCCGCGGCACATACCGGCGGTGGGGAAGTCGATGACGCCCTCGCGGATGAGCTTGCGCACCTCGCTCGGCTTCATATCGATATAAGGTGTAATATCAAAGGCCATGTGTCGTTCCTCCTATTACTATTATTTTTTGCGTTTTAGGGCTGCGTCAACGATTCATGGCGCTGCGCAGGCAGTTCAGCGTAGCGCGCTGCGCAAGCAGAGCCTCCTGTGCAGCGGCGATGGAGACCTTTTCGAAGCGCACTTTGTCGCCTGCCTTGAGCTGGGCGAGAATGCGAAAGTCTGCGGAGATGACGTTGGCGATTTTTGCATATCCGCCGGTGGTCTGGCGGTCGGCCAGCATGATGATCGGCTTACCCGCCGATGGCACCTGGACGGCGCCAAAGGCGATGCCGTCGGAGATGATGTCGCCGCTTTTAACGTGTTCGATCAACTCGCCATCAAGACGGCAGCCCATGCGGTCAAACTCCGGCGTGAGAGTGTAAACGCTGCTGAGAAAGGTCGTGATGCCACGCTCGGTGAACGCATCGTCCTGCGGGCCGAGTACGATGCGCAGCTTATATTCTGCGCGCGGCATGAACTCGGGCGAGGTGTGGCGCAAGCCGAGGTTCTTGAGGTCGGTCTTGGGCGCGCGGAAGCCGATGACGTCATCCTTTTGCAGCTTGCGGCCCTGATAGCCGCCGATCTTTGCTTTCATATTCGTTGAGCGGCTGCCCATAACTACGGGAATATCGAGTCCGCCCGCAAAGGCTACAAACGCGCGGCAGCCGGTGCGCAGCATGGTGAAGCGCAGCGTCTGGCCCGCATTGACGGGAATGGCGCGGTAGGTATCGATACGCTGACCGTCAAGCGTCGCGCCAAGGTCGCCGCCGGTGATTGCGATGATGTTGGGCGCATCAAAGCGGATATGGGGACCCATCATGGTACATTCGAGTACGGCCTCGCTCTCGTCGTTGCCGACGAGAATGTTGGCGATGGACGCGCTGCGCGGATCCATCACGCCGGAGACGGACACGCCGAACTGCTGGTAGCCGATGCGGCCGAGATCCTGCACGCTGGTGAGCATGCCAGGGTTGAGAATGGTGATGCTCATGCCTGCTCCGCCTCCTTTCTCGGGTAGGTGTGAACCGTATAGCCGCTGGAGGCCTCCAGCGCGGCGATACGGTCAAATTCCGCCTGATCGATGGCGTAGAACTTGATGTACTGGCCTGCCTTGGGCAGGATGGGAACGGCGCGGTCAGGGTCGTACATGCGCACGGGCGTGCGGCCGATAAGCTGCCAGCCGCCCGGGGAGTCGATGGGATATACGCCCGTCTGGCTGCCGGCGATGCCGACGCTGCCGGCGGGAATCCTGACACGAGGTTGGGCAAGGCGCGGCGCGGCAATTTCCTCGCTCATACCGCCAAGATAGGTGAAACCGGGGGTAAAGCCCAGCATATAGATGAGATATTCCGTGGAGGTGTGAATCCGGATGACCTCGTCAGGCGTTTTGTGATTGTGCTCGGCGACAAAGCCAAGGTCGGGGCCCATTTCCTCCCCGCCGTAGAGCACGGGGATTTCCAACACATCGCTTGGCGGAATCCGGATGTGGTCAAGCTGATTGAGCAGGCCCTTGAGTTTTTTGACAAGCACACCGTAGGGGATGACCTCAGGGTCGTAGTGAACCATCAGCGAGCGGTAGGTCGGCACGAGCTCCACGATCCCGGGGAGTTTGCTCTCGGTGAGCGCGATGCTAAACGCACGAATCTGCGCGTTGATGTGCTCACTGATCTCGTTGCCGAATTCCACGGTTACGGCTGAGTCACCGCTGAGCAGGAATCTGATGTCGGACATATCGTTCTCCTTTCAGGCGGAGCCGGCCTGTGGGACAGACCGGCTCGCGGAATGGTGCAGGTTCGTTACGCGAAGAGCTTGGCAAGGTTGGGCAGCGCCGTGACGGCAAGGTAGCCTGCGACACCGACCACGCACCAGCCAAGGATCTGCAGCCACACGGGGTGCTTGTACTCGCCGACAATGGACTTCTTGTGGCAGCCGAGCAGCATACAGCACAGGGAGATCGGCAGGATCAGACCGTTGAGAGCACCGGCCAGGATGACCATGCGCTTCGCGCCGCCGAGGATCGCCATAACAAGCGTGGAGAAAGCGATGAAACCGACGATGAACCACTTGTCGTTCTTGGCGATGAAGGGGTGAACGGTCTTGAGGAAGGAGACGGAGGTGTAGGCCGCGCCGATGACGGAGGTGATACCGGCGGAGAACAGCGCGAGACCGAAGAGACGGTAGCCGATGTCGCCGGCAGCAAGGCGGAAAGCCTCGGCTGCGGGGTTGGCAGCGCCAGTGACAGCCGCGACATTTTCAGCCACAACGACCGTACCGGCCGTGCAGACACCGAGTACGCACAGGAACAGCAGGATACGAACGCTGCTCGAGACACAGATGCCGGTCAGGACGGACTTGCGGAAGTGCTTGACTTCTTCCGGCTTGCCGCCCCAACCCGCGTCAAGCAGCTTGTGTGCGCCCGAAAAGGTAATGTACCCGCCGCAGGAGCCGCCGAGCAGCGTGACCATGACGGGAATGAGTTCCTTGGGATTCTCAGGGGTAAAGATATGGACGACCGCATCGCCGACGGGGGGCTTGGCCATAAAAGCCACGACCAGCATGACGACGATAATGATGCCGCCGAGGATCTGGGCGACCTTGCCGACGATGTCGTTTGCCTTCTTGGAAAGGAAAATGCAGATGGCAAGCACGCCGCCGATGATGACGCCGGCCTTTTCGGGAATGCCGATCATGGCATTGAAGCCGAGTGACACGCCGCCGACATTGCCGATATTGAACGCAAGACCGCCAAGCACAACAAAGCCCTTTCCGAACTCCCCGAACGCTGCAAATTAATCTTCTTATTGGCTCGTGAAGAGCGAATGAAGCATAAAGAGATCGCTCAAGCCTTGTCAATAACGGAAGGAACCGTGGAGCAACAAATGAATATCGCGATCCGGAAAATGTTGGATGCGGTGAGCCGATATTACAATGTCGTTAAAAGGAGAATTCATCTGTTGTTTTAATGAATGTTAAACTCGTGATACCCTTTATAGGTAAAAAAGACTTCCATACTCTTTATTTATAGAATCATTAATCAAATGTAGGTGGCTCCTACAAGTAAAAAGTGTATGATTGTGGATAATCAAAAGAATCAAGAAAAAGAGATAAAGCTGATTTTACAGCTTTTAAATGCGATAAAAGCGAAACACACTTTATCCGTTCAAGAAGCGGAGGAGGGAAAAGAGGCTGTTTTCAAACGGGTGGAAGAGAAGTTGGGACGTCGTTATAATCTGATGGCAACTAGAAGAACCCGTCTATTCCGTTATTGGCCGGTGGCCGCTTCTATCGCAATCTTGATTCTTTCTTCTGTAATCGTTTCTATCGGAATCATCAATAGTCGGCAGCTCTTAACGGCTCAAGCGCCTATTGTCGTGGAAGTTCCGGAGGGTGCTATCACGCATCTCACCCTTTCTGATGGTACTCAAGTTACGTTGAATGGAGGATCTAGCTTGACATATCCGGCCGAATTTTCCGATAACCGTGAAGTGTGCTTACAGGGTGAAGGATTCTTTGATGTCAGAAAGAAGACGGAGAGCCCGTTCATCGTACATACGAAGCAATTCTCGGCGAAAGTATTGGGTACCCGTTTTAGTTTCAAGGCTTATGATACTGATCGCCAAGCCGTGTTGACCTTGGAAAGAGGTTCCGTGCAAGTATTGACGGATCATGGTAAGGACAATATGATATTATCTCCTAATCAGCAGGTAATTAAAGATAGCCATACAGGTAAACTCTATTGCCATGAGGTGGATGCGGAAGATTATACGTGCTGGAAGGACGGTATTCTGGTGTTTAAGGATCAGACGTTGGCAGAAATCTCTACCATATTGGAAAGGCGGTTCAACGTGAGGATCGAGATAGACTCCGAGTCGATAAAGTATGATAAATATGTCGCAAGTTTCCGGAAACACGTGAGTTTGGATGATATTCTCAAAAAGTTATCTTATCAACGCTCATGGACATATATTCAGAAGGATGGAAAAATCAAGCTAGTCAAGAACGTTTAATACTTAAATTAATTTGCCTATGAAGTGAAATCTGGAAAAGAGTGTAGGAGCCAAGCTATTTGAAATGACCTCTAGTTATTGTTAATATTTAAATTTATCTATCATGAAGAAAGACACAGGAATTCGTGTAAAGTATGGTGTTCCATACTTTATAGTTCGTGTTATGGCAATCGGCATGTTATTTTTAATACTAAATACGAGTAATATATTAGCTGCCACAGAGTCTCCGGTTGTTCTTGATTTATCTCTGAATCAGACTACTTTAGAACAAGTGTTCCGTGAGTTGGAAAAACAATCTGGTTATTCTATTATCTATAAAAGTAGTGAAGTCAATTTGAAAGAGGTTTTGTCTGTTGATGTCAGCAAAGAGCCACTCGAGAATGTCTTGAATAAGGTTCTGAGAAAACAGGGATTGACGTATGAGATAAAAGATGAGCATATTATAATCTACAAAGCGAAGGCGAACAAAGAGATCCATGCGGTAATAAAGCAACAAAATAAGAAAATTAGCGGGGTTGTAAAAGATGCCCAAGGAGAACCGATGATCGGTGTCAGCGTGCTGGAGGAAGGTACCCAAAACGGGACGGTAACCGACTTTAACGGGAATTATGTGCTGGAAGTACAAAATGGAAAAGCGGCATTAGTCTTCTCTTATATTGGCTATGTAAGTAAGAAGGTGAGTATAGGGAATCTTTCGGTGGTTAATGTTGCATTGGATGAAGACGTTCAAAGGCTGGATGATGTTGTTGTTGTGGGTTACGCCATAGGAAACAAGCGTTCCGTATCTGGTGCTGTGGAGAAAGTAAAGAAAGAGGATATGAACTCGGGTGTCGTTACGGAGCCTTTGGATGCGGTAAAGGGTAAGGTCGCTGGTGTTGTTATCAGTAATGTAGGTGGAGACCCTACGAGTGATATGAATATCCGTATCCGGGGTACTACCTCTCTATCCGGAGGCAATGATCCGTTGGTTATCATCGATGGGGTATTTGGAGATTTAAGTATGTTGAACGCCATCTCTCCTTCCGATATAGAGTCTTTGACTATCTTGAAAGATGCTTCGGAGACGGCTCAGTATGGTTCACGGGGTGCGTCCGGGGTAATTGTCGTTACGACTGCCAAGGGTAGAGCCGGTTTCGCTCAAATTGAATATAATGGTTTATTCGGTGTTAATAAGGTTTATAAGAACTTGGGAATGTTAACGGCCGATGAATGGCGTGCCGGTGCGGTGGCTATGGGATTGAGTACGAATGATATGGGAGCGAGTACGAATTGGTTTGAGGAGGTGGAACGTTCTGCCAGTCTTACCCAGACCCATAATCTCTCATTTACGAGCGGTAATGATAATTCCAATCTAAGGGCCTCTCTCGGTGTGATCCGCCGTCCGGGTTTGTTGAAGAATTCTTCTTCCAATAGTTATACGGCCAAAGTGGACGCAAGCCAGTATGCTTTCCAGAAACGGGTGAAGTTTGATTTAGGCATGTTTGGATCACGTAGGGAAGGCGATCATCAATTTGATATGTACCGTACGATTTATTCGGCGGCAGCTTACAATCCTACGTATCCGAACTATAAGAATCCGGAAACGGGTATCTGGGATGAGGATAAGACCGCGATCGAGGTATATAACCCCTTAGGTATGTTGGAGATCACAAATAAGAAAATAGCCTCTCATGTGAACGTGAACGGACGTGTAAACGTGGAGATCATCAAGGGATTGAACTTGACGGGATTCGGTTCGTATACTTACTATAGCTTGAATGACCGGCGTTATATCCCGAATGATATCCAACAGGGTTCGATGAACGGGAATGGACAGGCCTATTTGAAATATGCGGAACGAAATGACTTGATGGGAAATCTCCAATTGAATTACGCAAGGGAATTCGGACGGCATAGCATTAACGCTTTGGCTTTATTGGAGGCGCAGACACAGTCTTTGTTCGAGTCTTCCACGAAAACCAGCGGTTACGAGACGAATTATTTTACCTATAATAACTTGAAAGCCGGTGCTAACATAAGTTGGGGTGACGCTACCTCTAATGCTACCCGTTTCGCTTTATTATCTTATATGGCACGCTTTAATTATATGTATGATAGCCGTTACGTAGTTACGGCGAATGTCCGTCGCGACGGTTCTTCTAAATTAGGTTATGGTAATAAATGGGGATTCTTCCCGTCGGCTTCTGTCGCTTGGATCGCCTCGAACGAGGCTTTTATGAAGTCCTTGACTTTTATCGATAACTTGAAAGTGAGAGCCGGATATGGCGTGACCGGTAATCAAGATGCGATCGATCCGTATCAATCCCTCTCCTTGATGGCTCCGAATGGAACGACCTTGGTGGATGGATCGGCTACGACTACTTTCTATATCGATTCAAATCCAAATCCGGATTTGCGTTGGGAAAAGAAGTATACGTTTGATGTGGGCGTGGATTTAGCGATGTTCCAATCCCGTCTTCGCTTGACAATGGATTATTATGCGTCTACTACGAAAGATATGTTGTACACTTATACCGTTCCGGTTCCTCCGTTCGTATATACGTCTATGCTTGCGAACTTAGGAGAAATGACCAATAACGGCTTTGAGGTAGCGATCAGCGGCGATATCATCAAGAAAAAAGATTTCTCATTAACCGTGGGTACGAATCTGTCTTTCCAGAAGAATAAGCTTAAATCATTAAGTGGTACATATATGGGGTCAGAGTTTACGACTAGTAAATATATCCAAGTATCGGCGGTGAACGCTCCTAGCTTAACCCAGTATGCGGGTGTTACTTACTTGACGGAGGGACAACCCTTAGGCGTATTCTATATTCCTCATTGCAACGGATTGGTAGAGAAGGAAGATGGTAAGTTTGTTTATGATATCGCGGATCTGGATGGCGATGGCAAAGTGGACTTATCGGATAGCGGTGACCGTTATATAGCGGGTCAAGCGTTGCCAAAGGTATATATGGGTGGCTTTGTTAATATGCGATATAAAGATTTTGATCTGGCGGTTCAATTAAATGGGGCGTTCGGGCATAAAATCTATAATGGTACAAGTTTGACGTTTAATAATTTATCATTGTATCCAACCTATAATATATTGGATGGGGCGTTGGATAAGCGGATATACGACATCAAGATTTCTGATTATTATCTGGAAAATGGTAACTATGTTAATATCGAGTATATTACGTTAGGTTATAATATTCCCGTCAAGAAACTGAAGATTGAGAAGTATTTAAAATCCTTGCGTTTGGCGTTCTCTGTTAACAATGTCGCGACCATCACAGGTTATTCTGGTATGACGCCGCTTATCAACTCGGCGAATGTGGCGTCTAAATCTTCTGTTTCGGGTACGTTGGGTGTGGATGATAAATTGATTTATCCGTTGAGCCGTACTTATTCACTCTCACTGGGTGTTAAATTCTAATTGTTAATCTTTTAATACTTATTGTCATGAAAAAAGTATTGGTGAGCTCCATGCTGATTTTAGGTGGTTTATTCTCCGCTTGTTCCGGATTTTTGGATGAGGATCCCAAGAGTAAGATACCGGAAGAAGAAGCTTATAAAAGTGAGAAATTGGTGTATGTAAATACGATCGCTACGATTTATACCTCATTTGGGAATCGGTTATATGGAAGTACGGATAATGTGCATACTTTACAAGAGTTTTCTTCCGATGCTTGGATATTGCCGGGAAGACAAGGCGACTGGGTAGATGGAGGTAAATGGCAATCCTTGTTTTTGCATAATTATGGTCCGGGTAACGCTACGATAAAGAGTACTTGGAATGCGCTATATACGATTATCGGTAACTGTAATACCTCGATCGATAATCTGGAGACCTTCATTCAAGCGGGTGGGGAGAGCTATCTGCAAGATTATCAATATGAGGCTCGTGCCGTGCGTGCGATTCTGTATTATCATTTGGTCGATTTATTCGGTCGTGTACCTCTGGTTACTTCTTCGAAGACTGTGATGGCGGATGTGAATCAATCTTCGAGAAGCGAGGTCTATCAGTTTATTGTGGATGAGTTGACGGATTGCATTCCCCATTTGCCCAGTGGAAAATGCCAGAATATGGGCAAGTATTATGGCCGGGTGACCAAGGCTGTGGGGTATATGGCGATGGCGAAAGTCGCTATTAATAGTCCTATCTTGTCAAAAGATGATTGGAATGATGGTTCTTTGGTGGGTGGTATCGCTAAAGTTGCGCCGTATGTAAACCAAGCCGGTAAAAACATTAAGATCGCGTTGGATGGTACGACTCGTGACGCTTGGGAGACGGTTCTTTATTGTCAGAAACAGATAGAGAAGGAGGGATATAGTCTACAACCCAACTTCTCCCAGAATTTTTCCAAGACAAACGATAGTTCGGTAGAAAATATCTGGACTCAACCGAGTGATGGTACTACCTATAAAGTGAGCGATTATAATCCGACTCGTACATTACATGCGGCCCACGCATCCGCTTATGGCTTGCAAGGTTGGAATGGTGCCTGCGCTACCGTAGAACAGATGAAAGTTTTCAAGTACGGTACGGATGAACAAGATCCCCGTATGGATATGACGTTCTTTTATGGACCGGTGTTCGTGGATGGCAAGCCGATAGATGCGGGTTTAGGCGATGGAGCTCAGTTATGCTATAACCCAATGGATGTGGTTGTTGATTTTAAGGAGGATGTACCGAACCAGATATTAAAATTTGCGGGAGCCCGTATGTCTAAATATGAGGTGGATAATACGACTTCTTCTTATTTGAATCATAATAATGATAAGGTGTTCTGGAGGTATGCAGATGCCTTGTTATTGGCGGCTGAGGCGAAAGTCCGTATGGGACAAAGCGGTGATGCGGAAGTGAATGAGATTCGTGACCGTGTACAAGCCGGACAGAAAAGTAACGTGACTTTGCAAGATATCTTGGATGAACGCATGTTGGAATTCTCTTATGAGGGGATGCGCCGTCAGGATCAAATACGTTTCGGGACTTATACGGAACCTACGACTGATCGTTATGCGGGAGTGCATCATAATGTCGCCACTGGCGATTACGTAGTGGATAATACCGGTTTTACAACCGTTTTCCCGATCCCTACTTCTGTGCTTGAGTTAAATACGAAATTAACACAAAATCCGGGTTATTAATTCTTTAAATTTAGAGGATATGAGATGTAAGTATTTATTGTTATATGGGCTATTGGCTGTCTTACCATTCTCGGCGCAGGCCGGATATAAAAAGATAGCGAATGGTATATTGGTCAGCTTGCCGGAAGGCGAGCTGAACCAATCGAAAACGGTTCGTTTGTTGGTTGTGAATGATGAGGTTATTCAAGTGACGGCAAGCCCGGAGGCTAAGATTCAGGATAAGCAGAGCTTAGTCCGTGTCGCTCCGGTAAAGGCCCCGGTAAAATGGAATGTCGAATCGACTTCGGATTCCGTATTTCTGAATACCGGCAAATTACGTGCGGCCGTCAGTCTTGTTACGGGAGAAGTGACATTCTATGATATGTCGGGTAAGCTAATATTGCGAGAAAGTAACGGTGGACGGCAGTTTACGCCGATAGAGGTAGAAGGTCGCAAAGGCTATACGACTCGCCAGCAATTTAATTCACCGGAAGACGAGGCTTTCTATGGATTGGGGCAGCACCAGTCGGATGAATTTAATTATAAATCGAAAAATGAGGAGTTGTATCAGTATAATACCAAGATATCGGTGCCTTTCGTGGTTTCTTCCAAGAATTATGGTGTCTTATTCGATAACTATTCTTATTCCCGGTACGGTGATCCACGCCCTTATTCGAACTTGGATATCTTTAAGTTGTACGATAAGAATGGGAAAGAGGGAGGTTTGACCGCTACTTATTATAAAAATAATGGATTGGAGGTCTTTGCGGAACGTCAAGAGTCCAGAATTGATTACGAGACCCTGTTTACGCACCAACCTCTTCCGAAGACGTTTGATTTTAAGGGAGAGACGTTTGATAAATTCCCGGAAGGATTCCGTTTCAGGAACAGCTTGGTCGTTTGGGAAGGTGAGATCGAACCGAAAGAAAGTGGTGTTTATCATTTTAAGTTATTCTATGGAGCGTATACGAAAGTCTTCTTGGATAATAAACTGGTGGTAGAAGAACGTTGGCGGCCCTCTTGGAATCCTAATAGCGTGAAATTCACGGCCGATTTGCAAGCGGGAAAGAAAGTCCCGGTGCGTATCGAATGGCGTGAGGGAGCCGGCTCTTATATTGGGTTGAAAGTATTGTCTCCTCGTCCGGAAGAAGAAGTAGGGCGATTGTCTATGTGGTCGGAGATGGGAAATGATATAGATTATTATTTTATTCATGGTGATTCGATGGACGAGGTAATCTCAGGTTATCGGTATGTCACCGGTAAATCGCCGATCATGCCTGCTTGGGCGATGGGCTTTTGGCAAAGCCGTGAACGGTATAAAACGCAAGATGAGATATTGACGGCCTTGCGTGAGCTCCGAAAACGTAAAATGGGTGTGGATAATATTGTCATGGACTGGCAGTACTGGAAAACTGATTCATGGGGAAGCCATGAGTTTGATCCGGCACGTTTCTCTGATCCGAAAGGTATGGTTGATGCGATTCATGATTTGAATGCCCGTTTCATGATCTCTGTTTGGCCGAAATTTTATCCTACCACAAAGAATTATAAAGAATTGGCAGCTAACGGATGGGTTTACCTGCAAGCGGTTAAGGATAGCATCCTTGATTTTGTTCCACCTGGATTCGTGGCTACATTTTATGATGCTTATGCCCCCGGTGCCCGTAAGTTATTCTGGAAACAAATGAATGATAACCTATATCGTTTGGGAGTGGACGCTTGGTGGATGGACGCTTCCGAACCGAATATTAAGGATTGTACACCGATGTCTTACCAAAAGGCGTTGACCGGCCCGACAGCTTTAGGCCCTTCAGCTCAATATTATAATACGTATGCGTTGGTGAATGCGCAGGCTATTTATGAGGGGCAATTGAAGGAAAATCCGGATGATCGCGTATTTTTGTTGACTCGTTCCGGATTCGCTGGCCTACAAAGGTATTCCACCGCTTCTTGGAGCGGAGATATCGGTACTCGTTGGGAGGAATTGAAAGCTCAGATTTCTGCGGGGTTGAACTTCTCAATCTCCGGTATACCTTATTGGACAATGGATATCGGTGGCTTCTGCGTGGAGAACCGTTATCGTACAGGACAGCTTATTTATGACAAGACCGGTGTTGAGAATGACGACTTGAAGGAATGGCGGGAACTGAATGCCCGTTGGTATCAGTTTGGCACATTTACCCCTTTGTACCGTGCGCATGGACAGTTTCCATTGCGTGAGATTTATAATATCGCCCCGGAAGATCATCCGGCCTATCAGACGATCTTGTATTATAATCAATTGCGTTACCGTTTGATGCCTTATATTTATTCGTTGGCAGGTAAGACGTATTTTGATGATTATACGATTATGCGTCCATTGGTGATGGATTATGCCTCCGACTTGGCTGTCCGGGATAATTCTACCCAATATATGTTCGGCCCCTCTATGA
>OGXQ01002081.1_pt1 | contig 14227 bp, 17 predicted proteins | sample 1576291 | NCBI WGS metagenome assembly OGXQ01 (sample SAMEA3541575, study PRJEB24748) | human gut metagenome | biome: human gut; feature: human-associated habitat; material: faeces | place: China | collected 2012 | reverse complement strand
GCTTCAGCCCATTGATCCCTGCGCTTGATTTCTCCCGGAAGTTATTGACACGAACAAAGTTGTTGGCAGGGTTGATAATAAGCATTACTTATGGTAACATATTGTTGTGATAGAAAACGCATAAGGAGGTGCTTATGATTAATGAATTCACGCTTCATAATAACGCCATGCTTTTTGATAACACAACAGGCGTGTTTTTCGAGAAGCCATATGTTGGATTTGGTTTAGAACGCTTGAATAATCACAACAAGCGATACTTGCAGTCGTTGTTGAGTCTGCTTTCGCAAAATGCAGTTCATCGAAGCAACGCTGATATTTCATGCGATGCAGTAAAACAGTATTTTAAGTTGAATGGATTTACGGAACTGATTCTAAAAACAACCGATGAGTGTAATTTGCGTTGCAAATATTGTGTCTATTCCGATCATTACCCGTACACAAGTCAATATAGTCATAATCGCATGCCTCTGAGCACTGCAATATCTGCTGTTGATTATTATCTTAATTGTATAATAGATCAACAGCTTTTTTTGAATAAAACGCCGTTCATCGCGTTTTATGGAGGAGAGCCTCTCCTTAATTTTAATCTTGTTAAGGGAGTTATTGAACACGTTGAGGAGACTTACCCTAACTTGTTAGTTCATTATACCATAACAACTAATGGTATAATGCTAAAGGATAAACATATTGCAGACTTTTTAAGGTCACACAATGTGATTATCTGTGTAAGTATTGATGGCTATCGAGATAACCACGACAGAAATCGTCTAAAAACAAACGGCGCTCCAACTTATGATGAAATCTGCGAAATTGTCCATTCTTATTTTCAGGATTATCAGCTTATTTACAGCCTTTGCTGTATTGACTACCTAACTGATTTGAGAAAACTATATCAGTACTACATGACTTACGATAGGATGAGTGGTGGAGATATGCCCCATCTATTAAGAGTAAGTCAAATATTTGATTTAGGCACTGATTATTACGATCAGTTTTCTGATGAAAGCCAGGAACGTTTTGCGAGTGATTATCGCCATTTAGAAGCAGAGTATATCAGATTAGCACAAAATGGTGAAAGTAACTGGTTTCTTGACTTAATGATAGGACAAGAATTGTTGCATGTATTTGATCGACCTAAATTTGGCAATTTGGGCGGGTTTTATGTGGTTAATGGTTGCTGTGTTCCGGGTGAAAAGATTTATGTTTATCCTGACGGAACGTTTGGAGTTTGTGAAAAGGTAGGGATAGATGACATTAAAATAGGCGATATTCACAACGGGATAGACTTCAAATGCGTTTCAAGTTGGATAAACAAAATGAATCGTATTATGTCTGATTTTTGTGGAGCCTGTACTACTTCTAGTGCTTGTTCAGTATGTTTTTCGCAACTCACATCGGCAGAATCACTGGGGTTTACCAAAAGAAAATGTGCTTTGAGGAAAGCAGCCTTCTTTCATTGCATAGAGGTTATCAATGAGATAGAGAGGAAAAACCCGAATTTCTTTACAAATAAAGTGTTGAGTATTGTAAAGCGGAATTCAAACGCTGATATAAGCGAAGGGTTGCTAAATATTATGCTCAGTTAGTATCTGGATTTGAGATGTTTTTGTGTTGATACACAATGATTAGGAGGTGCACTATGAAACAGTTTTGGTCAATCGTAAAAGACTACATACGCATCCACAAGTGGCTGTTTGGCGTTTCTATTACGCTATATTTAATTACTGCAATGTTAGCCATGCTGCCTGCGAAAATTCTCCAGTTGACAATTGATATTGGGTTTATGAAATCGGATGTATCTGCATTAGTTCTTTGCATTGTTGCTCTGTTGCTGACGCATGCAGTCAAGGCGGCTTTGACCTACCTGTCGAATAAAGGGATGATTAACTTTGGTAATGGCTTACTGAAGAGGGTTAAGGGTGCGATTTATGATTGCCTCATGGAAAAGGATTTGTCCTTTTACTCCGAAAACGAAATTGGATATATTAACGCTAGAGTAGAAGAAATAGACTCCATTGATACGCTGTTCTCATCAACATCATTATCAGTATTATCTGCCATTTTGGAGTTTATTTTTGCGGCGATAATATTATTCTCAATTAATTGGAAAGTTCTTCTGGTTCTATCTATACCCATACCGATTCTTATAGCTATTTCAATTACTGTTGCAAAAAAAATGACAAAACAGATAAAAAGTTCTCTTGACAGCAGCGCAGAATATGCTGGTAAAATTCAAGATTCATTAAGAGGAATTGAAACGGTAAAAGCCCAAGGATTAGAGAAACAGGAAAATGAAAAAATCAACCAGTATAATAGCACTGCATTGGAAAAGCAAAAGCAACAATCAAATACGTTAAATGCTTTTTCGGTTGGCATGGGATCTGCAGGCTCAATTATTACTGCAATCGTCTATCTTATAGGTGGACTATTCTTCATTTCTGGCGATCTAACGATGGGGTCTTTTGTAGCGATTTCGACATATGCCGGTAAACTTTATTCACCAATTTTTAGTTATATTGGTACTGCTGTTGTTGTTCAACCAGCAATAGTCGCGCTCAATCGCGTTGCTAAGTTCTTCTTTGACTCTGGCAACAGCAAAGACGAAAATGGACGAAGCATTGACAGCATACAATCTATTGATTTTAGCGAAGTATTTTTTTCCTATAATGAACATGATGATGTTATCAAGAACTTTTCTATGACTATCAATAAGGGAGATAAAGTTCAAATAACCGGTAAAAATGGCTCTGGAAAAAGCACATTGGTTCGTCTTATCATGCAATTAGTTAGACCTAACAGTGGGAATATTTACATAAACGGAATTGATGCCATGAATGTGAATAAATCCTCATTGATAAGTCAAATATCTTATGTCTCACAACGTAATTACGTTTTTAACGAGAACATACGCAACAACATAACATATGGGATTGAACATCCCGACCAAAAAAAAGTAGATGAGCTTATTTCTCTGTTACACCTTGACTCTGTTGAAGAAAGGTTAGCAGCAGAGGAAAAGGATGATAAGATAGGTGAAAATGGGTGCAGGCTTTCAGGCGGCGAAATTCAGAAGATATGCATAGCACGCGCCTTACTATTGGATCGCGGCTTATTCATCTTCGATGAGGCATTGTCAAATTTAGACGGTGATACTGTTGATTACTTGCGGCAGGTGATATATGAATCAAAAGCCACATGGATCATCATTGATCATCAGAATAAGTTTTCAGGTTTTCGAACCATTATGTTGAAATCCGAATAATGAAGGAGGCTTAGATGTGCGTTTACGTTAAATTAGGAGTTGGCTGGTCTTTACAGAAGAATGGTGATTTTGCGTATATTACGAACGCCTTATCATCTGTTGTATACATTCTCGATAAAGATAAAATAGCAATGGCTACCGATATTGCAAATGTTGCTTCTTTGGCGAAGTTACATGAAACATACGGGAATTTATGGACAGAATTTCAAACCGAATTAGAAGAAGCTAATGCTATATTCTATTCAAATGAGAAATATGCCTATAAGGATATCATTGATCTCGGCTTAAAAATGTCATCAAGTTCAACATTTGTCGTTCGGCCCCATCAGCTTTCAAGGATAACGTTGCAGCTCAATGAAGCTTGTCATTTGAATTGCGAAAGCTGTGGTAAGGTTACTTGTTTTCCGTGTATGTCCTGTAGCTCAAGCAACACTAATCGTGTTATCCAGCTTAAGCAACTAATAAAGTTTTTAGAATTCCTTGCAGTTTTCGGATTACCAGAATTGCATATTCTGGGTGGTGATCCGCTACTAGAATACGAGGTGCTACGGTCAGTGGCTATTGCGTATAAGCAACTGAATCCAAACGGTAACATTTGGATATATACAAACGCGCTACACCTTCTGGAGTTGAACGATATGCAGCGTGAATTCCTCAAGAATAATACCAGTATTTTGCTCATTCTTTGTGAGGAAAATTTACCGCATCTGAAAGACATTATTGATGCCATGAACGCAATGCAGGTTAGATTTGAGGTGCAGTCTCGCGACTTGCTGCAAGAATTTGACGATTCTGTTTTATGTAACAACTCGATAGAGTTTATTCAAAAAAACAGCTTGCAGATTATCAGCCCATTAAATATACAGCGGCAATTAACATTGTATTCAAACACAACTAGAGAAATTAGAAATCAGTGCTACGATGGCAAGATTTTTATTTCAGTTGATGGATTTATAGGCGTTTGCAAACACTATCTGCTTCCATTATCGATAATAGATGCAACCTCATGGGTGGAAATAATGCATCGCTTGGCAAAAATGTGGAAAACTGCCTATATATCTCCGCTATGTAAAAAATGTGAGCTTTCGTCATTGTGCATTTCATGCCAATACATACACGAACTTTATATGGATCGAAAGTATAATGGTCCGCAGACCATTTGCTTTACTCAGCAATCAGACGAAATAATAAGAAAGGAGGAAGAAAAACATGCATAAGACTTCAACCAAAGGATTTTGGACATGTCTTGCTGCTTGTGTTGGAATCTGCGGTGCTGGCTGTCTCACCTGCCTTTTGGATGGGCCAATCTTCATTGCAGACACAGCAACCGGCGGAGCTGCTTTAGCTTCTGGTTCCAGCGCAGGACTAAAATAACTTGCTGCTTTGCCATATTAGTGAAAGGAGGTGGTAGTATGAAGCAGGTTCAAACAAAAGGATTCTGGACTTGCGCTCTTGTATGTGTTGGTGGATGCTTGACATGCATTAGTGATGGCCCTGTTATTATCGTTGATTTTGTATCTGGAGGCACGGCATTGACTACTGGAAGTCAAGCTTAGTATATTGAACTGATTCTGATTGCTGAGTGCAATTGATGTCCGTGTTAAATATTACATGCATTTTGATGTTTCTAATATGTGCATTACCTAATATGTCTATGTTTGCCGACTCTGTTTTTGGCGGAGTCGGATTTTTGATTGATTATTTGTCGCCAAGAAAACGGGGTAGAAATCGTGGCAAGCAGGGCAAAGAGGGCCCTCTTCTGCATATTCGGGGAATTTCCGCTGCACGAAAACTCCCCTCTGCTTGTCAGGGGCAGCGCCCCTAAAACCCCATTGAACGCACATAAATGTGCGGCTACGCGTTCCTGCGAAACGCTTTTGAGCGTGACCATTATTGTCGGTCATGCTCATTTTTCTTTTCCTCACTGCGCTCATTTTTGCCCAGCATGCGATCCACATTCTGCTTATGGATAAGCAGCTCACGCATCTCATCGCGGGCGGTGCGGTATGTGGCATACGCCGCCTTTTTTTCTGCCAGCAGCTTGGCGTATTCGTCCTGCAAGCACCTGACCGTGGGCAGCTTTTTCACGCCAAGCTCGTCAAAGGCTTTCTTCGCCGCTCTGTGTAGCAGGATGTCGCTTTCATGCTCTGCAAGATACTTTTTGGAATAGCCCGCTTTTCGGTAGCCGATGTAAACATCGCGAGTTCTGGCATAGTTTGCAATATGGGTTCTCAGCACGGTGATCTCTGCCATACGCCCCTCTGCCGCCTTGATCTGCTCCGAGAGCGTATGAAACCGCTCCGTTGCACCGGCAGCTCTGGCTTCCAGCTCCTCATAGTTCAGAAGCCCATGCTGGCGCAGATAATTGTAGGTCTGTGCCATTTGCTTAATATTGAAAACCTTTGCCCAACGCTCGTAACCGCTGCCTTTTCCGGCTTGCAGTTTTGCCTCAATGTCGATTAGTAGCGTGTCTTTTTTCGGCGTGGTCTGCGCTCGGTTCCTGCGCGGCGTATGCTCTTTTTCTCCGGCAAGGACAGCGCGCAGCTCGTCCTCCGTGTAGCCGTCGATAGAAGCAAGACGGATAAATCCTTTCCTATCTGGATGGCGCAGTGAGAGCGTATTCCCGCGACGCCTGACCTCGCAGCCTGCGTCAGCCAGCAGCTTCAGAAGTGAGTCGAAGTCTGTCAGCTTTTGCGTAATCGCATCATCTATAAGAGCGCAGAGTAGTTCGCGGTGTGTGGGTTTCGCCTTATCACCCAACCACTTTCCATAATGGCTGCCGCCGCGTTTTGGCTCGTGAATGACAGAGAGCCGATGTTCGGTGCAAATTGCGTCACTGAGCCTTGCGACAGCTCTACCGGAACCGAGAAAATCCCGGAACTTCCGTTTGCAGTCCAGCGTGGTTGAGTTCCAGATAATATGATTGTGGATATGTTTTTTGTCAGTGTGCGTGGCCACAATAAAGGCGTGTTTGCCCTTAAGAAAGCGCACAGCAAACTCATAACCTATGCGGTTGGCTTCCTCAGGTGTGATCTCTCCCGGCTTGAAGGATTGGCGCACCTGATAGGCAATAACATCGCTCTGCTGCTCCCTGCCGGTAAGGGTTCTGTACTGCCTCTTAGAGAAAAGGAACTCCGCATCGGCGGTTTTCGGATCGCACTGCCAGGCGGAGATCAACTCGCCTCCCTGCGTTTTTTCAGGGTTCTTCGAATAGTCGATGCGGTCGGTCAGACACTCTGCAATGTTTTTACCTTTGTTAATGTGCATGGATATAATGCGTGTAGTCGCCAAGTGTCGATCCTCCTTTCGATGACAAAATAAAAGCTGCACCGGACGCTAATTCCGATGCAGCTCCATCTTATTATGTAATTCAATTCTCTGTGGCTTTCATCGTTGTGTCCGGTCTCTTGTCAAATGTTCGTAGTGCTTTCAGCTCCGCCGTTTTCTCCGTATTGACGACGTAGGTGGAGTACCATCGCTCAATATCCGGGTCACTGCTTTTGCTGAAGCGCAGCCGAATCACCGGCGTATGCCACTGTTTCGATTCCTTCTTCACAGCCCACTGCTTATACACGGTTACAGAAGGCTCGATGCCGCTTTTCTGCGCATATACTCGCATCTGGTGGATAATGAACGAGAGCTTGCGGAGATTGACGTTGCATATCGCGCTCCAAGTAATCTACGCGCCCGAACCGCCAGCCCTCATATTTTTCTTTCGTCAGTACGCCGATCTCAATCAGCACATCTACCAGAGATGCGTATCCCTGGCGCAGGCATTGATGATACATAGCGGAATGTACTTTGCTGTTCTGCTCGCGGTCATTCATATTCAGACGCTTTCTCAATTTTCCTGTTTATTGCTTCTTGCATCGGGACTGTGCTCGCACTTCCACAGCGCCATCGGGTGCGAGGAAATGCGGGATAGGATCTCATCGTTGCCTGCAAAGAGAAGTTCAGGCCTGTATTTCTTTTCAGCGAACGCCTGCCAGAACGCAAACTCATTTTTCTCCGGGCGCAGCAGACCGGCAAGGTACTGCGTCGTTCCTTCCCTTGCCGCTGCCAAATCAAAGTATTCACCATGCCGAAGTACCGGCAGCAGATCCGTTTTGATCTTGGAGGGCTGGAGTGCGCCGATCCTGCTCAGGTCAAACCGCTCCGGCACTGCGTCCGCCGCAATAACGCTATACAGCATCACACATTTGCGGAGCAGTGCTTCCTCAGATTCATCAAACAGCCCATATTTGCACATATTATTGATGTCATACAGATCCCTCGCCGCCGTTCGGTTTATAAGCGCAACGATCTTGGAGGCAAATATCTCTATGGGCGCGACGCTAAGTACGGTTAGTTTCTCGTCACCCCACGGCAGCCGGACATTTCTGCGCATAAGTGGAAGCACATGAGCACGGAGCATATAGTTGATCTCGATTTTCAGGTTATCCTTCATGCCGCCCGAATTGATGTATTCATACACAAAAGAATCCAGCGCGTGATACTTTTTACTCTTCTGACTCAGCTTGTACCCGGCCGCTGCCATATATTTACCGATTCGCTCCGTGATAAGTTCCCGTTGCGCCAGCATTTCCTCACGCGGCACGTTTTCGGAGTAGTCCAGGTCGATGTCCACAGACAAGCGCGGTAGGTCAAAGATCGTGAGGTTGATCGCTGTGCCGCCCTTCAGCGCAAGCGTTCCGGACAGCAGAGCGTCGCTTTCCAGAAAGGTCAGAACTTCCGCGAGGCGACAGACCTTTTCAAAGGTGTCGCGCACAAAGCCCATCTCCTTTGCCTGCCGACCCAACGCGATGCGGTCAAAACGCGTCATAATCTGTTACCCCCTTATCCAATAAATCCGTCAGCTTTTCCGGAGCGAACAGCTTCCATTTTTCGTGGAGTTTATCCTGCCACCGCTCTCGCATGAGATATTTTTTGCTACCTGATATATGCCGCTGGCACTCGTCAAAAAAGCTGTCTGGGAGATGCAGCCCGTCGTTCAGGGCTTCAAGGATATAACCCGTTTTCTGATACAGAAACCCGTTGGCGTATACGGAGAGAGCGGAAAGCAGAAGCTCCGGATCAAGGGATGGAATGAGTTGAATACAGCGCAGCGTTTCCTCCAGCCCGGCGATCTTCTCGAAGTCGCGGATACTGTCTATGACCGCTTGTTCTACGCCTGTTACCCGTACTCCATTCACCACCTTTGTCTGTGCCAACCCGTGGGATGCTACGCGGCGGTAGGTCACACCACCATATTCAAAGCCGCGAAAACGGCACCCGGTGGCAATGTATACCACATAGAATACCTGATTGGCATAGCCGTACCATTCAAATGCGCTGTGATGGGAGATATAGGCATCATCCGCCAGTTTTGACGCTATCTGATACCGTGTGGGGATCGGCTGCCCGGTCTCCATGCTGACGGTAGCATACAGGTCGCGGCGGATGCGCTCCACATAGCCCTTTTTCAAATAGGCTGATGCAAGGGAACCAGCGGCGCTGTCAGAGCCTAGAAGTTGCACAAGCTCTTTCTGCGAAAAACAGCCCAACTCTGCAAGTTCCTTATAATATTTCATCCTGCATCACTCCTTTCATTTCTATTATAACACAAAACCTTGCTTTTTACAATGGTTTTGTGCAAATTTAGAAACGCACATTTTTCTCTTAGAACAAACAACAAGTCAGGGTGCAGGTTATGGCGCAAGTTACAGAAAAGGAAAGACGTTGGCAGATTGTTTATTAGAAATACTGCCGAAAGCTTTGGCCACAGAGAGCAATATTAAAGCAGCACACAAGCACGGCTTGTATGCTCCGTGCTTGTGTGTTATGCCTCGTTTCTGAATACGCACAAAACCGCAGCTTTTTAAATGGTTTTGTGTATTTCTAAAAATGCTCTTATCTGTAGATCCAGTCCTTAAGCATATAGCGCAGGACATGAAGCTTTGCGACCAGCCATCCGGCCAGCATAGGCAGCCCATAGGGGCTTATTAGGAAGGCAATCACGAGCAGTCCCACACCATAGCTGACGGAATCCACGAAGATGATGAATAGCCCGAAGAAGCCGAGGATGGCGGCAGGGATGCAGAGGATGCCGCCGGACAAGCTAACGAGAAATGTGAAAAGCCATGTGACAATGGCAAGTACGACCATGACCGGCGCAAATAAAACCTTCAAAAGGAACCGCATCTCTTTTTCCTCCATTCGTTTGTTGTGTGAAATCATAATACAGGAAAATTTTCCGCTCTGCAAGGATGGCGCGGAATATAAAAAGGCAGGGGCGGCCAGCATTACGCAAGCCGCCCCTGCATGGGATAGATACCCCGTTATTTTATGGCGGCAAGTTGAGAGAGAATACCGCTTACCGTCTGCCAGATGCGCTCCTGATTCTGGAGTATATCGTCCATGTCGGCACCGTAAATACGCCCTGTTTCGTGTACCCGCCGTGTGAGCTGGTTGAGGTTGTTCGAGGAATACCGCAGCAGCGACACAAGCTCCCGCAGTTCCGGTAGATCCAGTTTCACCACATATCCATCAATCGCCATCTTTCTCATGTACGCAGCCATGTTGTCTGTACCAAGCTGGGCCATTTTTTTCTCAATCAATCCGCGCTCCTCCGGCGTCACGCGGACTTTGAGTAATATGTTCCGTTTCTGCTTCACCATGTCACAGCTCAACCTCCTTTGTTTTTGTGGGCGGTTTGTGCGGCAAGTCTGTTTTCGCATCGTTCAGCTTTTGCAGAACGGAGGGCTTCTTTTCCGCAGCAAGCGCTTGTTCCTTGCGGAAGCGGCTGACGAACAGATCGATAAGACCTGGATGCGCTTGACCGCAAACAAACTCATGGGTTCGATTGCCGCCCCAGGGCGTCGGGTCGTTCGGAATTATGATCCCCTTTGCCCATCTCTTGTTTTCAGGAGAAATACGGCCATCCCAATCCTTATTCTGAACGGTGTTAGCAAGGACAAAGGCAGTACGCTCCATGCCAAAGCGGTCGATCACATCGTGTACACAAGCAGGATTGAGCCGGTTATCCCGGTAGTACTCAGAAATGGAATCCTCAATGAAGTTTTTGCAGTCCACATTGGCCCTATGAGACTGTCGGTAGTCATCCGTCTCGCCGTGTTCTCTAGCATAGACGGAGGAATGAGGATATACTGGCAAGGTGCGAAGTTCTTCCCGATGGTTAGAGATGATTTTATCGGCACGACTTTCAATGCACGTGCGAATCGTGTCCATGTGCTCGCTTTCAATCTTCTCAAAGTCCTTAAAAATATCAGCCAGTGGTGCAGGTAACACCAATAGTGCCTTGGCCTGTTCATCACTTACATCGTAATGCTCCATAGCCAGAACAATGTCCTCCCGGATGGTGTATTCATAAGCATGGTTCAGGATTTCCTCGGGCGGCTGCGTAAGTAGCCACCCTTTGAATTGCTCCTGTTCAGCAAAGAGCTTTTCATAGAGCTTGGTATTCAATTCTTCACTCATATCATCGAGCCTCCTGGTCGTGAGATTTTTTTCGGTCAACCGAACCGTGAATGCAGGGAGTTTTCAGTTTTTGCAGCACGGAGGGGCGGGTGGATTTCGATGCATCGCTTTCAGCGGCGTACTCAATCGGTGTCCTGTCGTCAATGTTCAGCGCTGCGTTCAGCTCCGCGAGACGAGTGGATTTTGTTCGCAGTTCTTCCTCATGGGGGAAGGGCTTGCCCAGCTCGGCCTTTGCCGCAGTGAGCTGCGCCAGATAGTTTTCCAGCCGTTCTTGCACGTTTTTCTGCTTCTCCAGCATAGCGTTCAGGGCGTTGTCGATACGCACAAGATTGCCTCTGGCGTCCTTGCCTAGCTCAACCCGGTGGCTCATCTGTCCCTTAAGGGTCAGGATAAAATCTTTGCCGAAGTTCTCCACCGTCAGCGACATGGCAAAGCCCCTGTAACTGCCAATGAAGACAGGCTCAAGCCCTTTCGCGTCCTTGAACGCCTCTAACAGCGCCGCACCGGCGTTGTCCTTGTCGGTGAGTAGATCGCCCTTGACTTCCATACCGGCGAAACCATCTGCGGGATGGTGGGTTACCCTTTCACTAATAGGAGAAAAACGGGGTGTACATCCCCATCTGCGGGATGGGGATGTACCTCCAGTGTTTTAATGTCCGCGTCATATCCGGCGATGAAGCCCCGGCACTCCTCGATTTTTGCGGGAAAAAAACGCAGGATGTTGTCCTCCAGCTTATATTGCTGGCTTTGATGGTTGGCCCTCATCAACCGCAGTCGCGCTACATCCACATCCAAATCCATCTTTTCCTTGATGCGCGGGTCACCGGCGCACAGCGCCTTGATTTCCGCATAAGAGAGAGCAGCTTCATCGATGTCCTCGCAGGAACGTACCGGTGACTTTGACGTCATGATCTGAGAGATGAATTTCTGCTTGTTTTCCACCGTCTGCCAGAGGTAGGCGTCAAAGGTTCCTTCGGTAACATAGCGGTAGATGTGTACTTCCTTGTTGCGGTTGCCCTGACGGATAATGCGTCCGCTGCGTTGCTCCAGATCTCCCGGCCGCCACGGGCAGTCCAGGTCATGAAGCGCAATAAGGCGGTCCTGCACGTTCATGCCCGCACCCATCTTAAAGGTGCTTCCTATGAGCACTCGCACCTGACCGCTCCTGACCTTGGAGAACAACTCTTTTTTTCGGGTTTCCGTGTTGGCTTCGTGGATAAACGCAATCTGTTCCCGCGGAATCCCGCGGGCGACCAGCTTTTCACGGATGTCATCATAGATGGAAAACGGCGTTTCCGCTGGTCCAATTTCGGCGTCAACAGCATTCTCCAGCGCGTGAAGTTCCGCACTGCCGGCTGATTTTGCCGCTATTCTCCCATTCTGAGCTGTGCCGGACTTGGGCGTGGAAAGGTCGCAGAACACAAGCTGGGTCAGCCTGTCTGCCTGCCCGTCCTGCCAGATGCGATGAATATTGTCTACGCAGCGGTTGACCTTACTTTCCGGATCGTCGGGAAGATCAGGGTTAATAATGCGCTGGTCGAGGCCCAACTTTCTGCCATCCGATGTGATTTTGAGCATATTATCCTCGTTAGGCTTTACGGTGCCGGCGTGTACTCTGGCCGCGCGTTCGGATAGCTCCTGAACCATATCCTTTTGCAGCATAGTGGGCTGGCTGACCTCGTTGTGATAGATGGGCGTTGGTGTGGGAAGGTTGAGCTGATCGGATGTCTTGATGTCCGCCGCTTCACGGAACAGGTTCATCAGCTCCGGAAGGTTGAAAAACTTTGCGAAGCGCGTCCTTGCACGATAGCCTGTCCCCTCGGGAACGAGTTTGTCAAGATGATTTTTGTAAGTTTTCTAAATTCAAATATTTATCCGCTGAAAAATCTCCCAACATCTCGTGTCTGCATATCTCTTGAAACACCGTATTCAAAGGCTTCTTCGCACTTTCCGATTGCTTCACATTGACAATAAAAGTTGTTTTGCCTATTCGTGTTGTATAAGATAAAGTATTCTCTTTCATATAATCATTTTCTCCTTTTCATAAATTGATTGTGGGGCATTCCGTTTGGAACACCCCACAAATACAGCCTGTTTCATCGGAACATATCAAGAAGTCATTAAGTCGTGAGTATAATGGAAATGGTTATCTTTCCATACCACGCTTGTTTCTTCGTGCCTTAATACGCTCCTGTCTTTCTTTTTCCCTTGCTTCTTTTTCGGCTTGTTCCTGTGCTTCCTTAAAAGAAAAAAGTTGCTTCACTTTTTCGGTAAAAAGTTTAGCAACTTCGGGGAAATGCTCTAACGCTTCAAGAAAAGGTCGGCACTTTTCTTTCAGTTCGTTGTATTTAGTTTTCATTCTCTCCAATGCGTTTGCACTGTCCATATACTTCTGTCGGTAAAAATTTGCACTCTGCTCAAATTTTTTGATTTCCGCACGACTGGTAATACCCTCTTTGGCAAGGGCAGTAAGCTCAGAATAGTCCTTTTGGGAAATTGCCATTTTGCCTGTGAATGTTTTCTGTCCCATACTGTCAATCTCGTTTAAGGTTTTGGAGATATGACGGGCAGGCTCATACTTGACCTGTTCCTTTTGAATACGCTTCTGCAACTTCTCCAATCGCTCTTTGTCCTGTTGGATTTGATATTGCAGGGAAGTCAAATGCTCTGCTGTACTTCCGTATTCGCCACGCTGAAAGCCTTTGAACCCCTGTTCCGTCATAAAGTGAAACAACTCATCTTGCAATATGCTGTACGAAGCTCGAAACATCGGCTTTCCGTTCTTCCTAAGAAACGGCTTTCCTTTTTCATCGGTCAGCGGAATATCCGATTTCCATTTCTTTGAATGGCTTATCTGATTAACCACTTCCTTGACCGTTCCTCGCAGTTCGGGGTCTTTGCAACGCTTACTCCATAGGATTTCTTTCTCCACCACAGGCAGAACCATAGCGTGAAGATGATAATGGTAAACCTCTTTTCCAAGTTCTTCGGTTGCAGCTATATTGATTTCATCAGCGTGCATTACTGCCGATATAACATTATCAGAACCGAATTTTTCTTCTATGAAACGATAGGCTTCTTCATAAAACTGCTTTGCGTATTCATAGCCACCGTTACGCTCGAAGTACATCGTATTCACATCAATCACAATCTCATTAAAGAGTGTTGCGTCTTCCCTTAGCCCACGAAGCGACACCTGACCGTCTGTTTCCATCTGCTTTAACTGTTCCATATAGGTCGGGGCAGTCGGCTTTTTGAAATGCACATTATAGGGTATTCGTTCCTCAATCACATTCATATTTTCATAGGTTTCATTCTTGCGTTCGTTGTGCCTTTCCGCCTTGCTCACATCAGAAGCGGTGTACTTTTTTACCCTTGCACAACTCATATCTGCCTTGTTGGTTTTTGCCATTTTGCTCTCCTTTCTCAGCAGGGGGCGAAGCCATTACACAACATTCTTTGAATGTGTGTAACCCACTATGACACTTT
>OGXQ01002078.1_pt1 | contig 14232 bp, 16 predicted proteins | sample 1576291 | NCBI WGS metagenome assembly OGXQ01 (sample SAMEA3541575, study PRJEB24748) | human gut metagenome | biome: human gut; feature: human-associated habitat; material: faeces | place: China | collected 2012 | reverse complement strand
GACCTGGATAAAGGAATCCTTACTGTCCTTGGCTCAAAGGGTAACAAAGATCGCCTTGTATATCTTCCGCAGGATAGCCTTCCGGTACTTAAAAACTATAAAGAACGTCAGGAAATGCTTTTCCCCGGAATTGACTGGGCTTTTCCGGGAAAAGATCCACATAAGCCTGTTTCGTGCTCTGGAGTAGAATCGAGTTTTAACCGCCATTGGGCCATGCTTCCGGTTGCCAGGACAGTTGATAAACATCCGACACCCCACTGTTTACGCCATGCTTTTGTAGTAGAGAGATTTAATGAGTGGATGCATCAGGGAATTGATACAAACACTATGCTCCCATATTTAAGCAGATACCTTGGACACAAAAGTCCTGATGAAACGTATTATTACTATCATCTTGTAGAAAAGGCATTTGATACTATCCGAGAGAAAGATTCAGTGTCTGGAAAGGTCATTCCGGAGGTGATTCCCTATGAAGAATAAATCAGCAAAGATATCGACTGACCAGCTGTTCTTTTCTCACACATGGAACTTTCTAAATGTTTATTTGGTAAAGCAGGTCGGACGCAGTCAGGCTACAGCAGAATCCTACAGAGATTCCCTTACAATATTTAAAAACTACCTTGTAGATGAATTAGGTAAATCCATAAGCACCTTTCAGTTTTCTGATTGTACCAATGGTCATAGTCCCTTCATGTGCCGCTACAATTTGTCGAACCAAAACAAGCCCCAGCCCATGTCGAAGATCTAAGCGCTCATCTGTGCTTTCTAAATAATGAGGTTTTTCTTTTAGTTCTTGTAGTTTTTCTTCGGAGAGTCCTATACCATCGTCTTGCACAATAAGCTGAATGGCATTTTCCGTCCGTCTTAAAGATAACAGAATCCTACATCCCAGCGGATTGTGCTTCATACTATTTTGAACAAGATTATTCACGGCTCGTGAAATCAATCTGGCATCACATTCTAACATAGTGTTTTCAGCGTCAGTAGCAATTTCAATTCCAATATTATAGCTATCGGAAATTCCCATGTTCAATAGGTCTGCTACATAGGATCGCAGCAATTTGGATAAGCGAACCATCTCTTTGTGAAGTGGCTGCATTTCATATTCCAACTGTGAGACTAAATTCAAATCCTGCACCAGTTCTTTGATTTTTACGCTTTGCTTCCGTACTATTTCAGCCTGTTCTTGGATGGTCTTGCTGGCAGATTCATTTTCCGCAATGCGGCCCGTATACCCCATAATCATGGAGAGCGGTGTGCGGATGTCATGGGAAACACCGCTGATCCAGTTCGCCCGCGCCTCATTTTGTCTGTTTAAAATAGAAGAAGCCTTGTTCACGCTATTGGCAATTTCCGATAGTTCGCCGCTGATATGAAGTGAAACCGGCTTTCCGTCTGCTAAAGTTTCCACAGCAGACACAATCGGTTCGGTATTACGGATGATTTTGCGTTTGGAGAAATAATAGGCACAAAAGAGGCACAGTACATCCAATCCCAACATTCCAAGCACAAAGACGGGGAGCCGTCGAAGTGCTGAAATGGAATAGTAATTGCTGGTGAGTTTTGTATAGCTGTCTTTTGGATAACCCAATACCAACAGTCCATCATCGGTGTTCCAGACAAAAACCGGATAATCTTCAATATATCCTTTTGAAAACAATGCGACATCTTGAATAGTGTAACTTTCTGGCACTTCATCGGGCAAATCAACCGACCAATAACACTGTCCATCAGCGTTGAGATAAATTGCCCAAATATGATTCTGCCGGAGCTTTTGTACCGCATTGTCTAATAATCGCTCCGGTGTAGCGGCGGCAGCAGTCATTTCCAACATAGATTGCGGGGAAGAATTTCCATAATCCTCAGTCACAATCTTTTGAAAAGTTAGACTAAATACTACTGCGTTAAGAAACAGCAATATCAGGATAAAGGCAGCAAAAGACGCAAGATGTTTCGATATATAACTTGCAAATGATCTCATGGCATCACTTCCTTGATATCAGCTTATAGCCCAATCCTTTAATGGTTATCAGGGACACAGGTTTTGATGGATCGGTTTCAATCTTTTCCCGGACACGCCGGACATGAGCGTTTAGGCTGTTTTCATAGCCAAAAGGGTTATCACCCCATAATGCTTCACAAAGAGTATCTACGGTAACAATTTTTCCTGCATTGCGGGCAAGGGTTTCCAGCAAGGTGTGTTCTTTGGCAGTTAGGGAAATAACCTCACTACCCTTATGGACTTCGGCTCTACTGAAATCAATCGTACACCCATCTAAAACAAGCAGCGGAGAATCCTCTTTATAGGTTCGGCGCAGCACAGCATAGATACGCAGTAATAATTCCTGCGGCATAAAGGGCTTTGAAATGTAATCGTCTGCCCCAAGCCCCAAGCCCGATAGTTTGTCTGATGCTTCGTCTTTTGCTGTCAGAAAAATAATCGGTACACTGCTAAAAGTGCGGAGCTGCTGCATCAGAGAAAAGCCGTCCCCATCCGGCAACATGACATCCAAAACAATTAAATCGGGGGTTTCTTCTTTGGCGGTCAGAACAGCTTCTTTGACCGACATAGCGGTAAGGACAGTTTCAAATCCCGCATCTTTCAATATATCTGATACCATCTTCAATAACTCCTGCTCGTCATCTACCAACAAGAGCCTTTTACTATGCAAAAAGGAATTATCCATAGCATCCTCTCCAATCTGATTTCCTTTGTTTTTATTATATCATAAGCTGTCCATTTTGCAGCCTCGCTTCTTAAAAAGTAAGGTAAAAGTAAGGACAGGAGAATGTAGATGTCAGGTTGAAGTTGTATCATAAAAACATCGAAAGGAGATGTTTCTATGGACTATATCATTACAACGGAACAGTTGACAAAGAAGTACAAAAATTTCATCTCGGTCAACAATGTTTCGCTTCATATTCGCAAGGGCAGCATTTACGGTTTCCTCGGCCCCAACGGTGCGGGAAAATCCACGACTATGAAAATGCTGCTGGGCCTGACTGCACCGACAAAGGGCAGCTTTACCATTGACGGGAAGCAGTTTCCGGGTGATCGGATTGCCATTCTCAAAGAGATCGGCTCTTTCATTGAAGCTCCGTCTTTCTACGCAAACCTGACCGGGAGGGAAAATCTCGATATTATCCGCCGCATTTTGGGGTTGCCAAAAGCCGATGTGGAAGATGCTCTGGAGTTGGTGGGGCTGACCGAGTTTGGCGACCGGCTGGCAAAGAAGTATTCGCTGGGGATGAAGCAACGCTTGGGCCTTGCCGGGGCACTGTTAGGGCGTCCGCCGATTCTGATCCTGGATGAACCCACCAACGGCCTTGACCCGTCCGGCATCCACGAAATCCGCAATCTGGTAAAATCTTTGCCCAGCCTTTACGACTGCACGGTGCTGATCTCGTCCCATATGCTGTCTGAAATTGAATTGATTGCGGATGACATTGGAATTCTCAACCACGGGCGGTTGCTGTTTGAGGGTAGCATGAATGATCTTCGTCAATACGCCCTGCAATCTGGCTTCGCCGCGGACAATCTGGAAGATGTGTTCCTTTCTATGGTTGAGAAAGACAACATGGATAGAAAGCAGAGGGCAAAATTATGAAAACGCTGGCAATCGAACTTCGGAAAGAAAAGCGAACCGGCGTAATCCCCGTGTTGCTGGCTGTTGGCATCTTGGGAGCTGCCTACGCATTTGTCAATTTCATTGTGCGGAAGGACACGCTTTTGAATCTGCCGTTGGCTCCGATGGATGTCCTGCTGACCCAGCTTTACGGCATGATTATGGTGCTGAACCTGTTCGGCATCGTAGTTGCGGCCTGCATGATCTACAACATAGAGTTTAAGGGAAGCGCTGTCAAGAAGATGTATATGCTTCCCGTAAGCGTTCCCGCGATGTACCTGTGCAAATTCCTGATTCTGACGGTCATGTTTCTGGTTGCAATCATGCTGCAAAATTTGGCACTTGCACAGATTGGAATGACAGACTTACCGAACGGAGCATTTGAAATGGGTACGCTGGTGCGCTTTGCCGGATACTCTTTTATTACATCCATGCCGGTACTGTCGTTTATGCTGTTGATTTCCTCGCGTTTTGAAAATATGTGGGTGCCGCTTGGAATTGGTGTCGCTGGTTTTCTAAGTGGTATGGCTCTTGCAAATTCGGAGGTGGCACTTTTGCTGGTACATCCTTTTGTGATTATTTTGAAACCGGCGGTAGCTATGAGCGCCCAGCCAGATCTGATAGTTACCCTTGTTGCTTTGGCAGAAACACTGTTGTTCCTTGCCGTAGGATTGTGGTTAGCGAAATACAGACGCTACGAGTAAGGAGGGATGATAGAAATGAATTTTTTGGATTTACTCAAAATCGAGTTTATGAAAGTAAGACGCTCCAAAATTATACCCTTGATTTTCATTGCGCCTTTATTGGTAGTGATTTCCGGGGTTGCAAGTTTGAGCAACTATTTTACGCCGGAATACACTAATGCGTGGCCTGCCATGTTCATTCAAAGTGCGCTTGTCTACGCCTACTACCTGCTCCCATTCAGCATGATTGTAGTCTGCGTGATGATCGCAGGGAGAGAAACAGGAAATAACGGGATTCTGAAAATGTTGGCATTGCCGGTCAGCCGCTATACATTATCCATTGCAAAATTTTGTGTGCTTACCTTTTATCTATTCATGGAAATGGTGGTGTTTCTTGTTGTGTTCGTAATCGCTGGGGTGGTTGCAACACAGACAATGGGAATAACAGAAACCTTACCGATCCTGTATCTGTTGAAATGGTGCTTGGGATTGTTTCTGACAATGCTGCCATGTATTGCGGCTATGTGGGCAATCACCGTACTGTTTGAAAAGCCGCTTCTTTCCGTGGGATTGAATTTGTTATTTGTGATTCCCGGTGTATTGGTTGCGAATACGCTGCTGTGGATTGTTTACCCGTACTGTTACAGCGGTTATCTCGTATCCTGCTCGCTCCATGATTTTACAGCAGAAACTTCCGATGCCGCATTTTCGATGTTTCCATTCTTGCCGTGTGCGATTGTAGTGTTTGGTCTGTTTTTCGCGCTGGCTGTCACCCAATTTGGGAAAAAAGAAATGAGGTAAAACTATGGAAAAGAAAAAACTTCAATCAGTCAGTGTCGCTGCGCTCATTGTGAGCATATTGCCACTGGCTGCTCTTGCCCCGTCACTCCTGCACTTTTCGCTGTCGGCCGGAATCAGAACCGCTTGGGCCGGAGCCAATATCGTTTTTGTCCTGCTGGGTCTGACCCTTTCAGTGGTATGTGTGCGGAGCAAGGAAAGCCGTAGCATTATCAATATCGCATCCACAGCGATCAGCGTTTTTTGGGCACTGCTGATGGTGGGAATCATTGCACTTGCCTTGTTCCTTACTTTCGTTCAGTGAGGAAACGGCTATGCGTAAAATTGGAAAAATTATTGGGTGCTGCCTGATTGCAGTTTCTTTGCTGGCCTGTACTGCCTGCTCCGGCCTCGATAGGTTAGGTGAAAATCTCAAGGATGGAGCAGAGCAATTAAGCAACGATGTGGTGATCGGGAAAAGCAACGCTCTCATAACTCCTTATCAGTCCTTTGAAGGTAGCCGAACTTCGGATAATGATGTTTTTCGGGCCACCTATGACGCTTCTGTAACTGGATTTAACGGACAGGATATTTTAGTTGCAGACACCGACCTCAAGGAAAATGAGTGCCGTGAAATTGTGATCCGATACCAGCTTGATTCCCTTGACGGAAACTGTCAGCTCATTTACATTTCCCCGGACTTAGAGGAGCAAGTGCTTTCTGAATCTGCCAGCGGAAGTGTTGCCGTTCAGCTTCAAGCAGGAGCGAACTACATCGGAATTATCGGTACAGACTTTTCAGGCACAATCCAGATTACCGTGGAGTAAGCGGCAGAATGATATGAAACGAATATTGATAGTGGATGATAACACGGAATATCTGCAAATCCTGTCATCCGTGCTATCGGGTGAATTTGAAACGATTAAGGCTACGGGCGTTGAGGACGCATTGGATACACTTCAAACAATCACAGTAGATGCAATTTGCTCCGACTTCAATATGAAAGATGGCACGGGGTTGGATTTACTTGAAAAAATCCGTCAACAAGGTTTGAAAACACCCTTTCTGCTGATGTCTGGCGATAACAGCAGGGCATTAGAGCAAAAAGCCAAACTATACTATGGTGACTTCTGCTGCAAAACGGATTTTGATTTAGTCGAAAAAATAAAAGCCTTAGTCAACAACTAAATACAGATGCTATCTGCCGGACGACGGCAAAAGAAAAAAAGCCGTCGTACAGCAGATACATTTCCACGCGCCTATGTAGCGGCGGCTTTGAGAAAATCAGAGCCGCCGTTTCTTTTTGCTTTTCGGACCGATGCTTATGCAATCAGGAGGGCGGTATATGGGAGGATACCGCCATGTCAATTTTCGTTATTCATAGCACCCATGAGCTGCACCAATTAAAAAAAGCCTTGCCCCTCCTCCGGGGAGGTATGACTATCTATCGGCATTATCATTCCAACTAAAACAGAAGAATCATAGTCATTTTTGTTGCGCCAGTTTCCCATTGCGGGGAGCTGGCGCTTTTTATTGTCGATTTTTCGGGAAACCTCCCGAAGTATGTCGCTGCCGATCCCCGCCTCCTTTCGATTCACTCGTCAATCGCCCGTGAATCGAAATGGAGGTACATAATGAAGAAAGTCAATCTTAGGGACCTATATCCCGATGTTTACAAAACTGATTACTTTGTAGAAGTAACCGAAGATGTGCTGGAGACGATCCGAGCTGCTGAGCGTGCAGAAGCTGCCTATGACCGGAGGATGTATCGCTATAAGGCGCATTACTCCCTGGACTGCGACAATGGCATTGAAAATGCGATCCTGATGAAGCCCCAAACACCGGAAACGCTTCTGGAAGAAAAGCAGCTGCGGGAGCAGCTCTATGCCGCTGTGATGGCTCTACCGGAGAAACAGGCCAAGCGGATCTATGCCCGGTATTACCTGGGTATGCGCGTGAGCGAGATAGCAGTAGCGGAGGGTGTAGACCCAAGCCGTGTCCGTGACAGCATCCGGCGCGGTCTGAAGCAGCTGGCAAAGTATTTTTAGGATAGAACTGCAACAGGGCGTAAGGTCTCACAGTGCTTCTGGCACAGGGCCTTGCGCCCTATCTATTGTAGTAGCTTTAGAGAAGTGTTTCACAGAGTTGTCTTTGGATGCAAAAAAGCAGGAGACCTTTTCAGATCTCCTGCCCCTTACTTTGAAGAATAAAGATACTTTCCTTTATGTTTGTTGAATGTATTAACATTATTTTCCGCACAGATCAAACACTTTATTTTATAGGTAGAGTCAAAAAGAATGTTGTCCCACCACCAGAAGTATCTGAAAATCCAATTTTTCCAGAGAGCATTTTTGCCAATTCTTTTGCGATACTAAGTCCCAACCCAAAATGAGCTTTATTCGTGCGAGATTTATCAGCACAGTAGAAACGATCAAAGATAAAAGGTTTATCTTTTTCAGCAATTCCACACCCATGATCTACAACCAGGAAAGTAAACTCTTTTGATGTTTGACTGGTTAGTATTTCAATATTGCTGTTTTCTTTGGAATAAGAGACTGCATTATCTAAAAATATACTTAATACTTGAAAAACGCGTTCTTGGTCTGTGTAGATTTGTGGGTAGCTTTCTACATCTAAATTCAAATCTAAGTGAATTGATTTTTTTCTGCATATCGGCTCATACGCTTCGTATAACATGATAAGCAGAGTGTCGATATTAACCTCCTGTGTATGAATGGTCCACTTATCTGCATCTGAAGATGCCAGAAGAAGCATATCTCGTACCAGTCGTGACATTCTGATACATTCTGCATCAATCACTTTTAGACTGTTTTGCGTCTGCGGTTCTTTTATTTCGCTATTCTGAATGCTTTCTATGTTTGCCATAATTACTGCAAGGGGTGATTTCAATTCGTGCGAAGCAGCCGCAATAAAGTCTTTATGACTTTGTAATACCTGTTCTGTTGGTTCAAATGCTCGATGCAATAAAAAACGGCTTGCTAAAAGAATCAATATAAAAGCCAAAAGCCAGATAGTTGCGTATGCTGGTAACTGTTGAAGCAGCAGAGAGCTTATGGAGGATGGTTCGTAAAACAAAACTAATGAATAGATATTTCCTGCTTTTGTGTGAATGTTGGACGGAATCACATAATAGCTATCGTGATCATTTCCAGTGATTTTTCCGTATCCTCCCTGTGCTGTGATTGAAGAAATAGTTGTTTGCTCTTCGGGATATTGTATTTCAATGCTTTTTTCTGCAATTCTTATTAGTGTATCCAGATCTGTGCGTGTGTCCGGTTTACTTTGAAACAGGATATGTCCCTCTTTGTCTTTCAAAATGCTGTAAACATTCATTTCTTGCTCGTAATTAGAAAGCAGCTCGTCCGGACTTTCTGGATCAGCTTCTAATTGATAAATAAGCAAGGAGGCCATTCGCTGAATATAAGCAATATCCGCAATCTGCTGATCCTGCCATGTAGTCCAAAAGAAAAAACAGAGGATGAGAGAGATAACAACCATAAAAATCATAATCAGAAAAATACGCAGATTGTTTTGTAAGCGCTTAAGCATGAGCAGACTCCAATCTATATCCCGAACCATAAATCGTTGTAATTGCACATTTGCTATGAAGCTCTCTTAATCGTTTTCTAAGGAATGAAATATAGTTATCTACATTCCCTGGCTCTATGTCGGCATTGCTGCCCCATACTTTTAAGACAAGCTGCTCCCTTGAAAATGATGTTTCTGGCTGTTTCATTAGCACACTTAAAAGCTCTGTTTCTTTGGCTGTCAATATAAGCTCCTGTCCGTTACAAGTGACTTTTCGATTTGGATAGTCAAAATGAAGATCTGCATAAGAAAGCATTCCCATTTCCTGAATTTGCTGTGGCCGCCGTGTCAAGGCTCGCACTCTTGCCATCAGTTCACGAATGTGAAAGGGCTTTATAAGATAATCGTCTGCCCCACTGTCCAGCCCGTCCACTCGGTCATCTAAAGCAGACATTCCCGTAATGATAATTACAGGAATTTGAATTTGTTTTCTGCGCATAGCTTTTATGATGGTCAGTCCATCAATGATAGGAAGCATACGATCTACGATGGCAAGATCATAGCCATAGTCAGTATTTAATGCATATATCATAGAACTTTCTCCATCATTGCAGCAGTCAACGGAATATCCTTCTTTTTTCAGTGCTTGTTGAATGGATTGGCACAAGTCAAGATCATCTTCCATGAGTAGTATTTTTATTATTCTTTGTTTTCCTTTTCCTTGAATATAGTTTTTGTGTTTAGTATAGCAGAGAAATCCTCTAAAAGTCCTCCAAAAATGAGGAAAAATCTTATTTCTTCTTAGAGGATTTTTAGAGTAATTCTGTTGTATGATAAATCCGCACAAACAGAAAGGAGATACATCAAATGAAAAAAATCAAATTAGTAGGTGTAACATTAGCATTGTTCTGCACGCTCTCAATGGCAGCTTGTGGCAGTACACAAACCGGGCAGGAAACCCAAAGTGAGTCACCTGCCTACAGTCAAGGCGAGATGCCAGGTGGAAATAAGGACGCAGATGCTGAAAAAGGAAAAGAAGAATTACCTGGAAATTTAGACGATATAGAGGCGGAAGCCATTTTGGGTGGAAGCGTAGCTGAATTTCAGGATGGAAGTTTTCAGGTTATTCCAATGGAAGTAGATTCCCAGACGACAAAGTTGGCAGCAAATGGCATGGAAAGTACTCTGGAGAGTACAACTGTTTCTTATGGAGAAGATTGTACTTTTCATATTGCAAACATTAACAGTGCTACTGGAGCTGTAGAATTTGAAGCAGCCACAGCTTCTGATGTGAAAAAATCTACATCCGTTTATATCTATGGAGAAACACAGGATGATGGAACCATCCATGCTACCAAAATACTGCTTCCCCGATATAAGTAAGGGGGGATTAAAAGATGCCTTTTTATAAAAGGGGTTTTCTGTATCTGGCAAGGAAACGGGCAAAGTCGGTATTGTTGCTACTGATTTTTCTGTTTGTCAACAGCATGATTCTTAGTACCAACATGATTTTACACGCCACCGAAAGGACAGAAGCTGCCATGCAGGAAAAAGCGGGAGCAAAGGTGGTATGTGAAATTATGAACACGACTCATCCTATTACAGATACAGAAGCTGAAACGATTAAAAACTTGGAAGCTGTCACTTCAATCAATCGAATGGGGCAGCAAGCCGCATATTTAACAGATCTTGTACCAGTTAGTGCAAGTACTTCCACGGAGTCGAATAATCTGAAAGTCAATCTGTTATCTTTTGATGATATGGATAGAGACAGTCCTTTTGCAGATAAATCCTACCATTTAACGGACGGCGAATGGATTAAACCGGAAACACAAGGAAGCGCAGTAATCAATGCCCAATTTGCTCAGGCCAATGGTCTGAAAATTGGAGACACATTTTCTTTGGAAATAGAAAGCGGAAAAAAAGTTGCGGTTACAGTCATTGGGGAATACCTTACTGGGAACGAAAGCCAACAGGAAAAAACAACCGCTGCTGTCTACCGGATGGAAAATCAGATTTATATTGATAATACAACTTATGTGAACTTATTTGATAACTGTGGATTTTATAAAGTATTGGCTTATACTGGACAACCGAAACTTTTAGACACATTGGCAGGAAGCATACAGGAGATTTTACAGGAGAAAGCAGATATTACCACATCGGATGCGCTGTATCAGCAGATGAAAGCTCCTTTAACACAAATAACAAGAGTTGTAGCACTGATGCGCCTACTGACCTTTTTTACCGGTACAATGATTGTGTCTTTACTGCTTTGTATGTGGATGCGAAGCAGACAAAAGGAAATGGCTGTGCTGATCAGTATGGGTGAACAGAAGCACATTATTCTTTTACAGGCTCTTTTGGAAGCAGCTATCGTATTTCTTATTGCTCTGGTTTTTGCTTGTGGATTTGGAACTCTGACAGCAAGTTGGTTACAGAACCTGTTGTTCTCCTCTGTGGAAACCGGCGCTTCTTTGGAAGTTTCTTTACAACTTACGGATGTAGCATTGTTATTAGGCATTGGCAGTGGAGTTGTGGTGATTGCTGTTTTACTGTCGCTGTTGCCTGTAATCCGTGCAAATCCAAAAGACATTTTATCACGAATGGAGGGATAATACGATGAATTTGTTTCAACGAGCAACCAGATCCTGTTTCAGAAAACCGGTCAAAAGTCTGTTGCTTTTACTTGTAGTCTGTATTATCAGTCTGCTTTTTCTTTCAGGAATGGCAAGCAGATCTGCAAACATCGCAACAAAAGACAGTACGCGTCAGGCAATCGGCGCAGGATTTCTTCTGGAATATAATCCGGAGAGTAGAAGTCAACGAGTAGATGAAGCCTGCCAAAAAATATCAGAACTCTATCCAGATGGACAAGGAAGCTATGGTGGGGTTCATCAAATAAAATATACAGCTATGGGAGCAGAAAACTGGGGAGTATTGACAGATAATTCTTTTGAATCATTGAAACAGGATGATATTGAAAAAATCGCAGGCGTAGAGGGAATTGCTGACTATAATATCACAACAGTTCCAACGGCAGTAAAGCATAAAAACTTTGAAAGAATTGAAGATGCCGATACAGATCAAACTAATGATTTTCAGGGGGTAACTTTAATTGGTAACCGAGACATGATGTTGGATGCCAATGTCCTTTCTGGTAATGTTTCCGTCACACAAGGCCGAATGACAACAAAAGATGATTTAAATGCCTGTGTTATTTCTGAAGAACTGGCAAACAGAAATCAGTTAAAAGTAGGAGATCATCTACAATTCCATTCAGTGAAAAATGAAGAGCCTGTGCAGGAAGCAACTATTGTTGGTATCTACCAGGTAAAGGAACGAATGAAACCTTATATGTCTGGGGATACATTCCGCTCTGAAAATGTTATCTTTACAGATCTACATTTCCCTGAAAAAGTGGAGCAGGATGACCCGTTGTATGAAAAGGCTTATTTTAAGGTTGGGAATGTTGATGATTATGATGCCGTAAAAGAAGCCATCAAGAAAACGAATATTAACTGGCAATGGTATGATTTGATTGATAACAATGGCAATCTTGATACAATGGCTGCAAATTTTAATGATTTGGAAAATATCAGCAATACATTGCTTCTGATAGTTACAGGAGCTAGTTTTGTTATCTTATTCCTGATTTTTATTTTTTGGATCAAGAACAGAACGAATGAGATTGGTATTCTGCTATCACTTGGAATTGCCAAGGGAAAGATATTCATGCAGATTTTAACAGAAGCGATTTTGATTGGTGTTTTGGCTCTTTCACTTTCCTTCTTGATCGCTCCGGCAGTTTCCGATGCAGCTGCTGATTATCTGGTAGGTCAGCAGGTAGAACAGGCCGAATTACAGGATGAAATGAATGCAGGAAAAGTATCTACCGATTATCGGCCGCCGGAACTTACTGTTATGAATGTGGAAACGGAAATCACGACCAATATGTTGCTCATAGATAGCCTCAGTGTAGGTCTATTGATTCTTTTCTCTACCTGCGCTGCCAGTGTTTTGATTTTCCGTAAAAAGCCAAAAGATATTTTAAGTGAAATGAGCTAGGAGGGATGGAAATGATTTTAGAAGCAAAAAATATCTTGTATTCCTATAAATCAAAACGCGATAAAAATGTTCTAAATAATGTGTCTGCAACTTTTGAAGAATCCACATTTTATGCGATTGTTGGTTCCAGTGGTTCAGGAAAAACCACATTTTTATCACTTTTAGCAGGATTGGACAATCCGGTATCAGGAAGTATTCTCTATAGCGGTGAGGACATCCGCAAAAAGGGTTTGAATTACCATCGTAGACACAATGTATCTCTGGTATTTCAGAATTACAATCTGATCGATTACCTTACCACAGAAGAAAATGTAAAACTGGGTGGAACAAAGAATGCTGAAGATTTATTACAGAAAGTAAGCATTCCCCGTGAGGATTGGAAGAGGAATGTATTACAGCTTTCCGGAGGACAGCAGCAGCGTGTAGCGATTGCCCGTGCCTTAGCAAGTGAAGCCAAGGTGCTTTTGGCGGATGAACCGACTGGCAATTTGGATGAAGATACGGCCAGAGAAATTATTGAACTGATAAAGAAAACTGCTCATGAGTTGGGAAAGTGTGTTATTGTAGTAACGCATAGCAAACAGCTTGCTGAAGAAGCAGATGTTGTGCTGGTAATAAACCAAGGTATTTTGCATGAACAGGAATGTCTGAAAGAAAACCTTTTGGAAAAGTTTTAATATTCCACCCAATAAATGTGATATTTGAGAAAAGGGATCGGAATGGAGGATGTATTATTAGAAGCTGGCAAAGTATTTTTAGGATAGAATAACAAAGGGCGCAAGGTCTCAAAGTGCTTCCGGCACAGAGCCTTGCGCCCCTTTCTATTGCACCATCTTTAGATAAGTATTTTACAGAGTTGGCTGTGGGTGCAAAAAAGCAGGAGACCTTTTCGGATCTCCTGCTTAGTAGAGCTGTGAATATTTAATTGTGGTTGGGTTGCCAGTTATGCAAACTGGAATTTCTGTTATAGATTTACAATCATAATAAATTCCTCGCTATTTTCATTAACAACAGTAAATCCCACTTTCTCGTACATCTTCACTGCATAATTACTTTTCTGAACAGATAAGGATATTTTTGAATATCCAGCTAATCTTTCCACTTGTAATAATTGTTTCAATAATGAAGTTCCAATGCCTAACCCTCTATATTGGGGGCAGACAGACATGGCAAGAGATGGAGTATCATTATCAATGTGTCCATAGTCATTCATAATTCTTACCCAAATAGCTCCTACTACATTTCCCTGAATCTCTGCAACTAAGGCTTTATCATGTTTTCGATTTCCAAACTCGACGATATATTCTTGTAATTCCGGACATTCTATTACTGATTTAGGTGGAGGTTCAATACCTTCCGGAATATAAATCGCTTCGTATAAAAAATCACTTAATAAACAGTATTCTTCGCTTCTCATTTCTCGTATTATATAGTCCATAAGTTTACTCCAAATTCTAATTTCTGGTTTTTACTCAACTTTAGTGTAGCTCTCCATACTAAAAGTTTCTAAATCAAACACTACCGCAGCA
>OGXQ01002071.1_pt1 | contig 14253 bp, 8 predicted proteins | sample 1576291 | NCBI WGS metagenome assembly OGXQ01 (sample SAMEA3541575, study PRJEB24748) | human gut metagenome | biome: human gut; feature: human-associated habitat; material: faeces | place: China | collected 2012 | reverse complement strand
TTGCCCAGAGGCGGATGCGTATTTTCATAAGTGGGCAGTCCGTGGAGGAATTCATAAGCCGTACGGGCATGATAAATCTCATCGAAATACATGCTGTTACGGAAAGAATAGCGTTCCGGGTAGCAATCGCTCTCATCGAACAAAGTCTCGTAAGCAGAGGCATTCACAGGGCGCAGGATTTCACCGTCCGCATCCGTGAAGACCAGTTCGATCAGAGACGCATCCGTATCGGTCAGTGTGAGACGTAGGCAGCGGGCGTCTGTTACGCCTGCCTGCCGGGTCAGATCTTCCAAAGACACATCCTGCCAGGTGAAGACATTATTCAGAATGATCTCGCCCAGATACGTCCAGTCCTCGGCCTTTGAGCTACGGACTTCAGCCGTAAAATGCCGCTGATGCCAGGGCGCGATGTAACTTGCCAGAGTAACGGGAGCTGTATTTTCCGGAAATTCCAGTTCAATGACCTGATTCTGTGTCATATCGTAGGTTGTCTCGGGAGCCTTGCGGTCGCCCAGGTCATAGAGTGCAAAAAAGCTGTAGAGAGCACAGATTGTCAGCAACAGACACAGGTCTGCTCTCGTGAAGCGCAGACGTTTTTCGGAAGGCGTGGGTTCTAAAGGAGACAGAAAATGTTCCCGGAACAGCTGCCACAGTCCGGTGCCGGAGGCTGTAGAAGAACTGCGGTTTGCTCCGGCATGCCCTTTTGTGCCGGCAGCAACAGGTACCGCTTCTCCATGGACATAATATTTCCAGATGATTTTGTAGAAATCATACAGACAATATAACATGCCTGCGGATACCAGCAGAATTATGGGAGCCTTGCGGTCATAGTTCTGCGGATCGTAATGGTACAGCACGTTGGCAGTGTTGTAGAAATGCAGCGCGGCGAAACCGGCATAACATTTCCACAGGGAGCCGGCGGGTTTATACAGACAGCAGAACAGCAGCAGTGCAAGTCCCGGATACATATAGCGTTCGTGCATTCTGACAGAAAACAGGAACATAGTCAGAATGATAAAAGCACCGAGGCAAAAATAGCGTGAAGGTTCTTTTCGGCAACGCAAGGCAATCAGAAAAGTAAAAAGAACGATCAGCACAATGGCAATGGATCCCCAGGTTCGGCAGGGAAGGAACAGAAAGATCGTGTTCTGGTCCACCCAGTTCATGCCTAACAGTCCCCAGAAATTATAGGCATTAACCGCCGCATATTCATAGGAACCCAGCGTGGAAGTATACTGCGAGGTGGCGGCATCCAGACCGAAGGGAACGCACAACAGAAGCATGCCGCAGATCACAGCCAGACCGCCGCACAGATTATAAGAAAATTTCCTCCAGGAAAAATCCTGCAAAAATACATGATCCAAAATGCCGACCAGAAGGACGGGAGTGAAGATCAGTGTCTGCGGCTTTAACAGAACTCCAATACCGTAGATTGCATAAGCCGGGAGCATTTTGCCGTCCATAAGAAACAGGCACATCAGGATCACCACAAGGGTGTGAACGGAATCCACCTGCCCCCAGCAGGAAGAATTCAGGATGATTGCCGGCTGGAACAGATAAGCACAAGCTACACATACAGATTGCATTTCGGAAAAATGCAGTCTTTTTGACGCCTCTCTGAAGAGCAGACAGCCGCAGGCCATGTCGCACAGAATAGCAGGCAGCTTTAACAGCATGATATGCAGGCTGGAATAATAAGGGATCCCAAGCAGGGAACGCAGCGCTCCGATGAGATACAGGACATACATGAATCCAGGCGGATAATCGGTAAAAGTCTCCGCGGAATAGAATGCCCCAGGACCTACGGAGAAGATCCGGTCAGCCCACGCAGCAAAACAGGCAATATCATTGCCGAAACCGTGGGTGGTATAAGCAAGGATCAGACGAAGCAGCAGGGCAGCCCCGAAAATGATCCAGACGAACCGGGTAATGTTTTGGAATTTACATTTGTCTTCCTCTTTTCGGAAACCGGTATAGCAGACACCGCACAGAAGCAGTGAAAGGATAGCAAAAAAATGTATCATAAGATATAATTCCCCCCAATATTTTTATGATCACAACTTAAAAATATCAAAAAATGAGTCTTTCGTAAAGACGAATACTTAAAAATAAGTTATAATCATTAGTAAATTCAGACAGATGCAAAAAGGGGACAAACATGAAGAATAAGAAAGTGGAAAATATCATCACAGCAATACTGGCGGCGGCAGTTCTGATCACCGGAGGGATGAGTCTGTATTCCTATCTGTCGGAGCAAAAGGCGAAAAACGAATATGATGCCATAAGACAGGAGGCAGTGGTGGAGGACCCTCGGGTGGAAGAGACGGAAGAAGTACAGGTGAAAAACTACCCAGATCTGCAGATTGATTTTGCAAATCTCAAGAAGACCAATCCGGATTTCCGGGGATGGCTTTATTTTCCGGCGCTGGATATCAGCTATCCGGTGGTACAGGGCGAGGACAACAATTATTATCTGAAGCATTCTTTTGAGGGAGAAAGTGTAAATGCCGGATGTATTTTCATGGATTGTGAGGCTTCGGCGGACTGGTCGGACCGGAACACCTTCGTCTTCGGACATAATATGCGGGATGAGAGCATGTTCGGTAGTTTTAAAAATCTGTTGAAGGGGACGGTAAGCTGTAAGGAGGATCCGTATTTTTATATCTATACGGAAGATAAGGTCTATATTTATGAAATCTTTGCTTATTACGAGACCAGAAGCACCAGCGACCGCTTCGCAACCTTTACCTCGGATGCTTCCTACGATGATTACGTGCAGTGGGCGACGGAACATTCCCTGTATGCCTCGGATGCGGACTTAAGCGACAGGGGGAACATTGTGTCGCTGTCTACCTGCTATGGTTCCGCAGGCACGAAACGAAGAGCACTGCTCCATGGAGTACTGACAGAAACGGCCGCTTATTAGGACATTGGTACCACAAATGGACAACCAGAGAACAAAAATAAGCAATAAATCACAAATTTAATAAAAAATCTGAACCTTTTTTATGAGATCCATAGTCTTAATAGATGTAAAGAAGAACGAAAACGTTTAAGTGCGTTGGGAGTAACACATGGGGTTTCATATAAGGGAGAAATCAGATGAGTAGACTTAGTAAGTATGTAAAAGAAAAAATCGTAAAGGTTCTGGTGGCAGTGTTGGTAGTGGGAACTGTCGCAGGGAACGGAACACTTACGGTACAGGCAGAGGAAGCGGCTACAGTAGTAGGGGAAGAGTCTGTATCCGGTGGTGACGCTGTTGTGAAAGAAAATGTAGTAGCTGATCCGGAGGTAACACCGGAAGCAACGACGATGGTTACACCGGAAGAGGCAGCAGGTGCAGGTCTTATCATGCCGCTGACAATGAATTTATGTGCGGAAGCAAATGAGACAGTAAATGCGGTGACTGTGGATATTGCTGGAGTTTTAGGAGCTGCCAATGGCTATGGAATTTTTGTAGAGGGAATTACGGAGCAGAGCGGTGACAGTGAAGCTAATATCTGCACAGGCAGTTTGAAATATTATAATAACATTGGCTATACAGGAAAAGGTACTATTTATGTAGATGGTGAATATACAGGTTCAGGCTCCAATATTAGATGTTCTAATCTGATTCTAAAATCAGCTTCTTTTGAGCAAAGAGGTAATCAATGGTTTGTAAATGGAGTTTATGTAGGAACCACTGAGCAGATTGGAAAAATTGAAAGAGGTCAGTTCGATCTGGCAGGAGCATTTACAGCTATTCGTACAAATGCTGAAAACTTGCATGCAATGGGAACGGAATTGAGTTCTAATGAGATTTCCTTGAATGATGGACAGAATATTTTTCGCGTAAATGGAATTTCGGATTTTGAACCTAAAGTAGCTGTGGAAAACGGTAAAACGGTTGTATTTAATATAACACCTGATGGTAATAATTTTAAGTTGGTAGGACAGAGCACATCTGGCATTGATAATTACCCGGAAGCAGATAATGCAAATTTGTTAGTGTATAATTTTGGAACATATGATGGAACTATTACTTTATCTACTACAAGAGGAACGATTCTTGCACCATGTGCTAAGGTGATTCTCGAAGCAGGAAATAATTCAGGTAGAATTGTAGCTGCAAATTTGCAAACGCAAGCAGAGTGTCACTTTAGTGGAAATGAGTGGCATCCCAGTGAAGAGCCTACGCCGACCGTGACACCGACGGCAACACCAACGGCAACACCTACGGCAACACCTACGGCAACGCCTACGGCAACACCAACGGCAACGCCAACTGCAACACCAACGGCAACGCCTACGGCAACACCTACGGCAACGCCAACGGCAACACCAACGGCAACGCCTACGGCAACACCTACGGCAACGCCAACTGCAACACCAACGGCAACGCCTACGGCAACACCAACGGCAACGCCTACGGCAACACCTACGGCAACGCCTACGGCAACACCAACGGCAACACCTACGGCAACACCAACGGCAACGCCTACGGCAACACCAACGGCAACGCCTACGACAACACCGTCGACAACTCCTGACAACAACCCGACACCTACTCCGACTCCGGGCGCTCCGGATACGACGCCAACCCCGGATGATCCCGGTACCCCTGCGGATCCTGTAACACCCGAGGCACCGCAGGTACTTGGTGCGAGACGCCACAGAATGGTGACGATCGAGGATGATCCGACACCTTTGGCAGACAGAGCAGTCCTCGGAGCATCGAGACGGCCGCAGACCGGCGATGCTTCCGATGCATGGAATCTTGGTTTTGCCTTGTCCTTGACAGGCCTGGGAGCATGGCTTATCCTTAAGAAGAAGCAATAAGAACAGTAATGACATATATTTACCATAAAATTCATGAAAGAGGGTAAACAAATGAAAAAAAGATGGATGAGTCTGATTCTGACAGTAATCATGATGCTTAGCCTGGCAGGCTGCGGCAGGAATGCAGATCTGTCCTCTGTCAGTCGTGATCCGGCGGACAGTGACGGAACCGTATGGTTCGATGAAGAGGCGGTGGCACTGGCAGGATCTGTACAGAGAGCCGGCATGAGCGAAGCAGAGATTGCTCGGGCCAATGAACTTCGCACCATGGCAACCGATGCACTGGCACTGGTGAATGCGAAGAGAGCAGAGAATGGACTTGCGGAGCTTACCTGGAGCAACGGACTGGAGTCCTGCGCTATGGTAAGAGCACAGGAAGCTGCTTCCAAATTCTCTCATACCAGACCGAACGGCAGAGACTGGTATACCGTGAACAGTGAACTGATGTGGGGTGAGAACCTGGCGAAGGGATATGATTCCGCACAGAGCGTGGTAGATGCCTGGATGGCTTCTCCCACCCATGCAGCGAATATCCTGGCAGGCGATTTTACGACCTGCAGCATTGCTGTCTATGAGACAGGTGGAAAACTGTATTTTGCACAAGAATTTGGTTATTGATCCCAAAAAGTTTCTGCCTAATGGGACAGAAAAATATAAATAAACAGACAAAACAGGGAAAGAGTTGATATTTTTTGAAATATTAACTCTTTCTTTGCACTCATAAGGTAGCAAAAAGGTTCGGAAAATGTTATAATGGTGATACAGCAGTAGTGTTAGCAGCATTGCAGAAAAATGCCGGCTTGAGAAGGTGGAGAGACATCTCGCCGGAGAAAAGAGGTACATTATGAGTGCAAAAACTACACAGAAGGGACAAAAGCGTCAGACCAATGGTAAGACCACGATCCGCGAGCGGCTGCAGAAGGCAATCCGGCGGCTGGTATTGCTATCGATCGTATCATTGGTCATTGTGTCTATGATCATGAATCTGTCAGGTACCCTGAGCAGACTGAAGGCTGATATGCAGGAGATCGCAAAGCTGTCAGCGGATCGGATCCGTCAGGAATTAACGGTATCGGAGACGATCGTATCTGAGCTGGGATGCAGCTATCAGCTTTCCGCGGCTGTATTTACACCGGCACAGAAGCAGGAGTATATTAATCAGCGCGTGGAAGCTTATGGAATGGTCAGGGGGAAGCTGATCGGAAGTAATGGTATCTGTGCCGCTGACGGAACGGATTATAATGATCGTGAGTATTTTAAACGGTCCATGCAGGGAGAAGTGGTGGTATCGGATCCCGTAATTGCCAAGACAGACGGAAAAATCAGCGTGATCATATCTGCACCCGTCTATGAAGGCGGAGATAAAGATGGTGAGATCATCGGCGTGGTATTTGTAGTACCGGATCCGGAGTTCTTAAATGATATTTGCGCAGCCATTTCTATCAGTGAGCATTCCGGATGCTACCTGTTGGGGTCTACGGGTATTACGATCGCACATAGTGATTCCGCCATTGCCCAGGAGCAGAAAAATAATATGGAATTGTCACAGACAGACAGCTCACTGAAGGGAATCGCTAAAATAGAGCAACAGATGCTTAAGGGTGAGACAGGATACGGAACCTATTTCAGAAAAGGTGCTTATACATTACAGGCGTATGCCCCGATTGATGGTACTAACGGCTGGATGGTGGCTGTAGATGCACCGGTTACGGATTTCCTGGGTTCCGTTGTAACAGGCATTATCATAGGTGCTGCGATCGGTGTGATCGCAGTGGCATACAGCATTTACAAGGCACAACAGATCGGACAGCGTATCGGGGAGCCGGTGGCACAGTGCACAGACAGAATACAGCTGTTAGCACAGGGTGATCTGCATACTCCGGCACCGAAGGTAGAGACCGGCGATGAGCTGCAGATACTTGCGGAGGCGACCGCCAGCCTTTCCGATAATTTGCAGCAGGTAATCGGTGATACGGACTATCTGTTGGGAGAAATGTCTGAGGGCAATTTTGCGATCGTAAGTAATTGCAGGGAAGCCTACATAGGAGATTTCAGCGGATTACTGGAGTCTATCCGCAAGCTGAATCATAAGCTCAGTGAGACACTGGGTGAGATCAAAAATGCGGTAAGCCAGGTGTCTGCCGGCGCGGGTCAGATGGCGGATGCCGCACAGGGACTGGCAGAGGGTGCTACAGACCAGGCCGGTTCCGTGGAGGAACTGCAGGCGACCATTACGAACGTCACGGAGATCGTGGAGAAAAATGCCAAGGCTCTCGGAGCATCTTATGAGAAGGCAATGGAATATCAGCAACAGGCCAGAACCAGTGGAGAAGAGATGAAGGGACTGACCGATGCCATGCAGCGGATCAATGAGACTTCCAAGCAGATCAGTGATATTATCGGTGAGATCGAGGATATCGCATCCCAGACGAACCTGTTGTCCCTGAATGCAGCAATTGAAGCTGCCAGAGCGGGGGAAGCCGGAAGAGGTTTCGCCGTGGTGGCTGAACAGATTCGGAAGCTTGCGGATGACAGTGCACAGTCCGCGGTACATACCAGGGAACTGATCGAAACCTCGCTGCAGGAGATTGAAAAAGGAAATCAGATCACGGATAAAACGGCGGAAGCTTTGCAGAAAGTGGTGGAAGGTATTGAGGATCTGGCGAACGAGTCCAAGAAAGCCATGGAAGAATCCAATGCACAGGCAGATGCCATGGCCCAGATCGAACAGGGCATCGAGCAGATATCTACGGTGGTACAGAACAACTCCGCTACCGCAGAGGAGACTTCCGCTACCAGTGAAGAACTGTCTGCCCAAGCGACCAACATGAACGAACTGACAGATGCTTTCCAGTTAAGAAGCGAGAAATAATCGGTGACGGTTATCATCAAGCCGGACATTTCCGCATACAATGCATAGAAACAAGCATTGGAGAGCAGCCGTGTTCGAGAAGCAGAATATACAGGAAACCATAAGTAAACTAAATAGTGACACAGTGAAAGGTCTTACCGAAGGTGAGGCCTTTCGTCGTTTACGGCAAAATGGCAGGAACGAGATGAGAGCTGCGCGGAAAAAGACAAAGATACAGCTTTTTCTGGAGCAGTTGAAGGATCCGCTGATCTACATATTATTGATTGCAGCAGTGGTATCCATTCTCCTGGGAGAAGTCAGCGATGCCTTGATCATCGGTACGGTGGTCCTGGTAAATGCGCTAGTGGGAATGCTCCAGGAGGGAAAAGCTCGAAAAGCACTGGAAGCGTTAAGAAAACTTACCACTCCCCGGACGATCGTGATCCGCGACGGTATCCGAAGAGAGATCCCAGCGGCGGAACTGGTGACGGGAGATCTGGTGGAGCTGGAGGCAGGGGCACGGGTTCCGGCGGATATCAGACTGACCAGAAGTGCGAACCTCCAGGTGGAAGAATCCGCGCTCACCGGAGAATCCGTCCCGGTGGAGAAAGATGCCCTGTTCCTGGCAGACTGCAGGCAAGAGATCCCGTTAACCGAACGGGTCAATATGGTCTATATGTCCACAGTGGTGACGAACGGTCATGGGGAAGGTCTGGTGGTGGACACCGGCATGGATACGGAGATCGGCAGGATCGCTTCCATGATCACGGATACGGAAGATGAGATGACACCATTACAGAAGCGGCTGGGAGATCTGGGGAAGCTATTGAGTATTCTCTCTCTGGGGTTGTGCGCCGGACTGTTTTTGCTGGCGGTATTTCAACATAGAAATATTCCGGAGATGCTTCTGGTAGCGATCTCACTTGCGGTTGCCGCAGTACCGGAAGGGCTGCCGGCAGTAGTCACGATCTGCCTGGCTCTGTCAGTGACCAGAATGGTCAAAGTGCACACCATCATTCGAAGACTTCCTTCGGTGGAGACACTGGGAGCGGTCAGTGTGGTCTGTTCGGATAAGACAGGAACACTTACCCAGAACCGACTCACTGTGGAGAAATGCTGGTGGTACGACGTGATGGAGGATGTCACGGGGACAGGTGGCAGAGGGGAACACCGCATTCTGCCGGAGCTGTTGAAAGGGATGCTTTTGTGTAATGATGCTTCGCTGCGGGGAGAGCAGCGCATCGGAGATCCCACGGAGCTGGCACTTTTAGACTTTGGGGCGAAATACGGTCTGCAGAGAGAGCGGCTGGAGCGGCAGTATCCCCGCTTTGATGAGATCCCCTTTGATTCCGAGCGGAAAATGATGACGACCTGTCATAGGCTTCCCGGTGGCAGATCCGGGAGAGGGATTGCCTATACCAAAGGGGCTCCGGATGTGATCTTGCAGCACTGTACCCATATTTTACAGGAAGGAAGGAGCATTTCCATGACCTCCGCGCAGCGGAAGCGGATAGGTGAGGCTGTGGAACGGATGAATTCCCTCTCTCTTCGGACACTGGCAGCGGCACAGAGTGAAGACTGCAGAGGTGGGGAAGAGGGAATGACGTTCCTTGGTATCGTGGGAATGCGGGATCCCGCCAGACCGGAGGCTGGGGAAGCCGTGGAGATCTTCCGTCATGCGGGGGTGACCACGGTGATGATCACGGGAGATCATGTGGATACTGCCTATGCCATTGCCAGACAGCTGGGGATCGCGGGACACCGCAGCCAGTGTATTACGGGCAGAGAACTGGAACGGCTGGATGACACTTCTTTTTTAAAGAGAATTAAGGACTTAAGAGTCTATGCAAGAGTCACGCCTGCACAGAAGGTGCGGATCGTGAAAGGGCTACAGCTAAATGGGGAGATCGTGGCGATGACCGGTGACGGGGTCAATGATGCCCCCTCCTTAAAAGCGGCGGACATTGGTGTCGCTATGGGAACCGGAGTGGATGTCGCCAAACAGGCAGCGGATATGATCCTTGCAGATGATAATTTTGCCACCATTGAAAAAGCCATCGAGGAAGGCAGAGGTGTCTATGAGAATATCCGGAAATCGGTGATTTTTCTGCTATCGTCCAACCTGGGAGAACTGATGACCATGTTTGTGGCGGTGGCAATGGGGCTGGCATCTCCATTAAAATCCAGCCATATCCTTTGGATCAATCTGATCACGGATTCCCTTCCGGCACTGGCGTTGGGAGTGGATAAAAATGACAGCAAAAGCCTGATGCGCTGCCCGCCCAGAAAAGCATCGGAGAGCCTGTTTGCCAGAGGAGGAATAGCATGTACGTTGTTCTATGGAGCATTGATCACCGTGATCGGACTGGCGGCATTTCTGGTGCTTCCCTGCGGGATCCTGGCGGCGGAAGGGGAGCTTGTGGGCAATCCGTTTACCTGGGTAGAACGCCTCAGGGAACTGATGTCCAGGGAACAGATACTGGCGAAATCTCAGACCTATGCATTTACTGTGCTGGGAATGTGCCAGCTATATCATGCCATCGGCATGCGTGATGTACAGAAGTCCGTATTTGCCATGAGCCCCCGGGATAATCTGCTGATGGTGGCAGCATGTATCATCGGTTTCATCCTGCAGTTTGCCGTGACGGAGATCCCATTTCTCATCAGGGCTTTCGGTACCTCGCATCTGTCGGGACAGGAGTGGCTTCTATTAAGTGTATTGGCAGCATTTCCGCTGTTTGCGCATGAGGTGATAGTGTTGTTTACAAAAAATTAACAAAATCCTCGCATGGAGTTTATGCTCAATTGTTACAATAAAATTGATCATAAACTATCGTGGGAGGGCAAAATGATGAAAACAATCCGGAAAACAGCAATTGTAATGCTTCTGTTCGTTTATTTTCTGACCTATGGTGTGCTGCCGCAGGTGTTGGCAGCCGGTAAAGACACTCCCATGATCGTGGTGGCTCACCGGGCAGGGGCTAAGGTAGCCCCGGAGAATACGCTCGCGGCACTGGAGCAGGCCATCCGGGACGGAGCCCCCATCGCCGAGATCGATGTACAGCAGTTATCCGACGGGACACTGATCGTGATGCATGACAGCAATTTCAAGCGTACTGCGGGCGAGGATGTCTGTGTGTGGGATACAGAGGCAGACGTGCTTTCTACACTGGAAGTGGGAAGTACATTTTCCGCAGCATACAGAGGAGAGCAGATCCCGACACTGGAAGAGATGCTTGCCTGTGCCGGGGACCGGATCACATTAATGATCGAATTAAAATACACCGGGCAGGAGCAGAAACTGGAGGAGAATGTTCTTGCGCTGCTTCAGAAGTATGATATGGTGGACGAATGCATCATAGGATCCATGAATAGGGGAATCCTGCAGAGAGTAAAGGAACTGGAGCCGGACATCTCCACAGTATATATTGCCCATGATCTGGGAGAGGATGACTATGATCTGGATTATGCGGACAGCTATAGCATCGAAGGGAAAAATCTTACAACAGACATGGTGGAAGCCATCCATTACGAAGGAAAATCCGTATATGGCTGGACTGCCAATACTTCCGCTGCCATGCGGCAGATCGTGAATAGCGGAGCGGATGGAATTGTCACGGACGATGTGCGCCTGCTACAGGTATTTTTTTGAGAAAATGCTTGCCGCAAAGCGTTTGAAAGTGTATACTAAATTATTAGGTATGAGGGGATGAAAGAGGTTAGACATGGGAAAAATATGGGAATTTTTTGAACATCTGGATGAGTATGTGTATGTATCGGATCCGGAGACGAATCAATTAGTATATATGAATCAAAAAGCTTTGAAGAGCTATGGCTTTCAGAGTAAGGAAGAGATTGTCGGGTTAAAGTGCTATGAGGTGTTACAGGGGAATTCCGCTCCCTGCAGTATCTGCAATAATGAGCAGCTCAGACCCGGCTATTTTAAGGAATGGGAATATTACAATCCGGTGGTAAAAACGGATTTCCGTATCAAGGATACCCTGGTGGAAGACGATGGCAGAATGCTGCGCATGGAGATCGCTATTGACTGTGGGCATTCCGGGGACAGGGAAACCTCTATGGATTACCATAAAATGGAAGCAGCAATGAATCAGGCGATCCGTGTTGCACTCAGACAGGAAACTCCGAATCAGACTTTGGAGGTATTGCTGGAGCTTCTTGGGAAAACAATGGAGGCAGACCGTACCTATATTTTTGAAAAAAATGATCATGGTCATGATGATAATACATATGAGTGGGCAGCGAAAGGCGTGACACCGGAAAAGGATAATCTGCAGGATCTGCCTCCGGAGGTTTGTGACCAGTGGTATCAGAAGTTCGCGGGGTATCAGAATATTGTGACAGAGAACCTGAGCGAGATCCAGGATACAGATCCCGAGATGTATGAAGTACTGTCGAAACAGAATATTCATTCATTAGTAGTCGTACCATTATATGATGATGAAAAAGTGATCGGTTTCTATGGAGTGGATAACCCTCCGGCAAAATATATCGATTTTGCATCGGAGATCCTGCAGATCATGGGACATTTTATTGTATCTTCCATAAGACGCCGTAATCTCGTGAGAAGGCTGGAGATCATGAGCTATACGGATCCGTTGACCGGATTTGGGAACCGTTATGCCATGGAAAAATATGTGTCGGGGATTCTGCCTCAGACGAAGATTGGTGTGGTGTATTGCGATGTTACCGGTCTGAAGCGTGTCAATGATGAAGAAGGACATTCGAAAGGAGATCAATTGATCCTCAGAGCCTGTGACTGCCTGCGGGGAACCTTGAAGGAATTCGACCTGTTCCGCATCGGCGGAGATGAATTCGTAGCTCTGTGCAGAGGCATGGAGGAGGGAGAACTGTACCGTGAAGTAGAGGAACTGCGGACAGAGCTTGACCGGAAGAAGGTCACCATGGCTGTCGGAGCCGCAGTGAATACGCTGGGGGCAGTCGGATTTGATCATCTTCTGACAGAACCGGAGCGGCGTATGTATCAGGACAAGGCAGAATATTATAGGAAGAGCGGATTGAACCGCAGAAGACAGTAAGCCCGCATATGATCGTTAGGAGAACCGGATGAAAATAGCGGTATGTGATGATGACAAAGGCTGCCTGGATAGTATGAAGCGGTTGCTTGCAGGATATCCGGGAATCAGCAGAACAGAATACTACCAGGATCTGTCTCAGCTCTCTGAGGCATTGGAAAACGGCATGGGTTATGATCTCGTGCTGATGGATATCGAATGGGAGGGCAATGAGCAGGATGGGATAGCGTATGCGGCGCAATATAACGCACGCAGTCCACAGACCAGATTTATTTTTGTGACGGCATATAATGACAAATTTTCTGAGAAAATCTTCTGGGAGAAGGTCAATCTGTGCGGTTTCCTGGTAAAACCGGTCCGGAAGGAACATCTGGAAAAGCTTTTGGACAAAGTCAGAGAAAAAATATTCAGCAGCGAGGCACTGATCCTGCAGCATGGAGGGATCACGGAGAAAATTGCCAACAGTCAGATCCGGTATATAGAGAGCAATGCGCATCAGCTGTTGATACATACAATTTCCGGAGAAGTCTCTTTATATGAAAAGCTGGATGTCTATGAGAAAAAGCTGCACAAGGATTTTCTGCGGGTACATAAAAGCTTTTTGGTGAATATGCAGTATATCCGCAGGATTGAGATGAAGGAGGTTACACTGCAGGACGGGACCGTGCTTCCTGTCAGCAAGACCAGATACAGTGCTTCCAGAGATAAATATTTTCGTTATATGAGGGCAATGCTATGATATGCTATATAATGTGTATCCTGTTGTGGATCGCGTATCTGTGGCTGGACTGCATGGTGGTTGCTTATGCGTTTGAACCGCGCAGGGATAGTGTCAGACAGACAGGCATCATTCTGGGCCTGATGGCAGCACAGCTGCCGGCAGCTGCACTGAAATTTTTGTTTAACGATAATGTGCTTGTTCGTTATGGCACCATGATAGCGGTCGGTATCGTCACCGTAGCATATGCAGCTGTATTTCTGAAAGGAACGATAGGCCAGAAAGTGCTGTTTATGCTATGCGAATATCTGACAGCTTTGCTGGCGGAAATGCTCAGTATCGGTATTTTGAACAAGTATATGGAGCAAAAGCCACCATTGTCTTACTATACACCGACAATGGTATTGTTGTTATCGGTAGTATTGACAGTGACAGCCATATTTTTTCTGATTTTTCTGGTCGTATGGAAGAAAATTGTCGAAAAAGAATCATTTGACGTCAGTATTATTATTGTGTTCAGTGTATTTCCTGTCAGCCAGCTGCTTATGATCACTGCGATCAATGAGCAGGTATTCCGGAATATGACGCTGTATACCGGGTGGATACTGGCAGCGGCCATACTGGGCTCCGTTGCAGACGGTGTGTTGTTGTATACCCTGCTTCGCCAGCAACAGCTGCAGGAGCTGAAACTTCGTCTCAGCGAGGTACAGAGTACCTGGGAAATTGCCGAGAATCATTATCATGAGATTGAAAACAGGCGGGAAGAATTCGCCAAGATCCGGCATGACATGCGCAACCAGCAGATGGTG
>OGXQ01002066.1_pt1 | contig 14264 bp, 10 predicted proteins | sample 1576291 | NCBI WGS metagenome assembly OGXQ01 (sample SAMEA3541575, study PRJEB24748) | human gut metagenome | biome: human gut; feature: human-associated habitat; material: faeces | place: China | collected 2012 | reverse complement strand
GAATCGGGGTCGGGTAGGTGTAGTAGCTGATTTCCTCCTGGATGTCGTAACCCATCCACACACCACCGATATAATACGGAGTGAAGCCGATGAACCAGAGGTCCGGGTTATCAATGTCCACCTGGACACCGTTGACATATTTGACGCCGGTAGAAGAACCGGTTTTGCCTGCGGTGGTGATGCCGGTTTCATTTTTCATGTTGGCACGCGCACCGGTAACCTGTGTGACAACCGTTTGCAGCAGACGATTCAGTACGGTCGCTGTCTCTTCCGACACCACTCGAACCTGTGTGGTATCCTTCTTCAGAATGATGTTGCCCTCGGTATCGGTAACGTGTGTATAAGTATACGGCTTTACATACTTACCGCCGGTGACAAAAATCTGATAGCAACCGGTCAGCTCCTCCAGGGTCATACCGGTGGTCATGCCGCCGAGCGCCATCGAAGAAAGGCTGGTCGCATCCAGCTCGTGCAGGGTGCTGACCTGGAATTTGTTTTTCAGAGTATCGTAGCACACCTGAGGGGTCAGAATATTGACAATCTGCGCCGGCACAGTGTTGATCGACTGCTGCACTGCATACTGAACGGTCATCGGCGCTTTGGTGTAGGTATTGGTGTAGTTCTGCGGCCACTGGAAGGTCTTTCCGTTCTCGGTCAGGGTCAGCGGTTCATCAATAAAGGTGGTCGACCAGGTAATCAAATCCCTCTCAAAGGCGTTCAGATAAGCCGAGATCGGTTTCATGGTGGAACCCGGGTGCCTATGCGACTGGGTAGCGCGGTTGAACAGACGGTTGGAGGTCTTTTCGTTGCCGCCAATCATGCCCTTGACGCTGCCGTCCGGTGCGATGACGATGGCTGCCGTCTGCGGATATTCTGCATTTGCCAAATCAGGGAAGGTGGCAGGATTTGCATAGGATTCCTCCAGCGATTTCTGCACATCCGGGTCCATCGTGGAGTAGATCCGGCAGCCGCCGCTGTATACCATTTTGGTCGCATAAGCGCGGGTGTAGTTGTACTCCTGCTGCAAATCGGTGACGACATCCTCAATGACCTGGTCGGTGTGCCAACCAAACGAAAAGAATATCAATCCAAGATGAGAGCATTAAGAGAAAAATGGGAGAAACGAGGAGAAAGATTCCAGCATTCAGAAAATGAAGACTGGCTCGGCAAATAAACTATAAACTTACTCAATCATATTAAACTCTAAATTAAAACAGGTCATGAAAAAATTACATTTTAAACTATTTAAAAGATTATCTTGTATTGTTGTTTTTACAACATTATTTTTCTCTCATGTACAAGCCAAAGGTATCAATGATGCAATCCAACTTCCAGATTTCAAGAGTGGAAAAACTATCTGGGTCATCCGAGCAGGCGTAGGATTTAACGGTTTTACCGGATCAAGCATAGAAACGACCAAACTACAATGGGAAAATAACGATTGGAATGGCAGTTTTGGGAAAGCCACAGGATATGAATTCACATTAGGGTTTAACAAATCCTTTGGTAATCATCCACTATATTGGGGGATGGAGCTTGGCATGGCATCAAGAGGATATACATCATCTTCTTCATGGGAAAAAAGTGGAAGTTCAGCTATTAGTGGGGGAACCGACTATCATGGTAAATTCCAAGATGAATCAATGCTATGCCATACAGTAAAGTTTTCTCCATTCACTATTGGTTATCGATACACATTCCTTGAAAAGATGGCTGCAGACATACATCTTGGAGCCTATGCCAGCTATGATATCGCAGGAAAATACAAAAGAGATTATACAGACCATATCATTTCAACATCCAAATATGGCAATAGAAATGATAAGACCACAAGCTCCACAGAAACCAAGATAAAAGATTATGACAATATGAAACGATATGACGCGGGTATTAATCTGGGAATAGGCTATTGGTTTGGTAAATTTAATATAGACTTTACATGGCAAAGAGGATTTATCGCCATATTTGAAGGGGGAAATGAATTAGTAAAAATAGGAAAAGAATCACGCAAACGTGGAAACCTGTTCACAAACAATTTCCAACTCAAGTTGGGCTATGCATTCTAATATAAACAACCATCAAAATTTAATCAGAACATATGAAAACATTATATTCAGGACTACAAATATTGCTATACCTATTACTAACTTTACCTTTAGCAAGCCACGCACAAAGAAACATACCTAAAGTTACATGTATTTATTGTGGAGGTACGGGAAGAGCTGGTTACGCTTCATGCCTTTTTTGTGGCGGTAGCGGACTGATGGCTGACCCTCAATACCAAAACCAGAAAGCGTATGAATATGGAAAAGCTTTAGGATTATGCGGAAAAGGACAAGCTGCATTAGTACACGGAAATTACAAAGAAGCATTTGACGCCTTTGAAGAAGCCATGAAATTAGAAAATGCAGAGGCAATGTTTTTTATCGGTGTTTGTTGTGAGCTAGGAATGGGAGTAAACGTAAATCATGAGTTAGCCAAAGAATGTTACTCATTAGGTAGCCAGTATGGTAGTATAAATGCTAAACAGGCTATAGAGAGAATCAACCAAAATGGTTTTTGGCCAGCCACTGACCAAACAAGACAAAATTTCAGAAATGCACTTAAGATGCAAATAGAAATTCAAGGAAATGCAGCAATGATGAACCGTAACTTCAATAACAGCAATCAATCAAACTCAACAAAAGACTATGGAGCATGCCCTAACTGCCATGGAACAGGAAGATGTACCATGTGTGCAGGCAGAGGAGAATGGAAAGATAACAACGGAATATATCATGATTGCAGTATATGTCATGGCGGAGGACAATGCCCAAGTTGTCATGGCAGTGGAAAATTACGCTAACATTAAAGAGAGGAGGCTTCCTTCAAGACTAAGGCAACCTCCCCTTCATTTTCCATTCATCTTTTTCAGATATTGCTTCTTTTCCCTTTTACTCATTTCTTTCATAATCAAGTCTGCCGGATGAGAAGATTCAAACTGAGCAGTTTGCCCATCAGGCTTACAAGTTTCTGATTCATTAACTGCTATGATGGGTATAAATGAATGATATGCTCTTCCTTCTATGGCATAATCCTTATCCGAATCGCCAAAGCATCCACTCATTTGCAGACGTAAATGCGCTCCTTGACGATAATTGTTTCCGCCAATAACTCCAATCGGCTCTCCCGCCTCTATGTTTTCTCCAGGCTCTACAAATACACCTTCATTCTTAAATAATTTATAAGTGGCGAAACTCCCGTCTTTATGATAAACAACTACATAATTTTCGGTTCGTGCATACACCCTGCTTCCAGGTTTCTCGGCCTCTGAAGCTTGATACTGATGAACATCACAAACCAATCCACCACGCATGGCATACACTGTATCTCCCTCATTCATACGAAAAGCCAATCCTGTCACTTTTTTCCCTTTTCTATCTCTTTGAAAAAAATCCTCCAAGGAAGTCAATATATGAATATCTACTTTTTTCCCTGGAGCTACAGGTGGAAGATAAACAAAAGATGAATCTGAATCAGTTTTCCAGTTCCCCCTATAACTCCTACTTTGATAAGCGAAGCCGACAGGTACTTCTTCCACTTCACGTTTTAAGGTCAACAACCGGCTAATTCCATTACCTGCTACAGAAATATAAGGAACATCCGTTGTCATTCCAGAAGCTCCTGTAAGTTTCGTAAAAACAATCTGAATAGTATAAGGATAGAATGAACTATTTTCCGCTTTCAGAATATAGTTCTTTCCCATAGCCTCATAAGAGACCTTTACATCTTGCGCTTTTAAAGAAAACCCGGAAAATACATAAACAACGCAAAACAATAAACTAAACCTTACATTAAACATAGCTCAAAATATTAAGGTTAAATAAAAATCCCCTCATGCTGAATCACATGAGGGGTTCAGAATCTATAATGATGTCATTAATTTATTTTGCTACACGTTCCAGCCATTTTACCATAAACAGCATGACTCCCATTGAAATGAGGCATACAATCATGAAAATAGCCCAGCAATATCCGATAGGAATGGCGTTATACATAAGTGGGCCAATCCACAACAGAAGATTACCTACAGCTGTTGCACCAAGCCACAATCCCTGGCAAAGTCCCAAAAGATGCTTTGGAGCCACCTTCGAAACGAATGACAATCCAAGTGGAGAGATAAACAACTCAGCTACCGTAAGCAGGAAGTAAAGAACAATCAACACCCATGCACCGGCTTTTACCTGCTGGTCAATAGGAAGTTCTCGATATTCTGCAGCAGAAGGATAACCCATAATGAGTGAATATACAGACAAGAAGAGATAAGCCAAACCTGCGATGAACATACCGATGGCAATCTTACGCGGAGTAGAAATTTCCTTGCCTCTTCTTGAAAGAGAACCGAAAATCATCATGATGACCGGAGTCAATGTGATCACAAAGAAAGGATTCACTGCCTGCCATATTTCCGGAGCAATTGTAGATGTATCAACGAAGTCTCTCGCAAAGAGTGAAAGTGAAGTACCATTCTGATGGAATGAGAACCAGAAGAAAATAACCACGCCAAGCACTGCAAACAAGGCGTAAAGACGCTGTTTGATTTCCTTAGCCATGGCAGCCTTTTCTTCAGCTGTATAAGTAACAGCAGCAGCTGCTTCCTTCTTCCCCGGATTTGGGAACTGACTCTTGGTCACAAAGAAGATAATCAAAGAAATAAGCATTGCGGCAACAGATGCAACAAATGAATAATGAATACCTTCATTAAATACCTGCAAATACTGTGCGCAAGAAGCAGCCATATCGGAAGTTTCACCCACACACTGTGACATCAGCTGATTCAAGTTACCCATAGCCTCAGCCGACATACCGTCTGCACCTTTTGCTATATATTCATGGCACAGAGCAGGAAGACCAGCATTGTAGACCATATTGTGTGCACTCAGCCACCAGCTTCTCAACAAAGGAGCGATAAACGGAGCGATAAGTCCACCAATATTGATAAATACATAAAATATCTGGAATCCGGAATCTCTCTTGCTCTTAGCTTCAATCAGTTCCTTTTCCCCCTTCTTTGCAGCCTCTGCTTCAAGGTCATCGTACATCTGACCTACAATGGCCTGAAGATTTCCCTTGAACAGACCATTACCAAATGCGATAAAGAACAAGGCAATACAAGTAAGCGTAAGCAACCAGGATGTATTACCTGCATTGGCAGTAATAGGAATAGATAATGCAATATATCCAACAGCCATGACCACGAGACCGGCCATGATTGTACCTTTATAATTCTGCTTTCTGTCGGCTATCAGCCCCCCCACAAGACTTAACAGATAAATACCTGCATAAAAGAATGAATAGATAAGTGTACTTTTTTCCTCACTTATACCAAATTTAGAACAAAGAAACAATACCAGTACGGCATTCATGATGTAGTAGCCGAAACGCTCCCCCATGTTAGAAAGTGCAGCCGGTATCAGACCTTTAGGATGCTTGTTAAACATAAATAATGAAGATTTTAATAATTAATAGTGTTAATACTCGTATAAATTCTGTCTCTCGTTCGCAAATATACAATTATTCAAATAAATATGCAAACCTACCTCACTCAGCACCTTGCGGAAGTTTTCCCCTGTATGTACGGCTTATTACGCGTTCAAAGCTATGAATAATCTCCTGCCCCATGTTTACACGTGTGCTGTCCACTTTCCGAATTTCCACAGGCGTAACTGCATCTTTATACTTCGCCTTGCCGATACGGATTTTCATCTTGTCCAGGTTTCCGGTAATGTTCACTCCCGCCTTGAACGGCAATGGTGATTTCAGCACTGAGATGTGATAGTTAAAGTTCATGTCCAAACCCTGGGTTCCTCCCACAGCCGCCTTGTAACGGTCTATCTGAAGTAAGAACGGGTATACCGTCACATTGCCGTCCTGCACGGTCAGGTTGACCGAAATACTGTCGAACACGTTCCGTTTCTTGTTCTTAAACATCAGTGTCTTGGATATTTCGGCAAAGGTTTCTCCATCCATCAGTACCAGACTGTCGCCTTTAATGTGCATGGCCGCTTTCAGACTTGGAATCTTCACGTTCAGGTTGGAATCAAGCACAGCCTCGGCCGTAGCATCAAAATCGACCATTCCCTTGAAGGAACGGAGCATCGGCACAATCGTATCAAGTGAAGGAATGAAATCGACCAACTTACCGATATTTACCTTGCGCAAACGAAAATCAAAACCGGCATAGCCTCTTGTTTTTCTGCGGGCACGGTATACCAATGTGGTTTCCAGGTCTGCTTCCAATCCCCGCATGGTCAGCTTTTTCAGATAAACGGCCTGATTGCGAATGTCTACCGCTCCTTGCACATTTTCAAACACCATATTCCCGTAAGTCACCTTGTTCAGGTTGGTCTTCAACTCGAAATCAATATTCTTCGGAATGACAAACAACTGCATCGGTTCTGCCGACGATACCGTGTCGGTCTCTATCTGAAGTGTATCCTGCGGGAAATTCAGTGCATTAATCAACTGATTGCAATCGAGGTTGCGGGAAGCAATTTCCAGATTGGCCTTCAGCATTTTTCCTTTCTTCATTGCCGCATACAAGCCGTAAACCGATCCGCTTGCCGTCAAGTTGGAACGTCCGATGCGCATGCTGGCATTCTTCAAAGTGATAACTCTATCGCCTACCGTTACGGCTGTTTTTCGCATTCTCACCGGCAAAGCCAGTTCAGGGGTTCTTAAAGTTAGTCGGTTGAATCCGACAATTCCTTTGGGAAGCCATACTGAATCGCGTACCTTTTCAGCCGTCAAGTTAAAGCCTCCCTTGTCCATACCCATTTTCATACCGCCCATACGGCAGAAGAGTGTATCGGTCTCCAAGGCTACCTTTATATTCGGCATGGCCGGATTCAGTTTGCCCGGCTGCAGGTGCAAGGAAGCCTTTGCCTTTTTACTGAACACCTTCAACGAATCACCCATCTCTCCTTTCAGACGACTCATCTGCAATTTACATTCCACGTCAATCAGACGGGTCGTATCCTGCGGATTCGTAGACCGGACGGTGGCATTCAATTCATCCAGATTGGCAGAAATAGCCGCAGTACGCAAGGAAGCCTTGCGAATGTTCATTTGTGCGGCAAGATTGTCTTCTCCAATGAAACGGAGAGCGGCCTGGCTGGTAAATTCAAAATTCTTCTTGGTATCGCGCAAGAACATGTCCTGCATATCCAGCTTTCCTTTCAAACGAACACGCCCCCAGTCCTGCTTCTGAATAGTCGACAAGCGACAATGCAAGCGGAAGTCGGCTCCCACCCGACCACCTATCGACACTCCTTCCTGCAAGGGGAAAGTCTTGGCCAGTGCCGTAAGGTCTATTTCCGAACGGGTATGAAAAGTGATGTCAGGGTCGCCCAACAAATCTTCCACTTTTCCGTCAGCTAATATATCGGTGTGAGCTCCCTTGAAACGGAATATTTTCAAATCAGCATACGAGGGCTTGTGGCGCATGAAATCAACGTACCCACTAAATTCAGCCGTCAGGTCGTCAATACCATAAGGTAAATCGGCATACTTCGCCGAAGCCTGATTAATGCTCATGTGAAGTGTAGCTTCCGGCATCCGCTGTTTGCCATAAAGCCCCTTCAAGGTTCCTTCTAACGTAACCTCTCCTTTGGCAGTAAGCTCCTGACGCTTCAGCACACTCTCCGGAATCATATTAAACACGGTTTCCAGCGACGGGGCATGCAACTTATAGGTCAAATCTACCGAAGCCGGTCCGCCAATCGTATCCCGCCCAAGGGTACCCGACAAGTCGAGGGCTATTCCATTTAATGTCAGTCCCGTATCCTTCAGCGTAAGTCGTCGGGAAACACGATCCAGTTGCATATCCGCATTCAGTCCTACAGCCAGGTGATTCACCAATAGCTGTCCGTCCTGCCAGAAGAGCAAATTCTCGTTGTCATACTCCAGTGCCAACATGGAATAATCTTTCTTCAAGGAAGCTTTCAGATTCATGTTCAGGTTCTGCACGCGGGCGTATACCCTTGTATCCCTGTCGTCGAACGTCACGTTCGTACGCTTCAAGGCCACACGGTTTATGTCTATTTCCTGAATCTGAGGCTTCTGCGATGTGGTATCCTCTTCTACTGTCTCTTCCGTACTCTTCACGATGTCCCAGTTGCTTTTTCCTTCCTTATTCTTGAAAGCATATACCGACGCATCTTCCAGTCCCAGATAGCGCAGGCTGATTTTATCATGCAGCAGATAATCCACCGGATTCACCACTACCACACATTTCTTGAAAGAAACCAGTGAATCGGTCTTCTGCCACAACGTGTCATTAATGGCTTTGGACACCAATACTCCATCCGTCACCTTCAGTCCGAATCGAGGAAAGGTGGAAAAGAAGGTCAGTTCCACGCTTTTCATCTGCAAACGGGCATTCAATGACTGATTGGCTACATTCAACACCACCGGCGTCAACTTTTCCGGTGTAAAAATAAAATTCACCACGATGGTTACGGCCAACAAGAATACAGTCAGTAACGCTCCTAACGAAATGGCCGTCAGCCGAATTGTTTTACGTAATTTCTTGTTCATCTTTTTTCTTTCATAAACAAACTCATCCATTGTTTGTGCTGCAAGCGGTATTCAGACAATAGGTACAGACAAACTCAGGATGTATCAGATAATGAATCAAAAAACGGGCCTTGTCCGCTTTCCGATATGATTCACCCGTAAACGTTCCGGAGGAAGATAGTTTAAAAGGGCACACTTTGAGGTGTTGCAGGAAATCCACTTCTGCCATATCAAGCACTTTGTACATGGTTTCCTTTGCCGACCAGTGCAAGAGCAACTGATACAGTTCTTCACGCGACTCCATCCGTGCTCTTTCCGGCATCTCGTCTTCCCTCACAAACCGAGACTCTACCTTCCGTACCCGCTCGCCATAAGCTTCAATATCAATGCCAGGCTGGGCAGACTCATGCAAACCGACTGCCACATATCCCTTCGTATGAGAAATGGATACATGATACTCCCCTCCTGTCAGAAACGGCTTTCCGGAAGGTTCATGTCCAATCCGTGCTTCTTTTCCCAGCATCGTTTTCAGTAGCACACGTACTGCCAGGTATTCCATTTTCCGGGAAGGAGCTTTCAGACGTTCAAGTTCTTGCCGCACCACGTCGTCCGACAGACAGGCATAAAGTTCCTCCAGCGTTTCCGTCACCTGCCAGATTCCCCATCGGCCATTTTCCTCCGTCCAAGTCTTCAGCAGCGGCATAGTTATTTCTCCTTCGCCTCATCTTCTTCCTGAACCACAGGCAAGATGGTCACTTTCACCTTCTGGATACGACGCGAAGTCATCTCCAGAATCTCAAAGCGGTAATTCCGGTAATTGATAATCTCATGCAATGCGGGGAACTCCCCCTTCAGTTCCAGCAGAAGGCCGGCCAGTGAATCCGCATCTCCAGAGGCATCTTCAAATACCTCCTCACTATCCTTGATAATCTTATAAAAGTCCGACAGCAGAGTCTTTCCTTCGAACACATACACGTTTTCCGTCAGTTTCACGTACGTGCGTTCTTCCTCATCGTATTCGTCATTGATTTCTCCGACAATCTCCTCGATGATGTCTTCCATCGTCACGATGCCCGACGTACCTCCAAACTCATCCACCACTACGGCGATGTGAATCTTGTTCGTCTGAAAGTCACGCAGCAAATCGCCAATCATCTTATTCTCAGGCACAAACAAGGCAGGGCGAATCAGGTTCTGCCATTTAAAGTCCTCACCCTTATCCAGATAAGGAAGCAGGTCCTTGATATACAATATTCCTTTGATATGGTCACGCGTTTCTTCATACACCGGAATGCGTGAATATCCGTTTTCATTGATACACTTCAATACCTCTGAAAAGGTAGAATGTATTTCCAAATCCACAATATCCAGACGGGAAGTCATTACTTCTTTCGCCGTTTCTTCTCCAAAACGGATGATTCCCTCCAGCATGTTGTTTTCTTCCGGTGTTTCCTGAATATCCGTCAATTCCAGCGCCTGAGAAAGTTCATTGACCGACAGGTTCCGGACTTTCCGTTTCTGTGAAAATCGGTTGATAAAGAAAGAAGACCGGACCAGCAATGAAGAAATAGGCCAAAACACAGTACGCAAAACCGTCACTACGGGAGCTGCCTTACGGGCAAAGGGTAAAGTATGCTGTGCCGAATAAATTTTCGGCATAATTTCTCCGAACAGCAACAGCAGGAAGGTCAATACGACCGTTACAATCAAAAACTCCAGAATTTTTGCCTCTCCAAAATCAATCACACTGGCAAACACATAGTTCAACAGCATGATAATCGTCACATTGACAAAGTTATTCGAAATCAGAATAGTGGCCAGCAGACGCTCTGAATCATCAAGCAAGGCCTTGATTTTAGAGTCATAAGGATGATTCTCCTCCTCTATATCGTTCAAGTCAGAAGGAGATAACGAAAAGAAAGCTATTTCAGAAGCAGAAACGAAGCCCGAAGTATATAATAACGCAAGGGCAAGCAGCAAAGCAAAAGCAGCCCCTAACGAAAGGGGCATTACGGTAATTCCGTCACAAAGCTCCGTCCAGCGGAGCAAACACGAGTCAGGGTCCATTCTATCTACCTGTAGTTAAACATCTATTTAAGACCGCCTGAGATTAAAACGGCAAATCGTCCGAAGGATTGTTCTCAGGCTGAGCAGCAGCGGCAACCGGCGAAGCGGCCTGTGGTTGTACAGGGGCAGCAGGCTGTGCAGCACGCGGAGTCAGCATTTCCATATTGTCACCAAAAATTTCCGTTACATAACGTTTCACTCCATTCTGGTCGTCGTATGAACGAGTACGGATTTTTCCTTCAATATACAGCTTATCGCCTTTGTGCACATACTTTTCGGCTGTTTCAGCCAGTCCGCGCCACAACACGATGTTATGCCATTCCGTACGTTCAGGCACCTGTGTGCCATTGGCCAGCGTATAAGCACGGTCTGTAGTAGCCAGCGGGAAAGTAGCCACAGCTACTCCACTGTCCAAATATCTTACTTCAGGGTCTTTCCCTACATTTCCAATCAATTGTACTTTATTCAATGACATGATTTTATTTTTTATAATTTGGTTTCAAAAGTAACGAAAAAAAACGAGATATCAAGCGCGACACGGGGAATTTATGCAAATCGTCAATCAGAACGCGCTGAAATCCAGAAAGAACGGCATCTTCCTCTTCCAGTTCTACTTCGTAACATCGGGCATGGATTACCCGGTGTGACAACACGTGTTTCACCTCAGGCGATACCACGCGGAACATACGTATGGAGCGGTTACCTACCAGTTCCCGGAATGCAGGAAGAGAGAAAATCTCTTCTTCCCCCACTTCCTGTTCCGTTTCAATCAGCGGAAACTCATACAGATTCTGCCAGATGTCTCCGGCTTCACGCCTTTTTATAAATGTATGCACGCCTGCACGCACGTAAATATAAGAAAAATAACGATCTAACACCTTCGTTTTACGTGATTTCCAGGGAAGTTTGTCCACTAAATTCTTTTGCAGGGCCACACAACTGTCTGAAAGCGGACAAAACAGACAGGAAGGCGATGACGGCACACATTGCAAGGCCCCGAAATCCATGATGGCCTGATTATACAATGCCGGACGCGACTTGTCCATCATTTCATCGGCCAGCGAAGCATACAGTTTTTTTCCAGCTCCGGTATCAATGGGTTCTTCCACGCCCAGCCATCGGGACAATACGCGATACACATTCCCGTCGACCACCGCATACGACATGTCGTAAGCAAAGGAACAAATGGCTGCGGCCGTATAGTCTCCCACCCCTTTCAATGCCCTTACATCTTCATAACGCACGGGGAAAGCTCCTTTTTCGGCAATCGTACGCGCAGCTGCGTGCAAGTTACGGGCACGCGAATAATAGCCCAGCCCCTGCCAGCACTTCATCACTTCGTCTTCCGAAGCCTTTGCCAGTGTTTCTACATCCGGAAAATGCTCCATGAAACGGCAGTAATAATCATACCCCTGCACCACACGGGTCTGCTGAAGAATGATTTCCGAAATCCATATCTTATAAGGGTCTTTGGTGTCACGCCAAGGCAGGTCACGCTTGTTCTCCTTGTACCAGTCAATTATTGTAGTCGCAAACAAATTCATCCAATCTATAATTTGGCTGCAAAAATAATACATTTGCCCGACATATACAGAAAAACCACGTCATACAGCTGTATAAAAGACTCGTAACTCTCAAAAAAGCACGAGTTTTCTAAAAAAATATTCCCGAGAAATTTTCGAAAGATACAGAAAAGCTATATATTTGCAGTCCAAAAATTTAAGATAACGTATAACAATAATTATTAGCGCAATGACTAAAGCAGATATTGTAAACGAAATTGCCAAGAACACAGGTATTGACAAGGCAACAGTATTAGCAACCCTTGAGGCGTTCATGGGATCAGTAAAAGAATCTTTGTTGAAAGATGAGAATGTCTACCTCCGTGGTTTCGGTAGTTTCATTGTAAAGAAAAGAGCGCAGAAAACTGCTCGTAATATTTCTAAGAATACCACGGGCCTTTGGGCAGACTCAAGACTATATTAGCGGCGGCGGCCCCTTCGAGAAGCCCGCACAGTTCGTAGCGGTGGCGGATGCCGTCGCCCGTGAGCAGGGTTACGCATTTGCCCCGCTTCGGATGGGACATCAGAAACCCTTCCGTTTCAAGCTGATAAAGCGCCTCACGGACGGGAGCCCGGCTGATGCCGCATTCCTCGGCTATGCTCGCCTCGCTGATCCGATCCCCGCTGCGGAGTTTTCCGTTACGGATGCGCTGGCGGATGAGGTTGACGACCTGTTCGCTGTATGTCGGTTTATTAAGCTGTTGCATCGCTCACCATAGTTCGTTGGCGACGTCCGATTGTGAACGCCGTATCTTATGTATCTGACACCAAATAGCCTCTCCCCATACACGTCGTCAAGGGCTATCGCCGGGATCCGCCACTCAGAATATCTCCGGCTACGGCCCCGGAAAGCCGCAGGGCCTCGGGCCGGATGACGGCGATGACGCCGCGTTCGCCCGCATTGATGTACAACATCCCGAGATTGAAAAGGGATATCTGCGCGAACACCGGAAGCGGCGAGGGGAGCCCGAACGGGCAGATCCCGCCGGGTTTGTATCCGGTCAGCCGTTCGGCGTTTTCCGGCGAACTCGGCTGGAGATGCGGCACGCCCGAAAGCCGCTGGAGCTTGTGCAGGGATACGCGCTCGTCGCCGTGCATGAGCGCCATGACTGCCTGCCCTCCCTTCCCGTCGTCGAACACAAGGCTTTTTACGATGTCGTGTTCGCACAGCCCAAGCTGCCGGGCTGCGTCCTTCGTGCCGCCCCGTTCGACAAAACGATATTCCAAACGCCCCACGTCCTCACCCGCTTCTTCCAGAATCCGGATGGCTGGTGCCTCTCCTTTCCCGTGCATTCCTCTCCTCCAGGTTCGTCGTACCGGCAGGAGATACCTTATATCCCGCTTACTGTCGACTGCTTTAGTCGACTGTTGCCGCTTCCGCTTTTCTCCTCTGATGCCTGCCGATGTTTCTTTGATACCCGGTTAGAGCGTTTCTCGACAGGGATACTCCCAGAGGCATAAGGAAATACGGGGAACCACGCCCGGGTGACGGCGAAGTTTCTTTATTCGAAAATAAGTCGACGGTATACTGTTGACCATTTTACGTGTCCGAGGTATTGTGCTTTCAGCAACAAGCTCAACCCTGACGACAAAGGAGAACCACATGGCTACAGTTACCGCAAAATACCTTGGCGATCTGCGTGTCGAATGCACCCATGTCGCGAGCGGGACCAAACTGGTGAGCGATGCCCCCGTGGACAACAATGGCAAGGGCGAAGCCTTTTCCCCCACAGACCTCTGCGTGACCGCCCTCGCGTCCTGCGCCATGACGATCATCGGCATTTACGGCAAGATGCACAACGTGGACGTTGTCGGAACGGAAATCGAAGTCGCTAAGACCATGAGCGCCAACCCGCGCCGCATCGGCAAGATCGAGGTGACCTTCATCATGCCCGATCGAGAATACACCGACAAGCAGAAGACCATGATCGAACGTGCCGCGCATACCTGCCCGGTCCACCTGAGCCTGCATCCCGATGTCGAGCAGGTGTTCACCTTTAAATGGGCGAACTAACGCAAACAAGGAAAACGCCATGAAAACCGTGATTTCCAATCCCAAAGCCCCCGCCGCCACAGAAA
>OGXQ01002064.1_pt1 | contig 14293 bp, 7 predicted proteins | sample 1576291 | NCBI WGS metagenome assembly OGXQ01 (sample SAMEA3541575, study PRJEB24748) | human gut metagenome | biome: human gut; feature: human-associated habitat; material: faeces | place: China | collected 2012 | reverse complement strand
GCGACCCTCTCGGAAAACCCGCAAGCCCTTGCGCCCCAGGCGTTTCGGCGGGTAGACATCGGGTAGACATGGGCGGTTTTGGGGCAGGCTGCCCGTCAAATGCAACAAAATCCGACGCTTTTAGCACTCTTAGAGTGAGAGTGCTAAAATTCATAGTCCGTTCACACAAATGCGTATCTTTGGACACAATTCCGGGGTAGACTCTGAGTCAAGAAAAGCAAGGGAAGGCAAGCTCCCGAGGCTTTCCAAATCTCGAATTTCCGGAGGTATTCATTATGTTTGAACTGAGACCTTACCGCAACAATAACCACATGACCACCTATGACCCGTTCCGCGACATGGAGGCGCTGGAGCGCGCGTTCTTCGGCAACCGCGACTTCCTCGGCGACGTCGGCACATTCAAGACCGACATTCAGGACAAGGGCGACCATTACCTGCTCGAGGCCGATCTGCCCGGCATGAAGAAGGAGGACATTGCCATCGACATCGACGGCGACAACCTGACCATCAAGGCCGAGCGCAGGAACGAGCACGAGGAGAAGGACAAGAGCTACGTCCGCTGCGAGCGCAGCTACGGCAGCTACGCGAGGAGCTTCGATATCTCCGGCATCAAGGCCGAGGGCATCAAGGCCAGCTACAACGACGGCGTACTGAGCCTGACGATGCCGAAGAAGGACGTCGAGGTCTCCGGCAGCCGGAGACTGGCGATCGAGTGAGGCTAAGCCGCACGGTGTGCGGTAGCACATTTGCCGCCTGACGGCGGCGCCACATTTGCCGCCTGACGGCGGTGCGACCAAAGGGGCCATTCTCTACCGTAGAGAATGGCCCCTTTGAAACCCCAAGAGAGCGCAAGGGGCAAGCCCCTTGACCCCCGAACTGCTCATATTAAATTACCCTTTTGGCAACCGTATGTTTGACTTTTTGTTCTGAACGATCTGGTGTGCTTCTCTTTCCGCTCAGCCGCTGCTGCGGTGCTGGTACGAGCTGCTGTTAAAAATTTCTTCCGAAACCCCACCACAGAGCGGCAGCGGCCGCAAGGAGCAAGCCAAATCGAAAGCGGCAATAAGAAACTGCACGCACTCCTTTGCGCAGCGCGTGCAGCATCAGCCTTGCAGAGGCGGGCAATGGCAGGTCAAGGGCGCAGCCCTTGCGGTCTTGGGGAATCGAAAGGGGGCCATTCTTCCGCTAAGAATGGCCCTCTTTCCTTATGTGCCGCGCGGGGTGCGGCGGGGTGAGGGGCGCGTTGCCATTTGCCGTGCAACAAAAGGCCCCTGTGTGCCCCTCATTTAGAATCACTCGCTGCGGTGTAACAAAAATACGGGAATGTTACAGGTGAGTTACAAATCGGCCAAAGCGGTTGACGGGCGGGAAAGCCGGGTGTAATATGAGCGTGCAATTGATGGTGGGCCAAGGTGAGTTCCCGGTTCAGTTACGGGAACGGCATGCCACGGTAAGTGGATCGAGAAACACCCGAAAACACCTGATTTTGCAACACAAATCCGTGAATGGGGATACGATATCGCCTATTTGACCAGTTTTTGCAACATTTTCTCCGTTTTGCACAAAGGCAGGATTTTGACGGACGCCCTCCTCAACGAGCTGACGTGCATAAACAAAAGAAAATCGCGCCGAATCGCGGAAAAATATACGATGCCGCAGAACCGGAAGCGGAAATTTCAGAAAGGAGAGTAACACTATATGAAAAAGTTACTCGCTCTGGTGCTGGCGCTGGTCATGTCCATGTCCCTCGTCACCATCAGCAACGCAGCTTTCAAAGATGCCGACAAGATCGACTACAAGGAAGCTGTTGACGTCATGAACGCCGTTGGCGTGTTCATTGGCGATGAAAAGGGCAATTTTAATGCCAAGGACAACCTGACCCGTGAGCAGGCCGCGAAGATCATCGCGTACCTCGAGCTCGGTGAGAAGGCCGCTGACGCTCTCGTCGGCTCCGCCACCTTCACCGACGTCGCGGCGACCCGCTGGTCTGCCGGCTTCGTCTCCTACTGCGCGCAGGCCGGCGTCGTCTCCGGTAACGGTGACGGCACCTTCGCCCCCGCCGGTCAGCTGACCGCCCTGCAGTTCGGCAAGATGCTGCTCGTTGAGATCGGCTACGATGCCAAGGCCGCCGGCATGGTCGGCACTGACTGGGCCATCAACACCAGCAAGCTCATGGCCACCACCGGCCTGATGAACGGCATCGACGGTTCCGTCAATCAGGTCCTCAGCCGTGAGAAGGCCGCTCAGATGACCCTGAACGCCCTCAAGACCCCCACCGTGGAGTATGCTACCAAGGGCAGCAACATCACCGTGAACGGTGCTGAGATCAACTTCGGCGCTTCCGTCCCCACCTACGTCACCAACACCGTGGCGAAGGAGCAGACCATCTCCAAGGACACCCTGACCAACTCCAAGGAGTACACCATCGAGCTCGGCGAGAAGCTCTACAAGAAGCTCGTTCTCTCCGATACCACCGATGCGTTCGGCCGTCCCACCCGCACCTGGACCTTCGAGAACAAGAAGGTCGGCGAGTATGTCAAGGATGCTGACCTTGAGTACACTGCTGCTGTTGAGTACAAGGCTATCTATGCTGACCTTGCCCTGAGCAATGCTGCTAAGATCGACGAGTACTATATTGACGGCAAGGAAATCACTCCTGCTGTTGGACACACCACCATCAGCAAGTCTGATAAGAAAGAGTTCGGTGCCAACGGCGTTCTGACTCAGGTCTGGTATGACGACGACAACAACACCGTCATCGTCACCGAGATCAACACCTATGTTGGTACGGTCAACGCCATTACCAAGGCCACTAGCTCTGCTGACCGTTTTGTGACGGTTGCTTCCAAGGACACTTTTGTCAGCCTGAACACCAAGTTTGAGACCGAAGATTTTGCGATTGATGACCTGGTTTCTTTCACCGCTGCGTGGAATGCTAGCACTCGCCTTTATGAGATCCAGGCCGTCAAGACTCTCGAGAAGAGCCTTACCGGCACTTTGACTCAGTACACGGGCAAGACCTACACCTCCAGCAAGTGGGATGGCCAGTCCAACTTCTCCGTGGATGGAACCAAATACAAGTACTCTGCCAATGCTTACATTGACAGCAGCAACAACGCTATGAATGACTTCAGCGTTGGTAAGTCTGACCTGAACGTCTACCTCGACGCTTATGGCTATGCTCTGTACGTTGAAGGTGTTGAAACTGAGATCAACTATGCAGTTGTTATCGGTATCGGCAATGTCAACCCCTACGGTTCTGAGACCAACGGCGCAACCCTTCTGCTGCCCGACGGCACCAAGAAGGAAGTTAAGTACGACGTGGATAAGAGCCGCGGTTTGACCACTGACAACAAGGCCGATGAGCCCAAGGGCGACCTCGTCACCTACACAGTGGACTCCAACGATGTCTACACTCTGACTCTCGCCGATGGCACCAAGTTCGGCAACATCGCTAGCACTGCCACTACCGGTAAGTATAACGACTCTGTTGACTTCCTCGGTAAGACTGGCAGCACCGCCAACTTCAAGTTCGAGAATGGCAAGTCTTCCGTAGTCATCAATGGTACCTCCCCCGCTTATACCACTGATAAGACTCTGTTCTTTGTGGCGATGCTCGACGGTACCAAGGTTGATAGTTACTCTGTCTACACTGGCTTTGAAAATATGCCCAACACTGATCCTGAAGAGGGTATCAAGGCTGTTGCATACGATACCAACAGCAAGTACACCTCTCAGATCGATGCCATTTACATGGTCGTTGACTCCCTGGGCGGCATCTCCGATGTTGATACCTATCTCATCAAGGTCAAGAATGCAAGCGTTATGACCGAGAAGATCAACGGTGTTGTTGTCAGCTATTATGAGTTGCCCGCTATCGTTGACGGTGAAGTCACCACCGCTCGCATCCAGGGTACTACCTTCGATGCGATCGCCAAGGATGTTAACGGTGGTGTTGCTATCTCCAATGCTGACTCTGAGGGCGTTTACGCCATCAAGAACATCAGCAAGGATGCCAAGACTGAGATCATCACCAACGCTTCCACCGCCACCGGTATCCTCACTGGCACCGGCACGCAGGCTGACCGTCGTTCCGTTCTCGGTATTGGCACCACCAAGGCCTCTGCTAGCTACTACGCTTACACCAAGGACACCACCGTGTTCTATGTTGCCAGCGATTATAAGTCTGTCTCCGCAAGCCAGATCACTTCTGTTGGCACCGATGCAAATGATGAGGTCTACTTCACCATCAATGACAACAACAAGACTCTGAAGGAAGTTGTTATCGTCTCCAGGGATGATTCCTACACTCCTGTTACTAGCGAGTACTCCTTCGACACTCCTGCTGTTGACACTGAGGCTACCAGCAAGATTAAGATGACTGGTACTTTCAAGCGTACGGTGAACGGCGTTACCAGCAATTACGATGCTTCTAACGTTGTTGTTACCTATACTGTTCAGACTTGGAATGATGCCAATGGTCAGTGGAACAATCCTGTGACCTACACCTCCGCAAAGATCAGCACCCTGACCGCTGGTTCTGCGTTTGCTGTTCAGCAGCTACCCGTGCCTTCTGGCAAGGCTGTTCTTGTTAGCGCGACTGTTACCTGCGATGTCGGCACTTGGAATATTGCTGAGGCCGTTATTACTCTTGCCTAATTTCAGCCTGTAGGTTACGACGCTTACCCTGAAACCGCACAAGCGAAAAAAGAAGCTCCCCGAAAGGGGAGCTTCTTTTTGCCTTTATCTCAGCTCAGGTTGAGCGTCGATCGCAGTTGTCGCTGGAATCAGCGGCCGGCGAGAACGACCTCAGCGAGAGCGAAGGTGCCGCGGTTGCACGCGACAGTACCACTCACAAGAATATCCTGAGTAGTGGGAACAGCCAGGCTCTTGCTGACGTTGATAGAAGCGCCGGAAGCGACATTACCCACATCAAAGGTGTAGACGGAAGCAGCGTTCCAAGTGCCGGAAGCGGAGTTCCAGGTCTGAACGTTGAGCGTCACAACGACATTCTCAGCAGCAATATCGACGGGGCGGGCGGCAGAGGACTTATCCTGCACCTTCGTGTTGACAACGATAGTGCTGGTGTTGGCGGTGCGGGTGATCGCGTCGGAGGACAGCCCATAGGTGCCGGTGACAACGGGAGCGGGCGTCTTGGTGTAGGTCGCAGCCGTCACGGTGACGAACAGCTCTTCGATGACGCTGCCGTTGGTGTCGGTGACCTTACCGGCATAGCGATAGGTCATCGCGTAATCCTTGAGCAGGTCGCCCAGGGCCTTACCGGTCAGGTTGACAGCAGCCTCGTAATCGGCGGCCTTGTCCTTGTTCAGCTCGTTGGCGGACTTGAGGGTCACAAGGGTGATCTTCGCGTTGTCGGCGAGGGTGTAGCCCTTATTGGTGCCGCTCTGGTTCAGGGTCAGGGCGCCATCGGTGTAGGTCAGCGTGGAGTTCGGGTTGCTGGTGCCGGCAATGTACTTGCCGCCTTCGGTGACTTCAGAAACACTGGTGATCTCATCGTCGCCGTTCACGCGGGTCTTGTTGTACACCTTGTAGATATCGCCGGAGCCATTGCTCTGAGCATCGAACTTGACGATCTGGGACTGGCCGTTCTCGTCGAGGACCTTGTAGGTGAAGTAGACCTTGTTGTCGGTGGTCTTATACTGGCCGTCGTACTTGATGTAGTAGACCATCGTGCTGTCCTCGTTGCCGGAGACGGAAACGCGGCCGGTCGTGGAAACGAAGACATAGGAGGCGTAGTCAGAAGCGCCCTTGGCGAGGTAGGTCGCCTTCACCGTCGCGGTGGATGCCAGCAGCTCGATGTCGGGCAGGTTCTTCACGCCGGTGAACACGCTCACGCTGTCGCCGTCGTCAACAATGACGATGGTGCTGTCATTCGCAAGGATACCAAGGCCCTTCATGAACTTGACCTTGTTGTTGAACATGACGCGGTTGTCAGCGTTAGCCGCAGTGGAGTAGTCGGAAGAATTATAGACCTTCGAGTTCTTCTCGGTGTACTTCGCCTCGACATTATACAGGCTGTACTCGTTGGCGCTGTTCTTGCTGTAAGTGTACCAACCAGCGTTCTCGGTGCCGGTCGTGCCCTTGATGGTAGCAGTGTTGCTGGTCATGGCGCCGCCGACGTAGGCTTCCTTCACGGTGATGTCGGCGGTGGTGCCGTCGGTGAAGTAAGCGGAAGCAACGACCTTGCCCTTGCTCAGGCCGGAGGGCTGAGCGAACTCGGAGACGTAGACGTAGTTGGAAGCGACCACGGCCTCGTCAACGGCGATGATGTAGCCGTACTTATCGAGGACGACGCGGGCGTTCTGACCGACGGTGTAGGTGGTGCTCTTGACCGGGTTGGCGCTGGCACCGGTATCGCCGGACTTCAGCGTGGTGGCGGAATACTTGTACTCAGTGCCGCCGATGGTGGCGTTGTCGTTCAGCTTGTAGCCGGTGACCTCGCCGGAGACGACCTCAGCCGCATCAATGGACTGAACGGTGTACTTCACGCCGTTGTTGGTGGAAGCGGTGACGAGGATATAGTCGTCAGCCTTGAAGTTCTTGATGTCGAAGTCCTCACCGTCGATGACGATGTTGTCGAGCGCGATCTTGGTGTCGCCGGCAGCAGTCAGGGTGATGGAATCCTTCTTGGTGTTGTAGTCGCTTGCAGCCTGGAACAGATAGGTGCGGATGGTCACGATGGTGACGTTGTTGTCGCCGTCGACATAGACCTCGGTGTAGTCACCGTTGCCGGTGCCGTTGACCGTATAGGTGTCGTCCTTGGAGAACACCTTATTGAGCTCCGCTTCAATATACTTACCGTCGAGAGTGATCCAGCACTTGGCATCGCCGCTCTTCACAGCGTTGGAAACGCTCTTGCCGACAGCCTCATAGATGTCGGTGGCGGTGACCTTCTTGGTGTAGGTGGCGACCAGATCGTCGGAGTTGGAATACACGCCGATGCTGTCAGCCTTCCAGAACCACTCCACGCAGGGACGGCCGAAGTCGTCGGTGGTGTTGGCGTTGAGCTTGAGGTCGGAGTAATATTCCTCGGCGAACTCAACGGTGTAAGCGGTGGTGCCGTTGATGACGGCGTTGGAGATGGTCTGAGCCTTCTTGTTGGTGCTGGTCTTGAACTCGGCCTTGGAAGCGCCGACGGTCACGCTGGCGTCGCCGCCGACGGTGACAGTGGTGCCCTTGGTGTCATACTCGACCAGGGGAGCCTTGAGGGTGTTCAGGCACATCTTGGCAGCCTGCTCACGGGTGAGGGTGGCGTTCGCGCCGACATCCAGGCCGTTCAGCAGACCAACCTGGTTGGCCTTGGCGGAGACGTTGATGGACCAGTCGGTGCCGACGAAGCCCTCGATCTTGGCGTCATAGCCGAGCGCAACGAGCAGCATCTTGGCGAACTGCAGGGTGGTCAGAGAGCCGTTGGGATCGAACTTGCCGTTGCCCATGCCGTTGACAACGCCGACGGCGGCGCAGTAATCAACAAAACCGGCAGCCCAGCTGGTCTTGGCCACGTCGGTGAACTTGCCGGAACCGGCAAGACCCTCAGCGGTCTTGTTGCCGAGCAGCAGGTAGCTGATGATCTTGGCAGCCTGCGCACGGGTCAGGTTCTCCTTGGGGTTGAAGTTGCCATTTTCATCGCCAATGAGAACGCCAACGGCGTTCATGACGTCCACGGCTTCAGTATAGTCGATCTTGTCGGCATCCTTGAAGTCCGCGTTGCTGATGGTGACGAGGGACATGGACATGACCAGCGCCAGCACCAGAGCGAGTAACTTTTTCATATAGTGTTACTCTCCTTTCTGAAATTTCCGCTCTTTGGGTCTACTCCTTCGCCGCGCCGGCGGCTCTTCCCGCCGTCTCCCGCGCCGCTTCCAAAGGTGAGGACGAACTCCGCAATTGTTCACAACGCCGAAAGCAGGCCGAAGCTCCTCCGGCATGGCGATACCATATCCCCATTGAGTCGGATTTGTATTGCAAACTCGGATGTTTCGGGCATTTCTCGATCCACTTACCGTGGCATGCCGTTCCCGTAACTGAACCGGGAACCTACCCTGCCCACCTTCATTTGCACACTTATCTTACACCCCGCTTTTTTCCGCGTCAATGGCTTTAGGCAAATCGTAATAATCCTGTAATATTTCCGAAATCCTGTTACAAGCAAGGGAAAAATTCCCGATCCGGTCGAAAACAGCCGCAGACGATACCCTTGTATATAATATGTATGCCCCGCTGCAGCAAGAGGCCGATCGTTTCAAGGCCGGACGTTCCGCCGTACTGCCGCAAAATCGGTCGTTTTTGTTTCAAATGCCCAACGAACTCCCTCAAAATCACGGATGTCTACCCGATGTCTACCCGCCGAAACGCCCGTGGCGCAAGGGCTTGCGGGTTTTTTGCCCCTCTGCGCCGTCCACCCGGAGGGCTACCCCCTTTCGAATGTCAAAAGGCCGCGAAACGCCTGCTGCGCAGGCGCTTTGCGGCTTTTTCCTGTCCCGGATGCTGGGGATATGGTATCGCCGAAACGGCGCATTTTTCGGTTTTTTCAGCTCGCTGCACAAAGCGGAAGGGGCTTCCCTTTCGCGAGGGCCGCGCCGAAACCGCCGGAAACGGCGCTGCGACAGCGAAAAAATGGAACCGGCGAGCGGAAATTTCAGAAAGGAGAGTAACACTATATGAAAAAGTTACTCGCTCTGGTGCTGGCGCTGGTCATGTCCATGTCCCTCGTCACCATCAGCAACGCGGCTTTCAAGGATGCGGACAGCATCGACTATAAGGAAGCCGTGGACGTCATGAACGCCGTTGGTGTGTTCGTTGGCGATGAAAAGGGCAATTTCAATGCCAAGGAAAACCTGACCCGTGAGCAGGCCGCGAAGATCATCGCGTACCTCGAGCTCGGCTCCAAGGCTGCTGACGCCATGGTTGGCGGCAACACCTTCACCGACGTGGCTTCCTCCCGTTGGTCCGCCGGCTTCATCGCCTACTGCGCGCAGGCCGGTATCGTCTCCGGTGTCGGCGACGGCAAGTTCGCCCCCGCCGGTCAGCTGACTGCCCTGCAGTTCGGCAAGATGCTGCTCGTTGAGCTCGGCTACGATGCCAAGGCCGAGAAGATGGTCGGCACCGACTGGGCCATCAACACCAGCAAGCTCATGGCAAAGACCAAGCTGATGGACGGCATCGACGGCTCCGTCAACCAGGTCCTCACCCGCGAGAAGGCCGCTCAGATGTGCCTGAACGCTCTCGAGGCTCCCATGGTCACCTATGAGACCAAGGGCTCCAGCATCATCGTCAACGGCGCGGACATCAACTTCGGCGCTTCCGTCGCCAAGTATGAGACCTCCACCATCGCCAAGGATCAGAACATCTCTTCCCAGAAGCTCACCTCCGGTGAGTACACCGTCGAGCTCGGCGAGAAGCTCTACAAGGATCTCAAGAAGCTCGGCACCACCGACGCTTTCATGCGCTCCGCCACCGAGTGGAAGCTGAAGGCCGCCTCCATCGGCACCTACGCCGATAAGGCTGACGCTACCTACACCGCCGCGACCAAGATCAGCGCCATCTATGCCGACCTCGGCCTGTCCGACGGTATCTCCAAGTCCAAGGTCACCATGTACGTTGACGGTGAAGACGTGAACTACGCGACCGATTCCAACACCAAGAACTTCGTCAAGGGCGAGACCACCAAGGTCGGTGCGGACGGCTCCCTGCTGAATGTCTATTACGACAACGATGCGGAGACCATCACCCTCGTTCTGATCAACACCTACGTTGGTGAGGTCGGCGCTGTCTACAAGCAGAGCAGCACCAAGGACGCTTATGTGACCATCAAGACCGGCGATGGCTATACCAAGCCTGCAACTACCATCAAGAGCGAATATAAGACCGATGCGTTCGCCAAGGGAGACATCGTTGCCTACACCTATTCCAAGAAGTCCGGCGACGACGGCATCCAGTCCATGGCTCTGGCCGAAAAGGTCACCGGCAAGATGAGCACCTTCACCACTGCCGGCTCCGTGACGGTCGGCGGCACCAAGTATGATGCCAATGCCAAGTCCGTTGCCACCGTGAAGGAGACCCTCAACGGCGACGTGGATAACGGCACCGAAGTGACCGCTTATCTCGATGCCTATGGCTATGTCCTCTACCTGAAGGCGAACACCAGCAAGCAGTACGCCGTCGTTCTCGACTACGGTGCGGGTTCCCGCCTTGAGTCTGCCCGCGTGAAGCTCCTCTTCACCGACGGCACCACCAAGAAGGTCGATCTGGACAAGGCCGTTTACATGGACGGCACCACCGAGAAGCTCGCTACCATCGTTTCGGGCACGAGCACTGCTGCTAACGAGGTGAGCAAGTACGACATCGTGTCCTACACCATCAGCAGCGACGGCTATAAGCTGACTCTGGTCGCGAATGCCGCGCAGACCTCCACTTCCGCGAACGACAAGGTGATCACCAACGGTTCGCCCGCTATGAAGTTCGCTGGCACGACTCTGCCCGCTGACGGCGAGACCATCTTCCTGACTGAGACCAAGAAGAGCAGCACCTCCAAAACCACCTACAGCGTCTATGAAGGCATTGCGAACGTTCCTACCGCGAAGATGCTGAGCGATGACGAGACCTGGTACGCCGCGTACCAGAAGGCCGGCGACAGCGCCTACACGGTCGTGTTCCTGCTGAACAACGATAAAGTTCAGATGTCCTCCGGCAACAAGGACGTCATCTTCGTCAAGGGCAACAGCGACGGCAAGTCCTACACCAAGGATCTTGGTTACTACTTTGCCTACACCGCTTATCTTGATGGCGAGAAGTTCGAGCTGAAGTCTGAGAACGCCATCACCGAGTGGACGCTCGGCTACGGTCCTCAGTACAACGACAAGGGCATCCTGACCAGCTTCGAGCAGAAGGCCAACAGCAGTGCAAGCGCTATGGACGTCCTCTACGCTACGACGACCGGCGACACCAAGAACAGCGTTGTCAAGCTCGGCGGCTCCGTCTATGCTTATGGCAAGGATGTTAAGGTCTACATGATCAACGTCGAGGGCGACGTGAACGCGATCGACGTCACCTCCATTGGCGAGGATGCCAACGATCTGGTTTGGTTCAAGCTCAATGACGACGATATCGTGACCGACCTGTATATCAAGGTCGTTGATACCGCCGAAGGCGTCGACGACACTGTGGCTGCCAAGGTCACCGGTGTTTCCGCGACTGCTGCCCGCGGTACTGCGACTGTCACTGTGGCCGGTACCGGCTTCACTTCCGGCACTACCGCCACGTACGAGGTCAAGATGCTGAACGGCGCCACGGGCACCTATGTGACCGTTGGTACGTTTACCGCTTCCTATTCTTCCTCGACTGCGCTGACCGGCACCTTTGCTGTGAACGCTGGTACCTATTATCAGGTCACCTGCGCCGGTAAGACCGCTGTCGTGTTGGGTGCCTGATCACTCGCAGAGCATCTGATAACGGTTCTTCGTTAGAAGGCAGCACAAAAGCTCCCCGCGCCGAATGGCGCGGGGAGCTTTTTCACGTCTCCCGCGCGGTCTTCTTCCGTTCCGGCAGCAGCTCCTCCGGAATGTCGCCCAGCGGCTTCGTGTGCAGGAGCGACACCTCCCAGTAGCCGGAGCGGAAATTCCGCTTCAGCCGCTGCAGCGTGGCAAGGGCGATGTTCCCCTGAAAGAAGGGATCGCTGGGGTTCAGGTGCTTTTCCGCCCGCATTTTCTCATAATCGTCCAAATACCGGCCCGTTATGCCGATCGCCGCGCTCAGCCACTCGTTCTCCTCCGAAAACAGATCCTCCTCAAGCTGCCGTCTCGCCGCTGTCTCCGCAAGTCCGGTCGGATACGGACTCTGCAAAGTGGTCTCCCACATTTTCACCTTAATGAGCCTCTTTCCGTCCCGATACGGATAGTCCTTTTCCTCCGAATAGAGTACGATGTACCCCGGCCTCGTCTTTTTCGGCCTCAAACCGCGCTCCGCGTTGGCGCGCTCGCGGTTGATCCGCAGCAGGTTGGCATTCAGCGCCCGCTGATACGCGCTCTCGTCCTTCTCTGCCTCCAGCTCCTGCCGGAGCGCCTGCAGGCGTTCCCCGGCCTCTTTTTCCGCCTGTGCCAGCGCCTCCCGCGCGCTCCGATTTGCCATCGCAAGCGCGTTGTCTCCCTCGTTTCTTGCCTGCGTGACCGCCCACTCCTTTTCGGAGATGTAGCGGAGCAGCCTGTCGTATTCCTCCCGATCCATCAGCACATGGCTGCACTCTGGATCGTTCTGCCCTCCCGGGACCTCGGCAAATCCGCCCAGCAGCGTTTTCCGCACAAATTGGGTCATTTCAAGCCTCCCCTACAGTCCGCGGATATAGTTATCCGCCACCACGCTGATGCGGTTATGCCCCAGCGCCTTGCTGCACAAGAGCATCGCCGCCTTGTCCAGCTTCTTCCCCGCCTCGTCCTTCCGGCAGGTGTAGACATCGCCCTGAAACCGCTTTCCCGTCCCCTTGTTCACCCGGTCGTAGGGGATCTCCCCGATCGGCCGGGCGTAGGCCTTATAGATCGCCGTGGCGTATTCCGCGCGGTAGGCGTGAATGTCAGCGCTCGTATGGATGTGCTGCCACACCTTCTCCTCCGCGGGCGTGTCGGCGATCCGCTCCACGATCTGCGCCGCGTTTTTTCCGATGATCGGGCTGAGACGCTCCCGTCCGCCCTTGCCGTTGCGGACATGAACGAACCACTCCTGCGGGAAAAGCATCGCGTCCCGCAGCATTTCCAGCCGCTTTGTGACGCTCGGCGCGCGCTCCTCCTCCGGAATCTGCTCCAGCTGCGCGGCATCCGCCGCGATCTGCTCACAGCGCACGAGGTCCTTTCCGCGAAGCTCTCCCAGCTCGCGGCGGCGCAGCCCCGTCCCGCGGCAGAACTTGATCAGCTCGTCGTTGTTCGTCTTCGAGAAGTGTTCGTCGCGCACGCAGTCGCTGCGGCTGCGCTTGATGTCCTCCCGATTCCGCTTGGGCGGCTTGAAATAGTCCTCGTCGTCCGGCTCGATCCCGTAAAGCTTGCCGAGCGCCTTCGCCTCCAGCTGCACCGTCCACGCGGAAAGCTCCTCATCCGCTCTGCTCTGAAGCCATTCGTTGACATATTTTTTCGCGCCTTTGAGCGTCGTACACTCCGGATGCTTCTGCTTGATAAAGCGAAGGAAATATTTGATGTGCTTCCAATAGCTCTTATATGTATTTACCGAGAAGATCTTATCCTTTTCCGTGCCTTCGGCCACGGCTTCCTTTTTGCTCTCGCCGAAGGCCAGCATCTCGGTCAGCCGGTCGTAGGCCTGCTGGTGCAGATCCTTGTAATAGGTTTTGTTCTTCCGCCCCATCCGGCTCCCTCCTGTCCGTTTGTCTGTTCATTTATGTTCAAGCTGCGCCGCCTCCCGCCAGCTCCGCGCGGAGACTCGGCGATCGGCAAATACACTTTTTAAGGCCTCGTGTGTGACCGCTTTGGGGTCGCCCCCGACACTTTTTTCTGCTTATGTGTGCAGCCCTGTTTCTTAACTTCCACGGCAGTCAGGGCCTGTCGGCGCCATTGCAGAGGGCGCGCTCTCCGGAAAATCTACAGCATTCCGGCTGCTATCACAGGGTGGATAGGAACATGATACTTTTTACTTACCGGCACTTTCAACGAGATTACTCCTGCCGGGTCCATGGCACGCTTTCCGTTTCGCATTGGCTACTGTGGCAAGCCCGCGCGCCACACAGGCGTATCGCACCTGCTTCGGCTTCTTGTGATGCAAACCTGTCTATGGCTATCTTATCACATGGCACCGACGGCTGTCAACATATCACCAGTATCTTACTTATATCGGTTTACCCGTTCATAATATGTATTTTCCGCGCTCGCGCTCGCCGCATTCGAACGCTGCACGGCAGACGAACCGAATTAATGCTCCGCGAAAATGGTGCTTCTGGCGTTGGCCATCGGCGCGGCAGCGGGCATTTTCGCCGGCCTTGCGGGTTCCTTCGTGTTCAAGCGTCTCCCCCGCCTTATCCATAAAAACAGCAGACGGACGGCCTTATGGCCGTCCGTCTGTCGGTTTTCGCTCTTATTTTTCCTGATGCACGCCCTTCGGAAAAGGGAAAGCCCTTTTGTCCGGTTCGCCCTTCACCGTTAGTCTGGCGGTCACGGTCAGCGTGCCGCCGGACCGTTGTCCGCGCAAATCACAGCTTGTCGCGCGTCACATAACCCCCCTTGCTCGAGTAGAGGTTGTCGCTGTACTGCTTATCGGCGCTCTGCGTCTTGTCCCAGCA
>OGXQ01002059.1_pt1 | contig 14315 bp, 14 predicted proteins | sample 1576291 | NCBI WGS metagenome assembly OGXQ01 (sample SAMEA3541575, study PRJEB24748) | human gut metagenome | biome: human gut; feature: human-associated habitat; material: faeces | place: China | collected 2012 | reverse complement strand
CGTGCCGCCCCCGATTTTTCGTTTCTTTGCCCGAAAGGCTCTTGCTTTTTCACGCGGATACGCTATAATGACTTCTACGAACGTCCCGTCAGGCTCTCTGCCGGGGCGCTGCTTTCTCTCACGGAATAAGGAGCCTGCTACGCTTATGGAAAATAAAGTCACCGCCCGCAATCCCATCACGGAGGGCTGCATCTGGAAGGGGATGCTGCTCTTCGCGCTGCCGATCATGCTCGGCTCGCTGCTCCAGCAGCTCTACAACACCGCCGACGCCGTCATCGTCGGCCGCGCGCTCGGCAAGGCCGCGCTCGCCTCGGTCGGCGGCTCGTCGGCCCGTATCTCCAACCTGCTCGTCAACGCTTTCGTTGCACTCTCGTCCGGCGCGAGCGTCATCGTCGCGCAGCACTTCGGCGCAAGGGACACGCAGCGCGTGCGCCGGAGCATCTGCACCGCCATGCTGCTCTCGGTGGTCTGCGGCATTCTTCTCACGGTCCTCGGCATTACCTCCGCGCGGCAGCTGCTCGTGTGGATGCAGACCACCCCCGAGACACTCGACGCCTCCGCCTCCTATCTGCGCATCTTCTTCCTCGGCATGGTGCCGACCATGCTCTACAACATGGGCAGCGGCATCCTGCGCGCGATGGGAGACTCCAAGCGTCCGCTTTACTACCTCTTCGTCTGCGTCGTAGCCAACATTGCGCTCGACCTGCTCTTTGTGATCGTTTTCCAATGGGGCATCGAGGGAGCCGCCGCCGCGACCGCTCTTTCGCAGGTCGTGTGCGCGGCGCTGGTCGTGCGCGCCCTGCGGCGGCTGCCCGAGGAGCAGCGTCTGCTCTACGACCGTGAGGAGCTTGACCGCGGCATTCTCCGCCGGATGCTCCACGTCGGCATCCCCGCTGCCCTTCAAAGCTCGATGTACGGCATTGCCAACATCGTCCTGCAGGTCGGCATCAATATGCTCGGTACGGACTCCATGGCGGGCTGGACCGCCTTCAACAAGTTCGATGACTACTACTGGCCCATCTCCAACGCCATCGGCATCGCCGTCATGACCTACGTCGGGCAGAACTTCGGCGCGGGCGACCGCGAGCGCGTGCACGAGTCGATCCACAAGGGGCTGCTCATCCACCTGACGACCTCCGCGCTCTTCTCCGTCATCATCTTCTCGGGTCGCTACCCGATGATGCACCTCTTCGTCGGCGACGATCCGACGGTCATCGCCATCGGCGCGCAGGTGACGGCGCTCATCGCTCCCTGCTATGTGCTCTTCACGCTCGTCGAGGTCCTCTCCTCCACCATGCGCGGCGTCGGCGACGCGGTGGTCCCCGCCGCCATCACGATGGTCTTTACCTGCATCGTGCGTCTCATCTACCTCTGGGGCTACGCCTTCTCGCACAACTCCAACCTCACCATTGCCGTCATCTACCCCATCTCCTGGGTGCTCACCAGCATCGCCTTTCTCCTTTACTATAAGTCCCGCAAATGGATGCCCAAGGGCTTCCATTTCTGAAAAAACTGCGCGCGGAGCCGTTTTCGGCCCTGCGCGCAACCGTCGATTGACAAATTTCCTGCCCGTCTTTCTTGTCCGCAACCGCAAAAAGCGGTATGCTCTGCCCATCAAACAGACGCCGTGCGCGCCGGAGTCGGAGGGCGCGCAGTCCGTGCCCGATATGGATAAGGTCGTGCAGATGAGCCGTCTGTTCGGCGTGACGACCGACTTCCTGCTCAAGGACGAGCTTTCCGAGGAGGAGGACTACACCCGCGAGAACAAGGCGAAAAGCCCCGTCATCGGCGCGGTCAGCGGCATCTACTGGCTGCTCGTCACCGCCGTTTACCTCTTCTACACCTTCGGCCCCATGGGCAACGGACAGCCGAAATACAGCTGGTTCATCTGGGCGGTCGCGGGCGTGCTCTTCGGCGCGGTCATGCTGGTGGTAAAGCTCATCGCAAGGAGAAAGTGACCGCCGCGCGGTACATAGAAAAATGTCCGTTCTCCGAGAGGACGGACATTTTTTTGCGTTTTCGCCTAAAGGCATTCGGCACAGTAGGCGCGGATGTCGAACGCGTCCAGCGGGCTGGTCGCCTTGAGGTAGAGCGGGTGGTGCGGGTGTCCCTTGACCGAGCGCCGCCCCGCCGTGTACCACTGCGCGCCGTGCCGCTCGCCGATGGCGATCATGTCGGCAAGGCAGTCCTTGAGATACGCGCGCTGCTCGATGATGTTCCCCCACGCCGCCCACACGGCGGGCTGCTCGGAGAGCGAGAGGATGTAGTCGAACGCCTCCATGTTTGCGCGGTGGAGCGCCTCGTTGCACACGCGCTCCATGTCGTTCGGGCGCGTCGCGCGCTGGGCGTAGACGTTGAACATGAGGAAGCTGTCGTAGCCGTTGTTTTTCGCCACGCGCTCCACCGACTGAAGCGTAGGGTCGAGCCGATCCGGCTCGGCGGTCGAGGGATTGATGCCGATGCACACGAGCGGCTTTTCCCCGCGCGTGCCGAGAAGATATCGGTACTCCGTGTAAAAATCCGGCACATAGAGCCATTTCTCCGCGTCGTAGCCGCCGGACTGTCCGCTGCGCGCCATGGCGTCGGCAAAGGGCAGGATGGAAAGCTCCGCGGTCGGAGCGCTCGGGATGTGCGGCATGGTCGTTCCTCCGTTCTGCCGCGCCCGCGGGGCGGCAACCGTTTTCCGACATTTTACCTCATCCGGCGCCGTTCGGCAAGCCCGCATTTGGGGGCTTGCCTTTTTTCGTCTCTGTGGTATGATCTGTATAACAAATCATACTTTCGAGGTGAATAATATGAACGCTCCGAACGGCAGACACGCATGGACCGTAACGGTCGGCACCAAGGGTCAGATCGTCATTCCCAAGGAGGCGCGCGACCTTTTCCACATTCAGCCCGGCGATACGCTGCTTTTCCTCGCCGACGAGGCGCAGGGCATGGCGATCCCGCCCAAGGCCGACTTCGCCCGCCTGTTTGATCTCATTTTCGGAGGGAAAGCGGAATGAACATTGCCTTTTTCTGCATCCCCGCCCACGGGCACACGAACCCGACGCTCGCCGTCGTGCGCGAGCTGACCGCGCGCGGACACACCGTCCGCTACTACACGACCGAAGCCTTCCGCGCGAAGGTCGAGGCCGCAGGCGCGGTCTTTGTCCCCTTTGACACCGAGGCCGCGCGCCCCGGCATGACCGCCGCCGACGGCGCGCGTCTGGGCAGCGACCTCGCCTTTTCCACCAAGCTCATCGTCGACCTCACGCTCGCCGCCGACGACTGGCTCAGCCGCGAGCTGACCGTCCACCGCCCCGACGTCATCGTGGGCGATTCGATGGCGTTCTGGGCGAAGCTCGCCGCGAAAAAGCACGGCATCCCCTTTGTCAGCTCCACCACGACCTTTGCCTTCAACCGCTTCAGCGCCAAGGTCATCGGGCAGAACGGCGCGGGCTTCCTGCAATTCCTGCTCGCACAGCCGAGGATCAACCGTCAGCTCAAGCGCCTGCGCGCGGCAGGCTACACGGCCAAGAGCGTGTTTGACATCATCGCCAACGACAACGAGACGGAAACTGTCGTCTACACCTCGCCGGAGTTCCAGCCATGCGCCGACACCTTTTCGGAAAAATACCACTTCGTCGGTCCCCTCCTGCGCCCCGCGCAGTCGTCCTTTGAAAAGCTGCCGGGACGCTCCCTCATCTACATCTCGCTCGGCACGGTCAACAACGATGCGCTCCCCTTCTACCGTGCCTGCCTTGCCGCCTTCGGCGGCGATCCGCGCTTTCAGCTCGTGCTCTCCGCCGGCACGCAGACAGACCTCGCGGCGCTCGGCCCCATTCCGGAAAGCTGCACCGTCCGCGCGAGCGTGGACCAGATGGCGGTGCTCGACTGCGCCGACGTCTTTCTCACCCACTGCGGCATGAACAGCGCGAGCGAAGGATTGTGGCACGGTCTGCCGCTCGTCCTCTACCCGCAGACACCGGAGCAGCACGGCGTGGCGAACCGCGTCGCTGCGCTCGGCGCGGGCGTGCCGCTCACGGACCCCTCCGCAGACGGCATCCGCCGCGCGGTCGAGGCCGCGCTCACCGATCCCGCTTACCGCGAAAACGCGCAGAAGCTCGCCGGCGGCTTCCACCGCTGCGGCGGCGCGGTCGAGGCAGCCGACGCCATCGAGCACGCGGCGAACTAAGTGATTCCATGCAAAAACACGCTCCCGCCGACAGCGGGAGCGTGTTTTTATGTTATGTAAACTCTTACAGCTTCTTCTCGCGGTAGTCGTGCATGATGCCCGCGAACAGCTCGCCGGTGGTCGGCGGCGTGATGGTGATGGCGTTCGCACCCGCGCGGATGGTCTCTAAAATGCTCTCCTCCGTCGGCCCGCCGGTGGCGATGATGGCTGCGTGCGGGTACTGCTCGCGGATGTGGCGGACGATGCTCGCGGTCTCCGCCGCGCCGGAAACATTGAAGATATCCGTCCCCGCCTCGATGCGGCCCTTAATGTCCGACCGGTCGGAAACGACCGTCGCAATGACCGGGATATCCACCACGGACTTGATCTCCGCGATGACCTCGTTCGGCATCGGCGCGTTGACGACCACGCCGTAGGCGCCCTGATGCTCGGCCTGCATGGCAAGACGCACGCTGCGGCTGCCGTTGGTGTACCCGCCGCCTACGCCGACGAACACCGGCACGTCGGCCACGTTGATGACCGCCTGCGAGATCGACGCCTGCGGCGTGAAGGGATAGACCGCAATGATCGCGTCGGCATTGATGTTTTTGATGATGGCAGCGTCCGTGGAAAAGGCGATCGACTTGATGCGCTTTCCGAAAATGCGGATGCCGCTGCACTCGCTGATGCAGTGTGGCAGCGTCAGCCCATGACTGCGCAGCGTTCCGCTGTAGCTCGGCACATATTTTCTCATGCTGCACCTCCCATACCGTTCTTTGCTTTATGATAGGATTATATTATACAAAAATCCATATGGGAGGCCGTGAATAAATTGTAAACTTTTGTTAAATCGTCGTCAAGAAACCTGCATCGTGCAGGTTCTCCGCGCGGACGGCGCGGGTGTGCGCGATGGGCTGCCAGCTCCGCGTGCGGCTGACGAGCGAAACGAGCTGCAGCGGCAGCCACGCCGCCATGAAGAGCGGGAAGCCCGCGACCGTCCGCACGACGCGGCGGTCACGGTAGCCGCCGAGGTAGGCCAGCAGCGCGGCAAGCGCCATCAGGCCGAGCGTGCTCAGGGTCAGCGAGACCGCGCCGGTCAGCGCGAGAGTCCCCGCCGTCCCCTGCACGAGCGAAGAGAGAATTGTGAGCGTGAGCGGCAGGAGCGTCAGCGCCTGCAAAAACGGCGCGTTAACGATCAGCAGCGCGTCGAGTGCGCGCAGGGGCGCACTCCCCCGCAGCGCAGAGACAAGCGGCGCGTCCATCCTCACCGCCACGTCCATGATGCCGCTGCACCAGCGGCGGCGCTGGCGGAGCGATACGGCGAAGTCGTTCGGCGCTTCGTCGTAGGTCAGCGCGCCGGGGACAAAGCAGACGCGCACGCCGTTTGCCGCGCACTGCGCGGCAAACTCCGCGTCCTCGGCGATGGTCGAGGTGTTCCAGCCGCCGAAGCGCTCAAGCACCGCGCGGTGGACGGCAAAGCCCGTACCGACCAGCTTGGAGGAAAGGCCGCAGCTCATGCGGGCGCGGGAGAAGAAGGTGTCGAAGAGCGTGAAGTACAGCCCATAGCAGCCGGAAAGCCAGGAGTCGTAGGGATTCTTCGCGCGCATCGCGCCCTTGCACACCTGCGCGCCCGCGCAGAAGGCGTCGTTCATGCGGGCGAGAAACTGCTCGTCCGCGATGTTGTCCGCGTCAAAGACGCAGAAGGCGTCATAGCGCTGCGGCAGCAGCCACGCGACCGCCTCGTGCAGCGCGTCGCCCTTGCAGCGCACCGGCTCAAAGCAGCGGAAGATCTTCGCGCCCGCGCAGAGGGCCTCCGACTCGGTGTCATCCGTGCAGTTGTTGGGGATCACAAAAATATCGTAGAGCGCATCGGGATAGTCCTGCTTTTTCAGGCTCTCCACGAGCGCGCCGATGACAGCCTCCTCGTTGCGCGCGGCAACGAGGCAGGCAAAGCGCGTGCGCGGCGCGCACACCGCATAGCGCTTCGGCTTTCGCAGCGCAAAGAGCGCCACGGCAAGGAACCACAGGCTCGCCGCCTTCAGCAGCAGCGTTAAAATCAGAATCAGTGTGTCAAGCATGGGAAAAGACCGCCTCTCTCTTGGGATGAGCCAAGCATAGCAGGCGGTCTTTTGTTTTGTGCTTTGATTTTGTTTAAGCCTTTTTTAAGACTTTGTGTCGAAATCGTTACTCCGTGCGCGGCAGGACGAAGCCGACCTTGAACAGGTCGCCGTCGATGGCGATGGAGAACGTGCCCTTCTGCAGCTCCACAAGGCTCTTGGCAATGTTCAGCCCAAGTCCGCTGCCCTCGGTCGTGCGCGAGCTGTCCCCGCGCACAAAGCGCTCCATAAGCTCGTCGGGGTCGATGTTGAGCGCATCGCGCGAGATGTTCTTGAACGAGAACGCCACCGTCTCACCCTCGCGCCTCGCCGCGATGTAGAGCCGCGTGCCCGCGCAGGCATACTTGCAGGCGTTCGAGAGGAGATTGTCCAGCACGCGCCACATCAGCGCGCCGTCGCACAGGCAGTAAAGGTCCTCGTCCGGCAGCGTCACCACCGGCTCGAGCCGCGCAGCGGACAGCTTTTCGGCGTACTCGCCTACCGTCTGGTCGATCAGCTCGCGCACGCTCCGCCGCGCGAGGTGGCAGGGGATGTTTCCCGTCGACGCCTTGGACATTTCCACCAGGTCCACCGTCAGCTTCTTGAGCTTGTGCGCCTGCCGGTCGAGCACGGCGAGGTATTCCCTCTCCTGCTCCGGCGTGTGCTCGCGCTGAAGCAGATCGACGTAGTTCACGATGCTCGTGAGCGGCGTTTTGATATCGTGCGACACGTTGGTAATCAGCTCCGTCTTGAGCCGTTCGCTCTTGAGCCTCTGCTCCACCGCGATGCTCATGCCGCGGCTGATGGCGTTGAGATTTTCGCCGTGGCGCTTGAGATCGAAGTACATCCGCGAGGTATCGACCTTCGAGGTGAGGTCGCCCGCAGCGAGGGCTTCGCCGCCCTTCTGCAGCCGCCGCAGCTGCATGGAAAAGAGACAGGCGGCGACGGAGAGGACGAGCAGCGTCAGTAGCAGCGGCCCCGCCGCGTGGTTGCTCTCAAAGGCGATGAGCAGCACGCTCACCGCGCAGCAGCCCACCGCCGTGCGCCACACGAGCGGAATGCCGCGCACGAAGCCGGCCAGCGCTCCCCACGCGCGGCAGAGCACGCGCCAGCACCACCTCAAAATCCGTCGGCAGAGCCGAAGGAGCCAGCAACAGACCGTATTCTCCCACCATTTTCCCAGTTTGATACGGGCGCAGAGCGTCGTCCAGAACGCAAGAAAAAGCGCATAGGCGAGCGCAGCAAAGGCAAGCAGAAGGGCGAGCGCGATCGGATCAAAGCGGTCAAGCCTCTGCTCCGCGCTCTCCACCGCGGCGACAACGAGCACACCGCCTCCGCCGAGAAGGAGCAGTGCATAGAGATCAAAGGGGAGCTTCTCCTGCCAGCCCGCAACCGCCTCCTCGCGCCCCGGCCTGCGGCCCGCGGCACGGGCGAGGAAGATGAAGAGGAACAGCTCCGCGGCTGCACAGGCGATCACGACCGCCGCTGCGTGCGGCGCAAGGCGTGTCATTGTGTAGTAGAAGTCCCGCGCCCGGTAGACGCTGTCCTGCGCGGGATAGTCCACGGCGATGTAGCTGCGGAACACAACGCCGTCCTGCGCCATCTCACCCCACCAGCCCGTCACGGGAACGTCGCCTGTGCGGTGGTTATCGAAGAGGATGGTGCCCGCCTCGTCCTCGATCGAAAAACGGACGTTCGTGTAGCGGTCGTCGGCGGGATACCAGTCGTCATACTTCGCCAGCACCTCCGTCTGCCCGTTCTCTGCATAATAGTGGTAGCTGTCGTAAACATGGCTCATCTCGCGGTAGACCGCGCTCGAGCAGATGCTGCTTTCATAAAAGCCTCCGCGCAGCTCGCCGCTGTAGCTGAACGCGAGCGCCGTGCCGTAGCTCAAAAGCACCGGCACGAGCACTACGGCGAGCAGAAAGGCTGCCGCCTTGGCCCAGAAGCCGCCGGCCCAATCATTCCTTTTCATGTCGAAGGTCCTCCATTTTATACCCCAGGCCCCACACGACCTTCAGGTAGCGCGGCTCGGAGGGGTTGATCTCGATCTTCTGACGCAGGTGGCGGATGTGTACCGCCACGCTCGTTTCGGCGCCGAGGGAATTTTCGTTCCACACCAGCTCGTAGATCTGGCTGCTCGAATAGATGCGTCCGGGCGACCGGATAAGGAGCTGCAGGATGTTGAATTCCAGCGGCGTCAGCGAAACGCTCTCGCCGTCCACCGTCACGCTCTTGGCGTCCTCGTTGAGTGTCACGCCGCCGACGGTGTAGATGCCGCGCTCCGGCGCGGTCTCCGGCTTCGCGCCGAGCAGCGTATAGCGCCGAAGCTGTGATTTCACGCGAGCCAGCACCTCCACGGGGTCAAAGGGCTTGGTGATGTAATCGTCCGCGCCGACGTTCAGTCCGAGCACCTTGTCGCTGCTCTCGCTCTTCGCCGTGAGCAGGATGATGGGCGCGTTGCTCTCGCGCCGGATCGCCGCCGTCGCGGCGATGCCGTCCAGTCCCGGCATCATGATGTCCATGAGGACAAGGTGGATGTCATTCTTCCGCACGGCCTCGACCGCCTCCGCGCCGTTGTAGGCTTCAAAGACGCGGTACTCTCCGCCGGATAAATAAATCTTCAGCGCGGCGACAATATCGCGGTCGTCGTCGCAGACTAAAATGTTGTGCATCGTTTTCCTTCCCTCCCTGCCCGACGCGGCGCCGCCTCTCGGGCTTTCCTGAGCTTACTCTACCACCGCAGCCTTAAAAGGAAAAGGGGGAAAGCCTTAATTTTTCTTTAATATCAGAAAATGCTTGCACTCCCCCGCCGCTTTCGCTATAATAGCAGAGTGCTTATCCGCACTCACGCGCATATCCGGGTATAGCGAAGCTGGTATCGCGCCTGGTTTGGGAGTGCCGTGGCGGTATCCGGGATAGGGCAAGGTGAAACGCCGCAAAGCCTTGCGACACCTGCATTTGCGGGATTTTCTCCGATTGCTGAAAGCAGTACAAAGGCGGCTTTGACCACATGTTTGACCACATACAGAAAAAACTTTATTTTTACCGTTCGCCGTGGTATCATGGCGGAAAAGTGAATATCCGGGTATAGCGAAGTTGGTATCGCGCCTGGTTTGGGAGCGGGTCGCTCCCCCTTCAAGCCGGAAAATACCGTGTCCGCAATCCCTTGATACGCCTACGATACAGGCATTTCCCCCGCAAGTCGAGGTGGTCAAAAAAACCGCCTGACCACATGTTTGACCACATCTGGTGCAAAACTGAATTACCAAAAATCCGGGATTAGCGCAGTTGGTAGCGCGCTTGCTTTGGGAGCAAGATGTCGGGAGTTCGAGTCTCCCATCTCGGACCACAGCCCCTGAAATCGAACGATTTCAGGGGCTGTTTTCAAAATAAGAAGCCAAATTATGACTTTTTCTCTTTATTTAGTGTTCGATGGTATATTTCGTCTAATTTCACTCGTGCTTCTGTACATTTCTCATTTTGGCTGTCAATTTCTTGAACAATATATTTTATATTCAATTTTGTGATTGTCATCACGATTATCACGAATTTAACAAACGAGGTAATTGCAAGCGTTGTAAATAGCATTACAATCTCAGCGTAGTGTGGAACATCATACGGAATAAACACACATGTCACCGTAACTAAAAAGGATTCTGCAATTCCGACTGCAATCAAGAAAAAAAGTTGGCCTTCTATTCGTTGTTTTAATATTTCAAAATTTATTTTTGATACAGAAGTTGCAAAAATCGACCATACTGTGACATATATTCCGATAATAACTGATGCAATTCCAGATATTCCAGAACAACGTGATTCTTCAAAATATCCTTCTAAGACTTGAGTTATTCTCGGCATACGCCATGACTCTTTTAGCCATATGAGCATTATTGCTATAATCAATAGTTCTAATTTGCAATTCTTCCAAAATATAGGAGCATACTTACCGCCCTTAAGTAACCGGCAATTCTTCCCAGACTGCGATGATTTCATATTCTTCTCCAATGTCAACCGCATTCACAAAATGTTCTTCAACTTGCGTATAATACTTTTGACGATCATTTCGGAGGACTTCATCCATATTATTCAATATATACTCGACTCCTAATTGGTTTCCCTGTATTGGAAAATAAACTTTTAAGGCAGCAGTACTATCTTTCAATTTTGCAATATCGATTTTTTCATCAGGGTGATTTCGATAGTTTACAGCAATCTCATTAATACAACTGGCATCTAAATTAATCGATTCTAAAAGGTCAATGAGTGCACCAATATCAAGAGTCGCTCGTTTTTTTCGTCCCAGCCCTAAGGTAAGTGTAAATGTGTTCGATTCGAGTGTATTCTTCGAGTATTCCGCTAAAGCTTTAAGATGTTCTCTAACCCCCATTTCTTCGTGTACCTGCTCAGATATAAAGTCATTTAAGGATCTTCCTACATTCAGCGATATTGTTAAGCTCCTAGCTTGCTCTGCATTACGAATTTTTTCAAGAGCTATATTACGCATTATAGGGCGTAATCGAATTCTATATTCTGCATCTTGGTTCAGATAGGAATTAAAATAGTCCTCAACATCATTTTCATTAGGTCCCGCAAGGTTAGAAGAGAGCAACGCAATATTATACCTTCTATGATATGCAAGTGAATTAACATCAAACATTTCCTGTGGGATATCAATTAACTTTTGAGTTTTGGGGTCACTCCCAAATGGTTTATTTTTCTCCTTAAGTTTTCCGATAGGGATAACAAGGTAGTCTTCATTCATAGGATTCCATTCATAAGCGTGGACACGCATGATTTTGCCATTAATACGCCGGATTACATTTTCTGGTGTTTCCTTTAATATGCTCTCAATTCTCTTAAAAAAAGGAACAACCGAGCGAGATGCAACCTGTGCTCCATCTCTTTTTTCAAAAGCAATTGTGTACGCCTTCATAAAGTTTCCCACTAAAGCCCACCTCTTTTTTGTTTATTTTTTATATTATAACAAAATAGGATAGCATACGCAAGTAATGTCTACAAAGTCGTGTTTTAATGATGTCTATAAAGTCGTGTTTTAATGATTACCACTTTTTCGTATCAGCATTGCCTCCAGCATCCCATAGTGCTTCTTCACGGTATTTCTTGCCAGTCCGGTCCGTTTGGCGAGGGTCGAGAACTCCGTGACCTCCGGGTGGAGGTGCATATAATCCCACAGCTTGCGCTGTTTCTTGGTCAGCTTTTCTGGCGGGGCGATGCCCGCAAGCTGCTCCTTGAGATTTTTGCGTTCCTCGTTCATCTCCGCGATCAGTGCTTTCAGCTTTTCCTCGCACTCCTCGCGGGTGTGGGCGTAGACGTTGCGGGAATGCTGTGTCCCGTCCGGCCATATGGGAGAATAGCGCCCCTCAAACAGGTGGTCATTGAGTTCGCTGACGCAGCCAGTGCCCGGTTTCCTTTTCTTCCCCACATAGGGTTGGAAGTCCACGATGCCTTTCCGCTCCGGCTCCGTTTCTTCCCGTGGTTCTGCCTTGCCGATGCTCCGGTCGATGCTGGCAGCGGCCGCGCGCTGCATATCGCCGGTGATGTGGGTGTAGATGTCCAGCGTTGTCACCGCAGACACATGCCCCAGCATGGCGGAGAGGGTTTTCACGTCCATGCCGTTCTCCAGCGCCAGTGTCGCGAAGGTGTGGCGCAGATCATGAAATCTGACACGCTTGCAGTCTGCCCGCTCCAGTATCGTCTGAAGCCGCCTGCGTGCCACGCCGGGCGTGATCGGTCGGTCCGATTTCACCGGGGACGGAAACATCCAGCGGGAATCCACCTTTTTGCGGTACTCCCGCAGCACGGCCAACACCGCAGGCGGCAACACCAGTTTTCGAACGGACGCTTTTGTTTTCGGCGGGATGATCTGCAATTCGCCGTTTACCGTGTACGCCTGCTTGTTGACGCTCAGCACGCCGGTTTCAAAGTTCAGATCCCCCCATTGAAGTGCTATCAGTTCGCCCCGCCGCAGGCCGGTGCAGAGATCCAGCAGGAACAGCTCGTAGTACCCGTCCGCCTGCGCCTGAATGAAAAATTTCTGCAATTCCTCCCGATCCAGCACCTGCATCTCCTTTGCCTTTTTCGGCGGCAGCTTACAGCCGATGGCGGGGTTTGTACGGAGCAGGTCATCCCGCACGGCCCGTTCCAAGGCGGAGCGGCAGACCGCGTGGCACATCCGCACCATGCGGTCGGAAAGGCCCGCGCCGTATTGCTCCGTCAGACGCTTGCGACCGTTCTTTTTCAGCCGCCCGTAGAACTGCTGCAAATCATTCTGCGACAATTTGTTCAGCGGGATCTTCCCGATCTCCGGCAGGACATGGTTGTAGATGACGTTTTCGTAGTTGTTCCGTGTGGAGGCGCGGAGCGTCGGCTTGCTGTGATTTTCGTACCAGCAGCACAGCCAGTCCCCGAACAGCATATCCGGTTTGACCTTTCGGTCATTCCGCCCCGCCATGTTTTCGGTAAGCGTTTTTAGTTTCTCCTGACATTCCCGCTTTGTTTTGGCGAGAACATTCTTCGTTTTGGGCAGTCCGCTGTCATCATAGCCGATGACAACGCGGCCCTCCCACCGGCCGTCACTGCGCTGTCTTACGGTGCCGGTTCCGCTTTTCCGTTTCTTTGCCAAGGTCTCAGCCCCTTTCCAAGCAGATCTTCCATGAAGCCGCCAACGATGCCGCTGGCGGCTTTTTGCATATCCGGTGTGACGTGGGTGTAGGTGTCCAGCGTGAAGCTGGCGTTGGTATGCCCCAGAATCCCCGACAGGGTCTTGGCATCCACGCCGCTGGCGATGGCGTGGGTGGCGAAGGTATGCCGCAGATCGTGAAAGCGGATGTCCGGCAATCCCGCTTTGTGTAAGATCGCTTTCATGTGCGTGTAGGCGCAGTTCGGAGACAGCGGCAGCTCCGGTCGGACGGGATCGGGGAAGATCCATTGGGTGATGGCGTTTTCTTTTCGGCGGCGCAGAATTTCCGCCGTGCTGCGGGGCAGGACGATGGTGCGCTCACCGCTGCGGGTCTTGGTCTTGCCCAGCATATCGACCCCCAGCTTTCGGCTATGAAGGGTGCGGCGCACTTGCAGGACACCGTTCCGTGCGTCAAAGTCCTGCCACATGAGTCCGCAGATCTCGCCCCGCCGCAGGCCCGTGGTCAGCTCCACATAGAAGAAGTCACCCCATATCTTGTCTTCCCGCACGGCGTCCAGAAAGGTGTCTAACTCTTTGTCGGTCAGGACACGTTTCGGCGCATGGCTTGCCTTTGGTACCGTTGCGCCCACGGTGGGATTCTTGGCGATGATATGCGCGTGGAGGGCGTCCTCCATCGCCTGATGGAAGATGGCGTGGAGGCGGTTGATGGTGGTATCCGACAGAGCGGAACCCAACCTCGGATGCTCCCTGATCCGGCCGTTCTCTTTCAGCCTGCGGTAGAGCTTCTGCACATCCTGCGATGTCACCAGCGACACCTGCTTGCCGCCGAGCTGCGGCTTGATGTAGTTTTCGATGCAGCTTCGATACCCCGCAAGGGTGCCGGGGCGGACGGTGTTTTCCTTATAGTCCGTCAGCCAGCGGTCGAGCCACTCGCCCAGGGTCATGCGGCTGTCCTCGGTCAGCTCCACGTCCTGATAGCGTTCGATGTTTTGATGGAGCTTTTCCGTCAGCTCCTTTTGTGTATGCGCATAGGCGTGCTGGAAGATGGGCGTACCGTTTTTCTTGTGGCCCACCACGATACGGCCCTCCCAGCGGCCGTCCTCCCGCTTGCGCACCATGCCGTCACCGGACGGTCTTCGTTTCGCCATTTAGTCCTCCTGTTCTGCCGAGTGGCAGATGTGTTCTTCTTCCTCCCGCTCGAAGGAGTAGAGCCCGTCTGCCTCCAACTCTTTTGCCATGCCCCACGCCAGCTTGAAGCCAGCCGTGAAGCTCATCAGCTTGGATTCAACCAGCAATGTGTTTTGCGCATCCAGCAGGCGGAGCAGCTTTCTGCGCCCTGCGGTGTCCATGTCCCGCCGCAGTTCCGCTTGGGCGTATTCGACCTGCTTGTCCAATTCAC
>OGXQ01002044.1_pt1 | contig 14370 bp, 10 predicted proteins | sample 1576291 | NCBI WGS metagenome assembly OGXQ01 (sample SAMEA3541575, study PRJEB24748) | human gut metagenome | biome: human gut; feature: human-associated habitat; material: faeces | place: China | collected 2012 | reverse complement strand
CCATCTAGTGCAAGCATAGGGTCGTGCAGCCTTACTTCCTCTGATAATTCATCTATATCTTTAGTAGGTATATATGGTGGATTAGATACTATAACATCAAATCTGTTATCCTCATTTTTATATTGCTCACATTCCGAAGAACTAAACATATCACTCTTTATAAGCTTAATATAATCTGCATTATTATACTTTTTATTATAGTCAGCTACTTTTAGTGCCTCATCTGATATGTCTATTGCAACAGCTCCATTTTCAGAAGTATGCCCTGATGCAGCAAGTGATACAATTATACAGCCTGAACCTGTACACATATCAAGCACACGGCTTTCAGAGTTAGTCAGCTTCATAACTTCTTCTACAAGAATTTCTGTATCCTGCCTTGGAATAAGCACATTGGCATTAACCTTATATTCCCTGCCATAGAAATTCACAATTCCGGTAATGTGCTGCAAAGGAATATGCTCTGCCCTTTTATTAATAAGTTCTGCGTATTCTGCAAGCTTTCCACTATCTATCTTATCCATTGAATTAATAAGATATTGTGTTCTATTAATGCCCATCACAAGCAATAGCAGCTCAGTTGCATCATACTGGGCATTTTCTATACCGAAATCCTGAAGAAACTGTTTTCCGTAATTAACAGCATCCCTTAAAGTCTTAACATTATCTAACTGCATATATCTACCTTATTCTCTATCTCTTTGCTTAAATAATGGCACTTCGTCAGCACTGATATTTTCTTCTTCCTGTTCTGTCTCTTCTATCTCGAAAGCTGCTTCTACTTCTTCAACAGACATATTCTCAGACTCGTCAATATCTTCCTGAACGTTTTCTGTTGCTATAGCATATTTGCTTCCAGTTTCTGTCTTGATTTCTTCAACAGTTTCGTAGTGGTCTTCTATCTCAAAGCCCTCAGGTAAATCATCATTGGCATTTTCCTGTGACATTTCATTATCAGCTTCTGTGCTTTCCTGTGCTTTATCATCTGACTCTGCATTTTCCTGTAATGCCTCACTGTCTGACTTAGCATTATCCTCATCTGAATTACCATTGTCTGTATCATCAACAGCATTTACTGTGTCTGGCTCAGCTTCAACATTGCCTGTATCAGTTGTATCAGTCTTCACAGTATCTGTATCTGAATTATAACTGTCTTTATCAGCAGACTCTGCATTTTCATTAACAGCTTTATTATTATTGCTGTTATCCCAATTATGCTTATCTGTTTCACCTGTTTTATTGTCTGGCTTATCAGCGGGTTTATTGGTATCTGCTGGCTTTGCTTTATCCGAACCTGCAAGCGACTTGCTTTCAACAGATTTCAAAGTTTCTGCCATAGCAACTTCTCTGGCATCAATCTTTCTTGTCTTCTTAGGCTTATGTATTAATTCACCTGTCAGGGCAAGCTTGGCTTCTGCCGCCTTAATATCAGCTTCCATATCAAGTGAAGTCTGATAATATTCCTTCAAAAATACTTCCCAGTCGAATACTTCCTCAACTGCCTTTATGGCAACTTCTACCATATCCTCATCAGGTTCTCTTGTTGTGAGCTTCTGAAGCCACATTCCCGGTCTGCTTAAAGCAACTGTAAATCCATTATCATTGCGTCCTGCCCATCTTATAAATTCATAAGCTACACCTGCAATTACAGGAACTAAGAGCAGTCTTATAACAATCTGTAACGCGGTATTGTCAACTCTTATGAAAATGAAGAATACAACACTTATAATCATTACTATAAATAAGAAGCTTGTTCCACATCTTTTATGGTATCTTGAACTGTTCATAACATTTTCTACTGTAAGCCTTGCACCATTCTCAATGCAATTGATACATTTGTGTTCAGCACCATGATACATAAATGTCCTTTTAATATCTTTCATCAATGATATAAGAACAAGATATAGTATGAATATTGCAACTCTGACTAGGCCTTCTATAAGATTAAGAAGTGTCTTTGAAGCAACGTATCCTTTAACAAGTCTTGATACATAGTATGGCAGAAGAAGAAATAAACCAACTGCAAGAAATACTGACACTATAACTGTAAGTGCCATAAGTACTGATTCAAACTTGTCTTTGAATATTGATTTGCCGATTTCATCAGCCTTGGTCTTCTTCTGCTCATCTGGATCATCATAAAATGATGCTGAGTAGTTGATTGTTGATATTCCTGTTATGAGTGAGTCTATGAAACTTACTACACCTCTTATTACAGGGTAACTCATCCATTTATGTTTTTCAGTAAGAACCTTACTTTCTCTAACGGTAACTTCGATTTCATTGTCAGGCTTTCTTACGGCAATAGAGTATTTGTCTTTATTGCGCATCATAATCCCCTCGATGACTGCCTGACCACCTATACCTGATGGTTTCATAGTTTGGACCTCCAATTTGTTTGATGGAATATTGGTGAGGTTAGCGGACAATATGTGTAAACCGGACGGGCTTAGATATACGGACGGGCTCTAGGCGCTTCGCTGTAGAGTGCCTATTCATTGACCTGTCGGACAAGCTCTAAGCGCTTCGCTATAGAGCTTTGGGGCTGTTATAGCGGTGGGTGAGCGGTTTACGTTGTGGCTAACTCGTAACGATGCCGTTCCAGAAGCAAAAGCTTCTGTCACTGTCGCGGTGCTCCTCGAATAGAAATATATAATACCGTGAATTCCTGCAAGCAGGATTCACAGCATTATATATTCCTATTCTCATCGTTACTCGCGCAAAAAAAAGTTGAGGTCTTGACAACCTCAACTTTATGTTCATAACTAGTTATTAACACCATACTTTCTGTTGAACTTATCAATACGTCCACGAGCTGATGTAGCCTTCTGCTGTCCTGTATAGAATGGATGGCACTTTGAGCAAATTTCTACGTGAATTTCTTCCTTTGTAGAACCTGTTACGAATTCGTTACCACAGTTACAAACAACCTTTGCCTGATAGTATGCTGGATGTATTCCTTCTCTCATTACTTTCACCTCTTTACAATATCTTTATATGATTTATCCTTATTTCTTTTTATCATTTTGATAAACAGCTTTGTTATTGTATCATACACATATATGTAATGCAAGTACTAATTTTAAAAACTTACAAAAAACTTACCAATTTTTTAACTTCCATATATTCCATATATTAATACGAATTAACAAACGCAGCTTTTATATTTTATATATAATATTTTTATACATAACGGTTCTTGATGATTGTCTTTACGAATTCATCATTATTTCTTGTCTTGGTGAACAGGTCAAGTATTCTTTCTGCAGCTTCATCTGTCTTAAGGCTGTTAAGGGCTTTCCTCATTATGTCTACTGCCTCAAGTTCTTCCTTATCAAGAAGAAGGTCTTCTCTTCTTGTACCCGACTTGGCTATGTCTATTGCCGGGAATACTCTCTTCTCGGATAACTTTCTGTCAAGTACAAGTTCCATATTACCTGTTCCCTTGAATTCCTCAAATACTACGTCATCCATTTTACTTCCTGTTTCAACAAGTGCTGTTGCAAGTATTGTAAGACTTCCGCCTTCTCTCATATTACGTGCTGCACCAAAAAATCTCTTAGGCATATGGAGTGCCGCCGGGTCAAGACCACCTGATAATGTACGTCCACTTGCCTGAACTGTCATATTATAGGCTCTTGCAAGTCTTGTAATACTATCCAGAAGAATAATTACGTCCTGCTTCTGTTCTACAAGTCTTTTAGCTCTTTCTATAACCATCTCAGATACTCTCTTGTGTCTTTCCGGAAGTTCATCAAATGTTGAATATATTACCTCTACGTTATCACCTGTTATTGACTCTTTAATATCTGTAACTTCCTCTGGTCTTTCATCAATAAGAAGAATCATAAGGTGCATTTCCGGGTTGTTCTTAGTAACCGCATTGGCAATCTGCTTAAGAAGTGTTGTCTTACCTGACTTAGGCTGTGATACTATCATACCACGCTGCCCCTTGCCTATAGGTGATATAAGATCAACCATTCTCATCGCTATTGTATTGGAATTCCTCTCAAGATGAATTCTTTCATTAGGAAAGATTGGTGTGAGCGTTTCAAACGCCTTTCTTCTCTGTGCAACAACCGGATTAAGTCCATTTACAGACTCAACATACATTATTGCGGAGAACTTCTCAGCCTGTGTCTTGGCTTTCTTAGGTCCTCTTATTATATCACCTGTCTTTAAGTTAAATCTTCTTATCTGTGATGGTGCTACATACACATCATTCTCGCCAGGAAGAAAATTCTCACATCTTATAAATCCGTAGCCTTCCTGTAATACTTCAAGTATTCCATCCGCCATCTCTGGCTCTTTTGCTTCATCATAAGAAGCCTTACCTTCATTAACTGTATGCTCCTGATATGTACGTTCCTGATATTGGCGCTCCTGATATGGGCGTTTCTCATATCTTTCGTTCTGGTGCTGTCTGTGATTATTATTCACCGCTTCATTATTATTGGTATTATTTATTACTTCATTATTAGTATTAGCTGTTTCAGAATTATTAACTGTCCGTTCAGTAACAGTATTAACAGTTGCCTCATTATCAGTATATCCCACAGTACTCTCATTTTCCTCTGCTGCAATAATAGCATCAATAAGCTCACTCTTTCTCATAGCAGATATGTTCTTTATCTTCTTGTCTTTTGCAAAATCCCTTAATACGCTTACTGAAAGTGTTTCTAATTTCTCACGCATTTAAACCTCCTTAACTTATTCCAGTATTTATTGATTATAAAAAATGCTATTACTCATAAATACCGGATATACACTATGATTAAATTCAATATCAATTGTAAAATAACTATATATAACAAATTAATCTGGGAAACGATACGAATATGTATCTTAGATTTCGTAATTTATTATACATTATTTTTTCCAAAAATAAAAGACTTATATTGATGATAATTTCAGCTTGTGTTATTATATAGTCTATATGATTATTTAATAATATTATTCACGAAAGGAACATATATCTTATGACTAATGCAGAAAAAGCTTTACAGCTTCATAAAGAATGGAATGGTAAATTTGAAACAACTCCTAAGATGAGTATTACAACAAGGGAAGACCTTGCTTTAGCATATACTCCTGGTGTAGCAGAACCTTGTAAGGTTATTGCCAAAGATAAAGAAGCCGCTTATACATATACAATAAAGTCTAACACTATTGCTGTTGTATCTGACGGAAGTGCCGTTCTTGGTCTTGGAAATATCGGTGCACACGCCGCTATGCCTGTTATGGAGGGTAAAGCTGTGTTATTCAAATCATTTGGTGGTGTTAATGCAGTTCCTATCTGTCTTGATACTCAGGATACAGAGGAGATTATTAAGACTGTTGTTAATATTGCACCTGCATTTGGCGGCATTAATCTTGAAGATATATCGGCTCCAAGATGCTTTGAAATAGAAAGCCGATTAAAAGAGCTTCTTGACATTCCTGTATTCCACGATGACCAGCACGGAACAGCTATCGTTGTATTAGCTGGTATCATCAATGGTTTAAAGGTTACAGGAAAGACCAAGGAAGAATGTAAGGTTGTAATAAATGGTGCTGGTTCTGCCGGTGTTGCTATTACTAAGCTTCTTCTTACCTACGGCTTTAAAAATGTTACTATGTGCGACAAATCTGGTATTCTTTCTAAGAATAGTGAAGGTCTTAACTGGATGCAGAAATCTATGATGGACGTTACTAACCTTGAAGGTAAGACTGGTTCACTTGCTGATGCTTTAGTCGGTGCTGATGTATTCGTAGGTGTATCTGCTCCTAATATCGTTACTGCTGATATGGTTAAGACTATGAATAAGGATGCTATTATATTTGCTATGGCTAACCCTGTTCCAGAGATTATGCCAGATGTTGCGAAAGCCGCTGGTGCAAGAGTTGTCGGTACAGGCCGTTCAGATTTTCCTAATCAGGTTAATAATGTTATTGCATTCCCTGGTATATTCAAGGGTGCATTACAGGGACGTGCTACACAGATAACTGAGGAGATGAAGCTTGCAGCAGCTTTAGCAATTGCTAACCTTATTCCAGATTCAGAACTTTCAGATACTAATATTTTACCAGAAGCATTTGACCCTAAGGTAACCGATGTTGTTGCCAAAGCCGTTATGGACTTAATTAAGTAATATATGTTACCATATTACTATTCCCTTAACGAATTTCTTCAAAAAGAATATGGCCATAAGCTTTACAAATTAGCCCTGAACGGTGGAATGACTTGCCCTAACCGTGACGGGCTAATTGATACAAAAGGATGTATATTCTGTAGTGCCGGAGGTTCAGGCGACTTCGCAGGCGGCAGAAAATCCGATATGGATATTAACACACAGATAGATAATGCCAAAGCATTAATAAAGAACAAATATAATGGCGGTCATTTTATCGCCTATTTCCAGTCCTTTACTAATACTTATGCTGATATAGATTATCTGCGTAATCTTTATATGCCGGTTATCAGGCGTGATGACATAGACATTTTATCTATAGCTACAAGACCTGACTGCATAGATGATAAAGTTCTTGATTTATTAGCTGAGCTTTCCTTAATAAAACCTGTATGGGTTGAATTAGGCTTACAGACTACCAACGAGAACACTGCCCGTTATATAAGGCGTGGGTATCCTCTTAAGACATTTGATGAGTGTGTAAGCACTCTTCGTTCTATTGGAATACGTCCAATTGTCCATATGATAGCAGGGCTTCCCAATGAAAATATGACTGATATGTTAAATACTGCTGACTACATCGCACACTGTGGTGCATCAGGAATTAAGATACAGCTTTTACATATTTTACAAGGTACTGACCTTTGCCAGGATTATGATAAAGGTCTTTTTAATGTGCTTTCACTAGAAGAATATATGGATATTGCAGGACAGATAATAACTCATCTGCCACCTGATATGGTTGTCCATAGAATAACGGGAGATGGTCCCAAATCAATACTTAGAGCTCCTTTATGGAGTTCTAACAAGAAGCTTGTATTGAACTCACTCAATAAACACTTCAAAGATAATAATATTTATCAAGGACGGAACTATGTATGAATACCGATTCGACAACGCTTTATAAGCTGATGATTTTGTATATGTTAAGCAAGGTCAATTTTCCGCTTTCCAATGTACAGATATCAACTTTTATGCTCGATAATGAATATACTTCATATTTTACATTTCAGGAAACAATTAATTCATTAGTTGAAGATTCATTTATCCAGCAAATGAATTACAGAAACAGTACACAGTACAAACTCACACAGGAAGGCGAAGATACTGTAGCGTTTTTCTATACTAAGATTTCACCTGCAATACGTGAAGATATTGATTCATATCTTGCAAGGAACAAATACGAACTAAAATCCGAGGTTGGAACTACTTCTGACTACTATCGTACTACCAATGGAACTTATATCGCACATCTTCTGGTTAAAGAAGGGGACAGCACACTTATTGAGCTTAACCTTGGAGTACCTTTAGAAGACCAGGCTAAAGATATGTGTGACAAATGGAAAGACTCAAGCCAGGATATATATGACTTTATAATGCACAGACTTTTATAATTATAATGAGGATTAATATGGATAATTGCAAATACAGACATATTCTATTCTTAAGTTATAAAGATATATGCTACAACTCAACATCATATTTTGAACAGCGTATATCAGAAGAACTCATCAATGCTGGTATTAAAGTTACACATCTTAATATTCCAAAGCCAGCCAAAGGTTTAAGCGGCACATTAGCTGATACAGCATATATGTTGCTTAAGCCTTATTTTAACGCAGATTTAGATGCCATAATTGATATTAATACGACTATTCCCTGTATTAAATATAACAATGGATACATTCTTAATAATTTTGATATTCCTGTATGGCATTACATTCTTGACCACCCACTCTACCACTATAAGGCTCTTAAAGTGCAGCTTAACAATTACAATGTAATATGCCTTGATACATTTCACGCAAAGCTAATCAGGGAAAGTTTCCCACATATCAGGGAAGTAAAGGTTATTCCGTTAAGTGCTGATGAATATTCCATCAGTAATATTTCTGAAAAATACTGTCAGGACAATATGGCTGATACTAATTCAGACAGCAGCTACAACACTTTATCATACCATAAATGTAGTAAACGTGCGGTAAAACTGCTATTTACAAGCACTTACACTGACCCTGTAAAGGCTGCACTTTTATATAACAAAAGTGGCTTAAATATTCAAAATAATAATATTAACGATAAAGATATCAACGATAATAGCACTAAAAATACACTAATTAAGGATATAGATAATGATTATCTGCTTAATGCACTTCTTAATAATCCTTCATTTACGCAGGAGAAAGCCGTCCAATATCTTAGAAGCCTTAATATATTAGACAATTCTTCTTCAACAATACAATATCTTCACAATAATTTCCTAATAGATGTATATCTGCAATGTATTATCCGTGAGGAGATTGTAAGCACAATAATTAAAAACAGAATTCCAATAACTATATACGGACACGGCTGGGATGCTTTTGCCGATAAATGTGATATCTTAATTCCCGAGTACACTAAGTATCTTGATATACGAAAGGAAGTTACTTATAACAGGCTTCCAGCCATATATTCAAATGCACGTCTGTCTTTAAACCAGATGCCATGGTTTAAAGGCGGTATGCACGACAGGATTCCACTTGCACTTATGAATGGCTGTCTTTCATTGACTGACGCAAGCACCTATTTGACTGATGTTCTGAATATCGGGAAAAATGAGGGTGTATACACATACTCTCTTGAAAATATCGAAGCTGTGCCTGATATCATTATGGATATTCTAAATAACACAGCTGATGATAATTGTGTTCCTGAAATTATTAATTCATTATCCGATAAAGATTGTGTTCTGGAAAATATTAATTCATTGTCTGATAATGCAAGAGCTTACGCACATAAGCATTTTTCCTGGAAATGCTGGGTAGATAAATTTTTAGATTAATATTAATATATTTAAGAAAGCCGCCTTACAAGTAGTTCATTGATTAACTGAGCCAGCAATTGTTATTTATCATATAACAATTACTGTATTATCAAATTCCTGCCTGCAAGACGGCTTTTATTATTAAATTGGTTGATACTGTTTAGTTAAGCGTATCAGCAGTTTAAAAATGTCATTATTAGATTTATCTAATATATGGCTTTTACCTAGTTGCCACCCTGTGACATCTGTTCTTCCTGCTTTCTGATCATTTTCTTAACCATATTACCACCTACAGAACCAGCCTCAGCGGAAGTAAGGTCACCATTGTAGCCTTCCTTTAAGTTGACACCGATTTCTGATGCTACTTCCATCTTAAATCTGTCGAGTGCATCCTGTGCATTCTTCTTAGTCTTTGATGAAGTTGAACTTGAATTTGAACTAGCCATAATAAACCTCCGTCCTTATGTCCTTAGACATATTCTTTATTAGATAAGCTTCATTGCTTATCTTGGTATTATTATGTGCTTATACCGTCTGTTTATTATACCAATTTATGGAAGATATCTTTCATATATCTTAAAACCGTCAAATATTACATACCAGCGGTTGCCTGCCGCAGCCATAACTGTTACATATTCTTTTCCATCTTTTTCTGCAAAATTAACAAGACAGTTATGTGCTTCATCTGTATAGCCCGTCTTTCCTGCCTTAATGGTTACTCCCGGCACTTCATTACCGACCATTCTTGAGAACATTGTGCTTGTAAGATGTATTCCATCAGGGTGCTGTGGTGTAGACGCAGTTGTATACTGGTATGTTCCAAGAACCTTTGCACACACCTCATTACTCATAGCATATTCCATAATCATCGCCATCTCTGCCGGCGTTGTATACTGATTGACATCGTGAAGTCCTGACGGATTACAGAAATGCGTATTCTTCAATCCAATTTCTTCGCATTTCTCATTCATAAGCTTAACGAATTCTTCTTCTGAACCAGCAGTTATCTGTGCTATTCCGTATGCCGCATCTGCTCCTGAGGGAAGTGCAAGTCCATATAATAAATCATTGGCTGTCACTTCTTCATCAACACTAAAACCTGCAACTGATGCCTGCTGTATATACAGATTATTAAGTTCTTCAAAACCAAAACGGTACGTTTTATTCAAATCCTGTATATTCTCAACCGCTATTATAAGTGACATTACCTTTGTCATAGAGGCTGGGTATATTCTTGTATCTGCCTGTTTGCCTGCAATAAGCTGGTTATTGGTAACATCAAGAAGTGCCACATAAGGTGACTGTATATCACCATCAAGCATTTCCTTATAATCTGGTGACTTTGCAGCATACTTAAATACCGGTTCCTGCTGTATAACTGTTATATTATTATCTTCTATAGCAGTTAATGCGGAGACAAATACTCCCAAAACAACGGAAGAAGCAGTTATGTCTGTCGAGCTTATTGAAAATAATGCTTTGGAAGAAGATATACAGGAAAGAGAGATTGATAAATCGAATATAAATTCGGATGAAAGTCAGGATATCCCTGCATCTAACAGCGAGAAAGAATATGATTGCTTGGAAGCAGGAGAAGATGCAGCTACAGAAATCATGAGCTTGGATAACGATTCATCTGATACATGGCAAGCAGCTGCAAATATGGGTACTTCGCGGACTGATTGTGAGCTTGTGTCGATTAATGGAAACATGTATGCCATAGGTGGAATGGGAAACAACGGATATTTAAGAACTGTAGAAAAATATAATGTGGCAGATAATGCATGGCAGATGATAACAGAAATCCCGAACGAAGTAAAGGGATTTGGAGTTGTGGCATACAATTCAAAGATATATATTATAGGTGGGTACAGTAGCTCGGGTTATTCAAATACAGTTCAGGTATATGATGTATCTGCAAATTCATGGGACTCTTTGGAATCAATGAATGAAGAAAGAGATCAGCCGACGACTTTGTGTATGAATAATAAAATATATGTATTTGGAGGAAGAAATGACAACGGCTTTGCAGATAGCTATGAATATTATGATTTTACAGATAATTTATGGCATATGGTAACAACAGGATTTTCTGAAACAATGATACGCACAGGAGCTCATGCACAGTATATCGATGGATATGTGTGTATATATGGTGGTATAGATAAAAATTATAATTATGCCGGTGTTGATGTTTACTCATCAAATAATTTGAAGGAAGAGCAGGAGATTATTGGTGATGGATATGATGGAATCTCGATTGCTTGGGGTGAAGATAAAGCTTTAATTTTTGCTTGGGACAGGAACAACAATGCATATGATACACGAGAAATGACGGTTAGTGACGGAGATATTTCACTTGCTGATGTTGTGTTTACAAATTCACCTTCCGCATGTAAATATTCTCAATATATTATATATAACGGATATTTGTACTCCATAGGGGGATACAACACGGTATCAAAAAAATATTTGGAAACAGTCAATAAATATTCGGTATATTACGGAGATTATTCGGTAGGCGACGGCACAATAAATAGCACGGATACAACAAATGGAAATTCTATTACATTTAATGCGGAAGCAGGCAGAGAATACATGCTTTTCATTAATGTAAATAATATGGTGTCTTTTGAAGGTTATACTTTTAAATTGGAATACCCTGATGGTGCTTTTACGGTTACAGATGGTTGTGCTATGACGGCAGATAAAGACACAAATGGAATTGTCGACGGAGCTGAAGTTGTAATAACTGAAAATAATTCAAGCGGGATTTCATTTGAATGTACGGAATCTTTATCAGGTCAGGAAGCAGTAACAAAGTCAGTAAATGCCGTAATACTTAAAGCAAATGCATCGGGACAAAGAACAATAAAATATAGTATGGTACAAGAGTAAAGGAGGGTGTAGATATGAATAAAGTAATAAGTATCTTATTAACGGTTTCGTTATTGATTAGTAGTTCTATTACTGTGTTTGCTGAAAACACAAGTATATCATCGGACGGTGAAGTGAATATACCATGGAATTTGGAGAATGTCGGTACGAGCGAAGATGTTTCTCCTGTTGAAATTGGCGAAGTGCTATCTGAAGATAATCCGGAACAGACTTATGAATCTATTGAATATGAACCTATTATACATGAAGAAACGGTAGAGAATATGTTTGAGTTTCCGGAAGATAGCGAGAACTTGATTCCTGTAGAAATACCTGAACCAGGTGATACTTCATTATTTAGTTTGGACAGTAGCGATAGCTCCATGTGGAAATCAATGTATGGTAAAATGTTTGGTGATGATTATTTGAAACCATATGAAAAAAAGGAGGATGGGCAAAAAGTAAGTGGAAATACAAATAGATTAGTTATTGAAGAGACGGATTTAACATTACCTGGCAAAAATGGCCTTGACGTAGTGATTAAAAGAAAGTATGATAATCAAGATTATAATGAAGCATATAGTTATTACAGAGATTACAATGATGATGGATCAAATTATTATTACGATGTAAGACATTATAGGTATATTTATGGTTTCACCAATACGACAACTAATACAACATTATATGTAGCTTTTTTGTCTGAAGATCAAATGTATACTTATATGTATAATGGGGGCTACATAAAAGATTTGAATGAAAAAAGTTTGAAATCCTATACAAAGGATGGAAAAGTAATACATTATTATGATTTTGAATATATTAAAAATCAACTTACAGATGATACATCGTATGATAGATATGAGTATGATAGCAGTATATCCAGATTTATGGTGACAGAAAAATACGAAGAAGCTACAAAGTATGCGTTAGAATCACGAAAGATACTAAATAATAATGGATATTTAGGAGGCGACTGGAATTTACTGCTGCCGGAAGCATATATATACAAGTACTATAATGAAACAAATGACGCAAAAACCAAAAAAACGTATAGCGAGGAATATGTAGGAGCTTTTAGAGATATTAATGGCAGTGTATATACATTTGAAGGGAATGGAAAATATGTGAAATATAAGGACGGTACAACTCCGTCTACATATACATCATCATACACACTGGATGATAATAAATATCTACATATTGAAAGCCTATATGATTCTAAAACATTATATGAAAATGGACCAGAATATAACTTTGTTATATATGACAGCACGGGATTAACATATTATTTGTATGATTCAGGTGTGAAATATGGTGAAAAACCTTCAGCAAAACACAAGATATATATAATAGCTGTAGAAGATGAATATGGCAATATGATAAGATATGAATATGGAGATAATTTTGGACAAATAACTAAAATTATTGATACATATGGCAGAGAAATCAACATTGCTTCCATTACAGGAGGAAAGCAGATTTCATATTATGATGATTTATCAGCAGAAACAAAAACAATTACATATACAACAAAGATGCTTCCGGCTTCGACAGTAGACAACGATAGCCCGTTAAAACCTAAAGAGGTTAAGAGGTTTACAGTTACAAACCAAGAGGGAGAAAGTACAGTTTATGACTCGCGTGAAGCAGAAGTGCTTAACTATTATTATCAAGCTAGGTCTGGCAATATAAATGATTTTCCCGATCCGGATGAAGAACAGGTTGAAATATCAACTGGACACAATATAGAAAGAATTATATATCCTACCGGAGCAGAAACACGATATAGATATAAATGCGTGTATCCGATAAATTATAATGCAAAAGTTCGTAGCGGAGTTTATGCGGTCGAAGCATCGTATGATGTAGTTGACGGAGATATTGAAAATCAGAGAGAATATACATTTTCAAATTCAAGTATGAATATAACGAATACTTGCTTAAATAATTCGTCAGATACGAAAACTGTATCAGAATATAATGATAAAGGACTAGAAACATCTGTAAAAACAACGCCAATATCTGGGTCATCGCCATATAAAAAAGTTACATATTCATATAATAGCAATAATAATCCTACATCAATAGTGACAAATGAAAATGGTACGTCAAATACAGTAACATATTCATATTTAAATGGATATCCAAATGCGATAAGCTCGGTTTCAGACGGTTTGTCTACCGTTACATATGACTATCATAGTAAAGAGTTTTCTTCCATTAATAATAGCGATACAACATGGACAAGTATAACCGGTAAAGTTAGTAAAACGACCAATAAGAAAGTATCAGATAACAGTGTAGATTATTATATTACGACAGAGCTTACGCCGGATAAAAAATCAATACAGTATGAGAAAACAACACAAGGCAACGTCATAAAAGCACAAAAGAAATATGAATATGACAGTGAAGGAAACATCGCAGCAATTAAACAATGGACGGATGATACAAATGCGGAAGACTGGAGAATTGTTGACCAAGACAGACGTACAAGCTGTTATGGACGGGAAA
>OGXQ01002039.1_pt1 | contig 14386 bp, 9 predicted proteins | sample 1576291 | NCBI WGS metagenome assembly OGXQ01 (sample SAMEA3541575, study PRJEB24748) | human gut metagenome | biome: human gut; feature: human-associated habitat; material: faeces | place: China | collected 2012 | reverse complement strand
CAACGTCTCGAAGTCTCAGACTTCCGTCAATTATTTTATCGCCTCGCTTCATCCGCCACAGGCGGCGCTTCGGTGATGTTGCCCACCTGTCCCAGTTAGCTATCGAACACTGCGGCGCGGCTATTAAAGGTTTTATTATAGAAGTCAACTGGTCACTTGCTTTTATTTTGCTATAGCTAAAGTGATAGATAAATCCAAATTTGTACATTTTTACCGTACCAGCATTTATAATTTAATATGAACACATCAAAATTTTGCATATTAGATACAAAAAATCGGCTGTCGTTTTTATTCGACAGCCGATTGATTGTTTATATTTACTTTTTCATCTGCTCGCGCAGGTGGTTTGAAAGCAGAGCGAGCGACGACGCCATATTCTCGTTTTGGACGAGTATGCCGTCCGGGACGACGAGATGAACCGGAGCAAAGTTCCAGATAGCGCGGATGCCGCTTTCAACAAGCAGGTCGCATATCTCCTGCGCGCTCGATGCAGGGACAGTGATGATGCCTATATGCACATTCACCTTGCGGCAGAAGCTGCCGAGCTGGGCTATCGGGAAGACCGTCTTGCCCTGGAATTCGGTCGGCTCTTCGCACAGGTCGAACGCGGCGATTATGTTGAGCCCGTAAGCCTTGAAACCGCTGTAGTTGAGCAGCGCCTTGCCGAGGCTGCCCGCGCCGACTATCACGGCATTATCTATATCATTATAGCCAAGGAAGGCTTCAAGCTCCGCGATAAGATCCTTGACATTGTAGCCGACCTTCGGTTTGCCGGACGAGCTGACGCTCGCGAGATCCTTGCGCACCTGAACATCATTGAGCTGAAGCGCTTCGGCGATAGTTGTAGCGGATATATTTTTCGGTGCATCCTCCGGAAGCCCCTGGATATAGCTCAGGTACATCGGCAGTCTCTGAAGAGTGTGTTTCGAGATATTCGGAGTCATAAAAATTTCACCAACCTGAAAATTATACTTGTACTGCAACTATTGTATCATATTTTTTCAGATAGTTCAAGTAAACTTCGGGGCAAAAAAATCGGGGGAGCCGTCCGAGGGCGACTCCCCTTCTCACCTGCCTTTTGAGCAGGATTTCAGTTTTTGTTCACAGCCTTAGACCGTGAAAGCAAAGTCGGTGGTATCCCAGACCTGCTTGCCGTTGTCGATGTACTTCGCGGTTGCGGTGTAATCGCCTTCGGTGAGCTTAACATTGATGGTCCAGATCTCGCCGTCGCCGTTAGAAGCGATGGAGACATTGGCATCATCTCTGTTGAAGGTTCTGGTAGCACCCGAAGCGTAGGTTATCTTGACCTTCTTGGCAGTGCCGTTGACGGTGACTGCGACAGAATCAGCAGAGGTATTGACCTCGGTAACGCTGACAGCCGTTGCCGGCTTAGCGCTGATAACTACGTTGACTGCAAGGCCTTCGCTCCATGTATTTCTTCCATACTTCGCTCTGACAACATAGTTGCCTGCGGGAAGGTTGAAGTTAACAGTCCAGATCTCATAAGCGAGGTTGGTGCTGTTTGCATAGACCTCATTGCCCTGTGCGTCATAAGACTTGATGGAGACTCTCGGATCAAGTCTTGTAAGGGTGGTGGTTCCGCCGTTTGCATAGACGAACTGGATCTTACCAGCCTTATCGGTGACCTTAACGCGATAGTCCTGCTTGCCGCCGTAGTTCGGGGTGTCGTAGGTAACTTCGGTAACGTCGCCGATCTTAGGCTCGGGCTTCTGATCGAACGAGACTGTGAAGCCATAGCCATCGTTCTCCCAGTATTCCTTCGCCATCTTCGCATAAGCAGTGAACTTGCCTTCTGCGAGGTTAGCATTGATGAGCCAGATTTCGCCGTCCTCAGTCTTCTCTATCTTCAAGATACCGAGCGCATTGGCATCGCTTGTCATGGAGGTGTTTCTGTCAAACGTGCGGGTATTGCCGTTTGCGTCAACTATCTTGATCTTCAGAGGCTCGCCCTTGACCTTGACTGCATACTGATGCATGCCGCCGTAGTTCGGGGTCTCCGGAGTGACGGAGATGATGGAGGAGTTGCTGGCAACAAGGATAGCGTCAAATCTGACATCCTCGGTGCCCATGGTTCCGACTGCGGGATCCCAACCGTTGAAGTTGTAACCGTCGACAGACGGATCCTTAGGAGCTATGATCTGCTCGCCGACCTTCGCGGTAACAGCCTTATAGAGCTGGCCGTTGACATAGAAGTTAGCGGTGTAGGTCATGAGCTCGAGAGCTTTGACTGCGTCGTTGATAGCAGCAGTTGCTGCATCAACATCAGCCTGCTCGGAATACTTCTTATTGGCAACGTCTATGGCAAGAGCTGCATCGAGAGCCGCTCTGGACTCTGCTGTGTAGGTCTTGTCATAGTCCGCCTCAGCCTTCTTCGCCTGAGCGGCCTTGACTGCTGCATCATATGCAGTGTAGTCAGCGCCTTCCTCGGTCCACTGGGAAACGAGGGTCAGGTCGGATGCGGGCATGGTGGCAGGAACTTCGACGTTCCAACCTGCGAAGGTGTAGTGATCCTTGGTGGGCTCTGCGATGTTGAGTTCAGCACCGTAGTAAACCATGGACTCTGCACCGTCAACCGTAAGCTTATACTGGTTACGGCTGTAGTAAACCTTGAGAACAAGGCTGCCGTCAGCCTTGACTTCGCCGGAAAGTACGCTCTCAGCTGCAACCGAGAAGCCCTCACGAGCCTCGGGAGTAACGGAGACGGTCTCGCCGGTAGTAGCGGACTTGTTCTCGATAGCAGCGTCGCCATAGTTGCCGGTGACATCCATTACGTATGTCTCGACAGTGTAAGCAACGGTGCCTGCGGAGAATACTGCGTTGAAGGAAACATCCTCAATGCCCATCGTTCCGACTTCGGGAGTCCATCCGGTGAAGGTGTAACCCTGCTTGGAAGGAGCCTCGGGGGCGACGATCTGCTCGCCGACCTTGGTGGGAACGACTCTGTACTCTTCGCCGTCAACATAGAATGTTGCGTTGTAGGTCATCTTCTCAAGACCCTTAACAGCAGCGTTGATAGCTGCGGTCTGAGCGTCGACAACACCCTGCTCGCTGAGCTTCTTGCCGGAGACGTCAACTGCAAGAGCGGCGTCAAGAGCTTTTCTGGAAGCCTCAGTGTAGGTCTTGTCGTAGTTGGCCTCTGCCTTCTTAGCGTTGGCAGCTGCAACAGCTATGTCATAATCGGTGTAGTCTGCGGGATTCTCGTTCCACTTAGCCGTAAGAGTGATGTTCTGTGCGGGCATGGTGGAGGGAACCTCTTCCTCCCAACCCTGGAAAGCATAGCCAGCCTTCTCGGGAGTACGGGCGGAAACAGTAGCGCCATAATAATATGTATCGGGTTCGAGATCCGTGTTAGCATAAGTTATGGTGTACTGGTTACGTGAATAGTAAATGCTGAGGACGAGAGAACCGTCAGCGGCGATAGTGCCGGTAAGGGTGCTCTTTGCCGAATCGAGCGAGAAGCCTTCAGCGGCGACTGCATCGGCAGTGATATCGGCTGTAGAATTGGTCTCGCCTGCGCCCTGATAGGTGCTGTCGGGAGTTGCCGGATAGTTGCCGGTGGTGTCCATATTATAAACATTCACGGTGTACTTTGTATCCGTGTTGTTTGCGAACTGAGCTTCGAATGTAGCGTCAGCGTCAAACGTTGCGGGTACGTTGCCCCAACCGACGAAGTGCATGCCGACAGGTGCGGCAGGAGCTTCGATGGAGCTAAGATCAACGGGATCGCCCTGGTTGCCGGTAAGAACCGCGTGAGTCTCGCCATTCACGGTGAAGGTGAAGGTGACGGTGACAACGGGGTTAGCAATAAGGCGCTTCCAGTTGTAGATAAGGTTGTTCATAGCTTCTCTGACCTGCGTGCGCATGGTCGTAGAGGCGTTGAACGAGGTCGAAACCTTCTGAGCATAAGCAAATGACTTTGCATATGCTTCCCATCTGTCCGCGTCATACTTGGAAGCATCGGCGGAATCGATGGTGCACATTCTGATAGCCGCGTCGAGGTGCGTCTTAACAGCATCAAGCTTTATGAGCCTGGGACCCCAAAGCGCAACCTGCTGCTCAGCATAAGCAACATCGATAGCGGAGATAGTGGGCATCTGCCAGGTGGCAAGCGCGGTCTCCCACGCTGCGTGGTCGGTCTGCCACTGTGCATATGCCTTATCATACTTCTGCTTCTCGATCAGAGTGGCGTCATCGCCGGGCTTCTCGGGAGCAACGGGCTCCTTGGGAGCTATGGTCGAGTTGTAGAGGTTGAGAGCGCGGTTTCTGGCTTCCTTCCAGCCGTTCCAGGTGACTGAATTGAAATCGTCATAACCGAAATAGTTATAACCGTCATCCCAATAAACGGCGCCCTCTGCGTTGTCCTTGCCCTGGACTGCCTCAACGGCGGTCTTGAGCGAGTCAACAGAAGCGGAAACCAAATGCGTCTCCAAAGTTTCAACTGCAGAGGCAAGTGCCTTCTGTCTAGCTTCAAATCCTGCAAGGAATTCGCTATTGGTGTAGAGCGCAATCGTACCGGGAAGAAGCGTATATATAGCCGCATTGTTAAGGGCGGTTATATATGCGTCCCAAGCTGCATCCGCGCTGCTGTCATAATCTGTTCTTGCGCGATTCTTGCCAGCTTCTATATTGTAGAGCTCAGGAAGTCCGTAATCGTTATAACAGATAATGCGGGTAGCACCATTGTAATGGTCGGTTTTGTTACCCTTCTTTGCCGTAGCAGCCCAATTGATCGTAGTGTCAAAGCCAACTTCAAACTTTGCAATAGAAGCTGTCTCCTCCCAAAGATCAATGCTGTCATAGGCATTTGAACCTGAAATAGCATTTCCGCCATCCATTGACGCCGAGGAGGTCGCACTCTTAAGGTTGGAACTAAGGCCACCGAGATTAGCCGATGCATTAGATCCTGTATGTGCGCCCTTGCCCTTCGGCACCTTGAAAGTAACACTCTGCGCACATATCGTCTTCAGCGGGTTGGTGTTGTTCTGATTAAACAGCAGAAGTTTGGGCGGGCAATCATTAACAGACGCACTTGTCTTGTTTGAGCCCGTATTAATTCCGCTGGTATTGTTATCAACATCAGCACCATCAAGCCTGTAAGAATAGAATCTGCAAACCGAAGCATCGTTTGTCAGCTTATTTCCCGCCTCATCGAGGGCAAAATAATATACAGTAAAGACAACAAGCGTATTATTACTGTCGATTCCGCTTATCTTCACCGACCTATTATCGCCGCCATTGAGTTCCTCATTGGCAGTAAGACCGGATACCGAAAGATCCTTTTGTTTGCTGCCGTCATAGTTATAAGCAACAGCGCTCCAACTATCGATTGTATAACGGGGAAGCTTGTCCTGAGTGAAGTTATTGTTCTTATCAGTATAACCTCTGTTAATGCCCTGACTTCCGTTATAAACCGTGAGATCAAGTTCGCTGCTGTTCTTGATTCTCTTTGAACCGGCGATCTCCATTTCCTTGAACTTTGCCTTATCAGTCAGCTTCATGACCTGAGCCACGATGTTGACGATAGGCGGAACAAGCTTGTCCTTGTTGGAATTCAAAGATCCGAGAAGGTTCTCGACTATCGAGCCGAGCTCAGAGTTCGAAACGATCTCATTGAGCGAGCCGTAAGTCTTGGTTATCGTTCCCGGAAGAACTGCGTTGAGGATATCGGTGACGAGTCTCACGATGCTCTGCTTGAGAGTCTGAGTGGCGAATGCGCCGGACTCATTCTTAACAAACAGGTCAGAGATGCAGGTCAGATCCTGATCAACGAGCAGTCCGTTGAGGATAGAATAAACAATATCCTTGAGGATAGTCTCGCTTCCGCTGTTGGCAAACTTTGCGGGAAGAACAGATTTGTCTAACAGCTTGAAGAAGATATCATCAAGTGCTTTCCATCCGTCAGAGGTATCAATCGTGGTGCTGGGAAGAAGACCTGTGTAATACTGCGGGTCAGCGGCAAGCCACTGAACGGCAGTAGTCAGCATCTTATCCATACCGTCGCCGTAGTTGAGCGCCTTCTTCAGATCACCTGCGTTGAGGTCGATACCGGGATTGACGTTGTAGGCGACGAAATCCGCAAGCATGTCAAGGATACCCTGAACAGTCTTGGGATAACCGCTGTAATCTCTTTCGGGAAGGAACTGAGCCATGAGCTGCTTAACAGCCTCCCATGCAACGCCTATAACAGTCGTGACATCCTCGGGGATGTACATATAGCCGACTGATGCGTTGATGATCGAGCGCGCAAGATAAGCGATAAGCTCTTCCTTGCTCATTGCGTCGATCTCTTCGGCTGTTGCGATGTGCTTCTGCCAATCCGGGAAGAAGTAATCGCCGGTCTCTTTGAGAATGTATCTCGCAACTGCGACAACATTATCGGTGAGCTTTGAATTGTCACCCGAGACCCAACCGTTGTAGTTCTTCAGAAGTCCGTTAACAATGCCGCCGGCAATGTTATTGAGCTCAGCAACAAGAGTGCTGCCCGCGGGGACGGTATAGGCCGAAACCCTGAAGTCCCTGTTGAACAGACCCGCAAGAGTACCTGTGGTATCCTTGTCGATCTCCTGACCGAGCCACTTCATTGTCTGGTCATTGAGCATCGGAACAGCTATATCGTTATAAGCTGTCTGAAGAAGATCCTCGATGAAGTCATATGTAGACTTTGTCGAGTTGAGGTCAACGAGATTTTTGACGCTGTCAGGAATCTCTTTAACGCCTGCAAGAGCGTTCTGAATGATGACCTGAAGCATGCTGTCGATGTTATTGGAGCTGTTGTATTCCGTATTCGGATATGCAAGACCCCAAATCATCTCTCTGAGCATAACTTCGACATTCAGATCGACCTTTACGAACGAGTTGGCAACGCCGAGAGAGACACCGCCGTCTCGCTTGTACTTACCGACACCGCCGACGACAACCTTCTTGACGATTCCCTTGTTGTCCGCAAGGAACTGAAGGAGCGCCTTGATGACTGCGACATCAGTGGTATTGCTTCTGCGCGGGTTCTTGATTGCATCGACATTGACGCTGTTCAGATCGCCGGCCATCCAAAGGATGATCTTGTTGCCGTTGATCAGCTTATAGACGCTCGAAAGAGCATTGTCTATAGACGTCGCATCAAGCTTACCGAGAATCGAAAGATCCATCGTGATGTTCTCTTTGGCAAGCGCCTTGTCAGCGTAGTCAAGAAGCGCAGACGCATACTGCTCTGTGGTCAGAACCGCAGTGTCAGTAAAGTCGTACTTTGTCAGCGCGTCATCCTTATAAGCCTGGTACGCACTCGCGCCGGCGGTAGCCGATGAGAGTATGAGCAGTGAAGCAAGGATGATTGCTAACAAGCGTTTCATTTTCTTCAAATTTACACCTCCATTTTAAAAATTTCACCATATATCAGAGCATTCCGTCTCCCGCAAATTGACGGAACACATTGGCGACAAAGTCATTTTGCTCTGTTCGGGCAATACAAAGCAAGAGGGTATGATTATCCCCCATGTAAAGAATAACCCCTCGTTCGGCACTTTGTCAATAAGTTTAAAATTTTTTAATCATTTTTGTGCGTTTTGTACAATGAAAGTTCAATTTTTTATTGTATGCTAACAATACAGATTTAACAAATATGTTGAAAAATGTCATCTTTGTTCTATATTTCCATTAAAATTAACGCTTTTATGATTTTGGAGAATTAATTTTAATTTTTTGCGGGTAAAAATTGCACAAAAAATCATGAGTTCTGAGAATAATAACGTCTATTTATCATATTAATATTTGTTATGGAAATAAGTAGGGCTTTTATTTGCTGATAATTAATAAAAACACGGCTTTTAAGGCTATATTTGTTTTACATAACCGCTATATAAAAAGGCTTATATATATAATGTATAGTAACATGGCATCGCGGCAGTGATTTATCGGGGTAAAAAGCAACACAGATAAGCAGAAAAACCGGCTCCGTCACCCCTATACAGACTTCAAAAGCAGGCGAACGAAGTTCGCCGCTACGGTCAGTAGAACAAATCTTGCGAAAACTTCGTGCCGCCGTCGGCGGCAACGGTGCGTCGAGTCGCCGCACCCTACAAGGTACAGGGTAATAAATTTAGTGCGAATTTCGTGAAATAAGCTCTCAGTCTCGGCTTCGTCAATCAGGTTTCCCTGCACGAAAGCCTGACAAGCCTATTAATAACACAAAAACCAGCCGTAAAGCGATTATACTTTACAGCCGGTTTTCGCGTTTTTTCACTTTTTCTCCCTGCACGCGGCTATTATGCTCAGCGCCGAGCAGGCGGCTGTCGCTATCGCCGCGGCGGCGATGAGCTTTTTGATTATATCGAGCCAGCGCATCGAGGTCAGCGCGCAGCTGACGAGCTTCAGGCTCTTTGAAACACTCTGCACAGTATCCATTGCTATCCCCTTTCAGTTTGTCAGCAGGACCGCGTGAGCTATCGACGGCACTGTTTCGCCCTGGAGCGGCGAGACCGCCGAGAGCAGTGCGCCCGTTCCGACGAAGAGTACTTTGTTCAGCCTGCCCGAGCGCATCTCGCTGACGATATGCGAGCAGACCACCGCCGCGCTGCACCCGCAGCCCGAGCCGCCGGAGTTCACATCCTGCTCGTTGAGCTGATAGAGCATCAGTCCGCAGTCGTTGTGGCGGGTCGTGATATCGATATGCTCCTGCTTTCTCATCAGCTCGCGCAGGAGCGTTGAACCGACATAGCCGAGGTCGCCAGTCAGGATAAGGTCGAGATCCTCCGGCTGTGTTTTTGTGTCCTGCAAAAAGGCAGTTATTGTCGAGCACGCGGCGGGCGCCATAGCCGCACCCATGTTATTTGCGTCTTTGACTCCGTAGTCGGTTATCCTGCCGAATGTGGCGGCTTCTATATGCGGCGACGCGGACTTTCCTATCACGGCGCACCCTGCCGCCGTCGCCGTCCACTGGGCAGTCGGAGGACGCTGACCGCCGTATTCGAGCGGTGTGCGGAACTGCTTCTCCGCCGAGCAGAAGTGCGACGAAGTTGCCGCGGCGGCTATACGCGCCGCACCCGAATCGACACTCAGCGCCGCCAATGCCAGCGACAAAGCCATTGTTGAGCACGCGCCGTAAAGCCCGACAAACGGTATGCCGAGATCGCGTGCGCCGAACGCCGAGCCGCTGCACTGGCTGAGCAAATCGCCCGCCATTAGCATATCTATATCGGCGGCGGTCATGCCGGATTTTTCAATAGCCTTCACCACGGCGCGGTGCTGAAACGCGCTCTCCGCCTTCTCCCATGTCTTTTCGCCGAATGTGCCGTCGGTTATAATTTCATCGAAGCTCCCGCCGAGAGGTCCGTCCCCCTCCTTGCTGCCGACTATCGCGGCGGATGCGATTATCCCCGGACGACTGCCGAATTTCAGCGTATATTTTCCAATTCTCTCTGCCATCGGTTCACCCCATTATCCTGAGCGCGATATAATAAATCACGCCGTAAACGACCGCCGCGGCACTGCCATAGACTATAACAGGCCCCGCAACCTTGAACATATTCGCGCCCGTGCCGAGAATCCTGCCCTCGCTCTGGAACTCCATTGCGGGCGACACGACTGCATTTGCAAAGCCGGTTATCGGCACGAGTGTACCGGCGCCCGCATGACGGGCGATTTTATCGAACACGCCGAGAGCGGTCAGCACAGCGGCAATGACAACAAGAGTACATGGTACAAGGCTCGACACCGTCTTTTCGTCCGCGCCGAGCGACTCATAAAGCATTGAAAAGCCCTCGCCTATCGCGCAGATGAGCCCGCCTATCAGAAAAGCTTTCAGCAGGTTCATCAACTTCGGGCTCGGCGGCGAGGCGCGCTTCGTCATTTTTTCATATTCTTTTCCGGACAGCGACATACTTTCATCTCCCTTGCGTCTATTTTCTGCACGCGCGAAAGAAATATACCGCCGCGAAAATAATTTACAAATGTTGACTTGACTTGATGAACAACATCGCGATAAAATTATAAAAAACACTTGAGGAGCTTTGCAATGGCGCATCTTATCGAAGTCAAGGACGCATATAAAATATACAATCCCGGCGAGAACGAAGTTCACGCGCTCGACGGGGTTTCGCTGACCGTTGACCGCGGAGAATTTCTGATGATAGTCGGTCACTCCGGCTCGGGCAAATCGACGCTGATGAACATGCTCGGTCTGCTCGACATCTGCACGAGCGGCGAATATCTCATCGACGGCAAAGATGTTTCTAACCTGTCGGACGACGAGCTTTCGGAGATACGCAACAAAGAAATCGGCTTTATATTCCAGGGCTTCAATCTGATCCCGAGCCTCACGGCAAAGGGAAACGTTGAGCTGCCGCTGATATACAGAGGCGTAAAGAAAGAGGAGCGCGAGAAGCTCTCGGTCGACGCACTGCGCCGAGTCGGGCTCGAAAAGCGCATGAACCACCTGCCCTCACAGATGTCCGGCGGTCAGCAGCAGAGAGTCGCGATAGCCCGCGCAGTTGCCGCGCGCCCGCCGATAATCCTCGCGGACGAACCGACCGGCAACCTCGACTCGCACTCCGGCAAGGAGGTCATGAAGATACTCCACGAGCTCAACGACGAGGGGCGCACGATAATCCTCATCACCCACGACAACGAGATCGCCGAAGAGGGAACGCGCGTTGTCAGAATATCGGACGGCAAGATAATTGAAGACCGACCGAGCAACAGAGTATAAAAACTCAGCAATGATTATAAGACAAAAATCCTATCCGCTATTGGATAGGATTTTTTGTTGTGTGGGATACGTTGATAAAACTGGAATTGTTGAAAAATCTATTTTGGCTCCCCTGCAGGGGAGCTGGCTCGGCGAAGCCAAGACTGAGAGGTTATTTCGCTTCGATCAAAGTAAGTAGGAGCGGATATCATCCACCCGCGAAAATTGTAGCAATTTATTGATGCGTATTTGTAGGGTGCGGCGACCTCGACGCACCGATGCCGCGACAGCGGCACGAAATCTTCTGAAAAGTTTGTTTTGCAGATCGTAGGGACGAACTTCGTTCGCCCTTTAAAAATACGCACAAAATTTAGACTGCGTACCTCGTAGGGACAGCCCTTGCGGCTGTCCGCTATCGGCGGTAGTCGATACAAATATTTAATTGATGTTAATTTCTCATCTACCTTCGCGTCATACAATAATCAAACAATATATACTACCCGCGTTTCGGCATTTTCTTTTTATTTGAAAAAGAAAACGTCTGCAAAAGAAAAGCAAAACAGGAGGAATCCCCCCTGTACCCCCTCAACGCCGCGCCGCAGTACACAGCTCGCGGCTCTCAGTTAGCAGCTCGGCACATTCGCCCGCAAACGCGCCGGAGCTTGAACGGGTGTGGGCTCGTGCGTCTTGCTTCGCAATCCGTCCCCTCGCTCCTCTAAGAAAGCTGTCAAACACTGCGACGAGGCTATGGAAAGCCTGACTCTATAAAGGATAACCGGGTCGCGCGCTTTTACTTTGAATGGGGAGCCTAAATAAAATCTGCAATAAATGGTCCCACAAGTACCATCGCGCCATTTGGGCATGAAAAAAGGACTGTCCGTTCAGACAGTCCTGATTTTCAATTCATCAGAGAACGTAGATGCGCACGCCTCTGTAGCCCCATGCACAGCACTCCTCATATGTGTTCATATAGAGGTCTACAGTGCAGGAATTTCTCTTTGCAAATCCGCCGGTATCGGCCGCTATGCAGTAGCCGTAGACGAACTTGCCGTCAAGCGAGACGATATAGAGCTCGGTGCCGTAAGGGAACTGCTTGGGGTTGACCGCGATGTGTCCGGGCATCGGCTTGCGTCCGGATGCCGTTCCCGTGCCGCCGTAATATGCGGTTGCGGTGCCGTCAACTATTCTCTTGTAGTTCTTGGGCACGCCGTTCGCGTCCAGCTGAACTCTCGAGGGAACCTTGAGCTCGGATATCGGCGTATGGGTCTTGAGTCTGATATTCTTGACGCGCTTGACTCTGCCCTTGAGAATGACCTCGGTCACCATCTGCTTGGTTATCTTTTCATTTACGGTCTCGGAAGAGTCGAGGTCGCCGTTGACATATTTGTCTTTATAGGTGACTATCTTCTCGCCGTCCACGCCCTCGACGGAGACCTTTGTCTGGTCAACATAGAGGTCGGGGGTTCTCTTTGTAACCGTGTCGAACGGGATCTTGACGGTCTCGGTGCGCTCCTTGTACTCAACACGCAGGACGTTTATCTCCATGCCGTTGGTGAGCTCCGTATCGAGCGCGGGATCAGTCTCGTCATTCTCGCCGAGTGTGATGCCTGCGCGGGCGACTGCATCTTTGACAGTACCGGAGGCTATCTGGACATCGTTTGATTTTCCGTCCGCTATAACAGTGACGCCGAACGAACGCTTGATTTCAAGTGTCTTGTCGCTGCTGACGAACTCATTGTCGGCGAGGTTTATCTCGTCGAACTTGCCGAGAGCCATGTTGTGCTTATCGAGCATCTGAGCCGCAGGACCGGCTCCGTTGAGGAAGTGCTCCTCGCCGTTGTCGATGACTCTGATGACCTGCGCGCGAAGGACGGTCACTGTGCAGTTCTCGCCGACTTCGAAAGAAGAGGTGTCGAGATAATCATACTTGCCGAGTGACAGGGCGTCCGCGTTATCCTCAACAAATTTTTCAACTGAGTCTGCGCGGGTCGAAACTGTGTAGGCCTTTTTGCCTGCCTCGTTTACGGTGACTTTATAAGTCGCCGCAGCCGCGAATGCCGTTATCGTCACAACAGAGACGATAACCACAAGGGCTGAAACCGTTGCCAGAACTTTGCGTTTTGACATATTTCTCACGGGCAGTTTTGCAAAGAAAGCCTTGATATGCTCTAACATCAGGTAAAACTCCTTTGTTCTTTGCTTTGGGTTCCGTGGGTGTGCTGAGCCGTTTTTGAAACGACTCCTGCTATTATATTGACACAATCGGCATTTGTCAAATTTTTTGAGGCTCTCATTTTGTGCAGTTTGCACAAGAGCATACTTGCAAATCAAATACGATAACGCTCAAAATGTGGCACTGACCCTTGAAACCGCCCGTTAAAATGGGAAAAAATGGCTAAACTTTTGTGAAAAGTCCAAAAAGTTACAAATGGTTACAAATCAATGAAAATCCGTAACAAATTCAGCGTTTTAATATTTTTAGAGAATCATTTTCAAGCTCTCAAACTTGTTTTACCCCTCATCAAACTATACCGGCAAAGAAAAATAAACAGGGCTTGTAAACCTCTTCGCTTTACATAATTTTACCTGTAAAAAAGGCTGAAAAAGTGTAAAGTAAAACGCTTTACACTTTTTAATAATCACCCGCCGCCGTTCCGTCACATCGGCGGAGCTTTTTACTTGCATTTTTCGACGGATTTTTTGCCCGAAAATGCCCTATATATAAAAGGTATACAAAACACTTTGTTAAACGCGCATTATTACATATATTGAAGCAATATATAAGTGATTTTAAGCGTTAAATATAAAAAAAACAGCTCCGCCGAAGCGAAGCCGTAATTTTAAAAATTCAGGCAGATTACTGCTCGACAGCGTAAACGCTGACTTTCTTGCGATCCTTGCCCATTCTCTCGAACTTGACGTTGCCGTCGACGAGAGCGAAGAGGGTGTCATCAGAACCCTTGCCGACATTGTTGCCGGGATGGATGTGGGTTCCGCGCTGTCTGACAAGGACATTGCCTGCGAGAACGAACTGACCGTCGCCTCTCTTGACGCCGAGTCTCTTGGACTCAGAATCACGGCCGTTCTTGGTCGATCCGCCGCCCTTCTTATGTGCGAAAAGCTGAATATTTATCTTGAGCATTGTGTTACACCTCCGTAATGACTTTGATCTTTTTCGGGTACTGCTTTGAAAGCTCAGTCAGATGCAGTTTCAGTCCGTCGAGGACTGCTGCAGCCGAATCATTTTCCTCGCCGACGGAAAACTTCAGGTGTCCGTCCTGCTCGGAGATATCGGCGTGAACCTTGATAATCTCGGTGACGGTGTTCGCCGCCATATACACTGCGGAAGAAACAGCCGCACAGACTATATCTCTGCCTGCGCTGCCGCCCGCATGACCGCTTATCTCGAATCCCCTGCCGTTTTCGCCTTCAAAAAATACCGCTCTTATCATTGGTTAAGCGTTGATAGCGGAAATTTCCACCTTGGTGTAGGGCTGTCTGTGACCGAGCTTGCGCTTCTCGTTCTTCTTGGGCTTGTAGGTGAAGACGGTGACTTTCTTAGCCTTGCCGTTCTTGAGAACCTTAGCCGAGACAGTGGCTCCTGCGACAGTGGGGGTACCGACAACGACGCCGTCATCCTTGCCGACGACCATAACCTTGTCAAAAACGACTTCCTGCTCAGGCTCA
>OGXQ01002037.1_pt1 | contig 14396 bp, 9 predicted proteins | sample 1576291 | NCBI WGS metagenome assembly OGXQ01 (sample SAMEA3541575, study PRJEB24748) | human gut metagenome | biome: human gut; feature: human-associated habitat; material: faeces | place: China | collected 2012 | reverse complement strand
CTTCACCAACTCTACCACTTTATCGGCAGCACCTTTCTCAAATACCCAACGGGCGATAAGCTGACGGTTACGCATATGTGCCTCTTCCACCGTATTACCCGGCTGGATACGTACCAATTGTGTCATCAGCCCGTTCATGAGATAAGTGTAATACTGCGCTTTATACGCTTCATTGCTGGGAAGCAGCCCCAACTCGACCAGTTTCGGATCAGCCACATAATACAATCCGAAAAGATCGGCACGCGCCTCTTCAATGGTAGAACCGTAAGCCTTCAAGGCATCCGGATCGACTCCCGGAAGCAGGTAACCACAGATTTTACAATGCGTCAGTACGTCGATAAACTGCTGCAACCAGAAGGCCTCTTCCCGTTTGAAGGAAGCGCGGTAATCTTCGTTCGCGGCGATATCCAGCAATAAAGTCTTTCCTAACGAATGCAATAACGTGAGATACCCGTTCACTGTGGCAAAAAGCACCTGCATACACGAACTGTCCATCCGCATCTGACTTTGTTTCAGACGACTTCTGATCCCGTTGGTGAAATCAGAAAGACAGATGCGGAACAGACAAGTCTTACTGGGGAACAGCTTGTAAAGCGTACGCTTCGACATCTTCATCCCCTTAGCTATGTCATCCATGGTCAGTCCGTCAGCACCGTGCAGATACATCTCGTGTTTGGTGTATTCGATTATCTGACACCGTACTTTTTCAGGATTCATACTATCCTCCTACATCCGGCCTCCGCCCAAAGCCTGATACAGTGTAATCACGCCCTGGATTTCGGTAAAGCGATTGGCTACCTGTGAAAGTCTGGCGTTCAGCAATGTCTGCTGTGCGGTCAGTACTTCCAGATAAGTAGTATTATTACTATGTTCCATCAAAAGACTAGTGCTTCTGGCAGCAGTCTGCAAAGAGGTGATCTGCTTATCGTAGAAAGCGGATTTCTCACGGGCCGTCTGATATTGCACCAGTGCCTCGTTTACTTCCACACCTGCGTTCAGCAATGTCTGTTCAAAGCTGAGGCGGGCTTCTTCCTGCTGTGCCTTCGCTATTTTCAGCTGGGCGATATTCACTCCCTTGTTAAATAAAGGTTGCGTCAGTGAAGCTACGGCAGAAGCAACGAATTTGCCCGGATTGATAATCATGCTACCGGCACTGTTTGTCCATCCAGCACTCCCGCTCAGCGTGATGGAAGGATAGAAAGCAGCACGGGCAGCATTCGTCGTATAGAATGCCTGCGCTAAAGAGAACTCCGCGCTACGTACATCCGGACGGTTGGAAAGCATCTGCAAAGGAATCCCTACGGAGAAGTCTTCCGGCAACTGCTGGTTTTCCAGTTTGCCGCGTTGTATCTTGTGAGGTGTTTCCGCCAGCAACAAAGCCATTGAGTTCTCCGTCTGATTGATTTGTTCTTTCAGGTCGAGCACTGCCGTACATATATTATAATAGGTGGCTTCCGTCTGAGCCAGTCCGGCTTCGGTCATCATACCGGCCTTCTTCATGGCACGGGCTGTCCGCACGCTCTCTTTCCATGCCGTTTCGGTGGACACGGAAATCTCATATTGAGCGTCGAGCATCAGCAAGGTATAATAAGTATTTGCCACGGCAGACACCAACTGTGTCTTCACCGCCTGTTCATACTCCTTGCTCTGCTCATAGGCCGCTTTTGCCCGACGTTTGGCTGTCGTCACCTTTCCGAAGATATCCAGTTCCCACGAGGCAGTCACCGGCAATGAGTAGGTCTGTGTCGCTTTGCCACGGTCGAAGCTGCTCACAGCTCCTTCCGGTGCGAGAAACAAAGAGGGCAGATAAGAAAGCTTGGACGTCAGCAACGAAGCCTCCGCTTCTTTCACACGGAGATGCGCTGTCTGCATATCCGTATTCCGTACCAAAGCCAAATCGATCAAATTCTGCAAATACGAGTCAGTAAAGACCTCTCTCCACGAGAGATTACCGAAGTTCGCCGTATCGGCGGAAGCGACGGTTTCGCTTCCATAAAGTCCTTCGGGGACTTCCGATACAGGTTTGTATTTATTGTAGATACCGCAACTGCTCAACACGAGCGTTGCTGCGGATAAGATTAATATTTTCTTCATCATCAATTATTTTTTTCCTGCTTTAGATTTTTCTTCTTCACTCACCTTGATTTCTTCCTCGATCTGCCAGTCTTCCGTAGGTCTGCTCTGCACCGGGCGTAAGCGTTCCTGCAACCACTGGAAAGCGATAAACAAAGTAGGCACGATGAAAAGTAATGCCAGCGTACCGATCGTCATACCACCGACTACACCCGTACCCAGCGAACGGTTACCATTGGCTCCTACACCGCTGGACAACATCAATGGGAACAGACCGAAGATCATCGTCAACGCTGTCATCAGAATCGGACGCAGACGGGCTTTGGCTGCACTTACCGCAGAAGCGATCAGTCCCATACCTGCCTTACGGCGTTCGGCAGCGTATTCGGTCAACAGGATGGCCGTCTTTGCCAACAGACCGATCAACATAATCAAACCTGTCTGCAAGTAAATGTTATTCTCCAGTCCGAACATCCATGCGAAGAGGAAACTTCCCATCAATCCGCAAGGCACACTCAGAAGCACGGCGAACGGAATGATAAAGCTCTCGTACAATGCACTCAGAATCAGATAAATCATCAGGAAGCAGATACCAAAGATGATCATAGTCGTACCGCTTTGCTGATTTTCCTCACGGGTGATGCCTCCGTAATCATAGCCATATCCCTTGGGAAGAGACTGTACGGCTGTTTCCTGTACGGCCTTGATAGCGTCTCCCGTACTATATCCGTCTGCCGGCATCGCATTCACGGCGATGGAATTGTACATATTGAAACGGCTCAGCGACTCTGCACCGTAGCTGCGTGTCAACGTTACGAACTGGCTCAGCGGAGCCATCTCTCCGTTCGACATACGTACGAAAGCATTGTCCAGTGAGGTTTCGTCCAGACGGAATTCTGGGTCTGCCTGAATCATGACTCTGTATACTTTGGAGAAACGGTTGAAGTTGGACACGTACTGACCGCCATAATAACCGGACAATGTGCTCAATACCGCATCCGGTGTAATGCCTGCGCGTTTACACTTGGCTGCATCCACCTCTACCGTCCACTGCGGATAGCGCACGTCGAACGTAGAATATGCCATCGCAATCTCCGGACGCTGGTTCAATGCCCCCAGATATTGCTGGGTAGTGGTAAAGAATTCGTTGATATCACCGCCCATCTTATCCTGCATATGGAGTTCCAGCGCATTACCCATACCGTAACCCGGAATCATACCCGGCGAAATAGCGAAGACACTGGCATCCTTGATATCGGCCGTACGACCGTACACCTGACCGATGACTGCCTGTACATTATCCTCGTCATTCGGACGTTCGTCCCACGGTTTCAGTTTCAGAATCAACATACCGAACGAGCTTCCCTGTCCTGCCAGCAATCCGTAGCCGGCCACTTTCTGCACGTGCTTAATCTGCGGAATATCCATCAGACGCTTTTCGATGCGTTCCATCACTTCGTCGGTCGTAGTCAGCGAACTACCGGCCGCCGTACTTACATTGACGAATACCACACCCTGGTCTTCGTCCGGCACCAGACTGGTCTTTGTCGTATTCATCAGGAATACAAGCAACACTACGGAGCAAACGAGCAACGACCATGCCAGCCATCTGCGTTTGATAAAGATCAGCACCACATTCTTGTATTTCTCTATCAGAATATCGAAAGCCGAATTGAACGCTTTACGGAAACGTGCCGCAAAGTTATTCTTCTGCGTACCGTCTTCATTGATATAGGGTTTCAGCAGCAACGCACACAATGCCGGACTCAGCGTCAACGCATTAATAGCGGAAATACCAACGGCAACCGCCATCGTCAGACCAAACTGGGTATAGAACGTACCGGAAGTACCACCCATGAAGGATACCGGAATAAATACTGCCATAAACACCAGCGAAGAGGTGATAACAGCATTACTGATACCTTTCATTGCATCGATACTTGCCATATAGGACGACCTGTACCCTACGTCGAAGCGTGCCTGCACCGCCTCGACGACAATAATGGCGTCGTCCACCACCGTACTGATGACGAGCACGAGCGCAAACAGCGTGAGCAGATTGATACTGAATCCTGCCAGCGCCATGAAAGCAAACGTACCGATGAGCGAAACAATGACTCCCACCAAAGGAATCAGCGTAGAACGGAAGTCCTGCAAGAACACATATACTACAAGGATAACCAAGATAATCGCCTCGATCAACGTCTTCACCACCTCATGGATAGAAGCGAACAGGAAGTCGTTCGAGCTCATCATCTGTGTCAGTTCCACTCCTTTCGGGAGGTCTTTACGGGCTTCTTCAAGGAATTTATCAATGTTCTGGTTTACTTCGGTCGCATTGGAGCCCGCCGTCTGAAACACCATGCACGAAACGCCCGGATGACCGTCCATTCCACCGTGATAAGCATAGCTATCCTGTCCCAACTGTATCTCGGCGATGTCTTTCAACTTCAGGACCTCACCATTGTCCGTAGAACGAATGACAATATCTCCAAATTCTTCCGGAGTGATCAGACGTCCTTTATATTTCATTGTATACTGATAGGTTTCGTTCGAGTTTTCACCAAATGAACCGGTGGCCGATTCGATATTCTGTTCGGCAAGCACACTGGTGATATCCGATGGAATCAGTTTGTACTGGGCCATCACGTCCGGCTTCATCCATACACGCATGCTATATTCACCTCCCATAATCATCAGGTCGCCTACACCCGAGATACGCAGAATCTCCGGTTTCAGATTGATACTGATATAGTTGGAAAGGAAGTTTTCATCGTAGCTATCGTCCGGACTGGAAAGCGAGAACATCTGCAGGATACTTGTCTGACGTTTGGAAGTAGTCACACCGACCTGCGTTACTTCTGCCGGAAGCTGTCCCGTCGCTCTCGACACGCGGTTCTGTACGTTGACCGCTGCCATGTCCGGGTCTGTTCCCTGCTTGAAGTACACGGTGATACTCACTGTACCGGCATTGGTGGCGCTGGAAGTCATGTAAGTCATGTCTTCCACACCATTGATCGCTTCTTCCAAAGGAGCAATCACACTCTTCTGCAAAGTTTCCGCACTGGCGCCATAATAGGTGGTACTCACCATAATGGTCGGCGGAGCAATATCGGGATATTGTTCGACGGGCAGACTGAACAGCCCGATGATACCCACAACGACAATCGTAATAGAGATAACTGCCGATAATACGGGGCGTTCAATAAAGGTTCTTAAATTCATGGATCGATTCCTCCTTTGTTTAATTTTCAGTAGTTGTCGTAGATGCCTGGGCAGTCTTTGCCTTAATCGGAGTACCTTCACGAAGCAATCCTACGCCTTCCGCCACAATCACATCGCCCGGAGCCAGTCCTTCATCCACGATAAATTCGCGGCCACCGTTCACACGGGTCACCTGCACCAAAGCAGATTGCGCTTTGCCGTCTACTACCTTATATACATATCTCTTATCCTGTATTTCGAACGTAGCTCCTTGCGGGATCACCAAAGCTCCCGTTTTCTGTACCGGAATCACTACGTTACCCGCACCGCCACTGTGCAGCAATCCGTCCTTATTAGGGAAAACGGCACGCAGGCTGACAGTACCCGTCGAACGGTCAATGACTCCGCTGATAGACTCGATCTGTCCCTGCTCGGGATAAGCCGATTTATCGTTCAGCTGCAAGTCGATGGCGGGCATACTTTTCAGCGCCTCGTCTTTAGAGCCATACTGGCGAATCAGTCCCAGCAACTGGTTTTCCGTCATTGAGAAGTAGACGTACATATCCGAATTGTCGGAAACGGTGGTCAGCGGTTCGGGGATACTGGAACTCACCAACGCACCTACGCGATAAGGCAATGTACCTACCACTCCGTCTGCCGGACTCTTCACTACCGTATAAGAAAGGTTATTACGGGCGCTCCCTTCTTGTGCCTTGGCCTGCGCCAGTTGCGCTTTGGCAGCCAGAAGAGAATTTTTTGCCGTACTCAGATCGAAAGCGGAAACTACATTCTCCTTATACAGTTCCTCTTTGCTGTCGTAAGTCAGCTGTGCCGTCGCCAGAGACGCTTTGGCTGACTCCACATTCGCCACTGCCGTCTGCAGGGCTGCCTCATACGGCACTTGGTCGATGATGAACAGCGTCTGTCCGCTCTTCACCCGCTGTCCTTCGGTGACACTGACTTTTGTCAGCGTACCGCCTACCTGTGGATAAATATCGATGTCCTGACGTCCGCGGATAGTCGCCGAATAGGCACTCGAAATCATCCGGTCGGTCGGAGAGACGGTCATTACTTCATATCCTGTTTCCATTTGTGTGGGTGGAGCTTGCTTACAACCTACAGCAGCAACCAGACAACCGAGCAACAATAGCCCTTGCTTCATTTTACATACCTTTTTACTCATTGTGTTACCTATTAAAATTTTTGATCGCGGCAAAGGTAGACTCTTTTCACCAGAGAAAACTGGTCATAGTGTTTAGAGTTTTGTTCATTTTCGGAACAACATGAGCGATATTTAGTGAAAAAGTCCTATTTTTGCCCACTAAATAAGAATAGTTATGATACAGAGAAACTCTACCCTTGCCGTCCTCCGGGAATCATTTGTTGCCGGAAGCGATGAGAATTTGTCACCTATCATGCATCACCTCTGGAAAATGGAAGGGGGTGCCATCTATTTCTGCCGCAGTGGATGGGCACACGTCACCATCGATCTGAAAGAGTACGAAATCGTCAAAAACACTCAGGTGGTACTGCTGCCGGGAAGCATTATCCGCATCAATGGCAGCAGCAGTGACTTCACAGCCTCCTTTTTCGGATTTCCAAAGGACATGTTTCGGGAAGCCTGCCTGCGGTTAGAACCGACCTTCTTCCGCTTTATGAAGGAAAGACCGTGCTATGTACTTCCCGATAAGGATACCGGAGCTATCAACGGATTGATACAGGCGACAACTGCTATTTATAATGATCGCGAGAACCGCTTCCGCAATCAGATAGCCAAGAATCATCTCCAATCCTTCATGCTGGATATTTACGATAAATGCTACCGCTACTTCGATATACAGGAAATAGAAGGGGGAAGCCGGCAGGACGAAATCTTCAAGAAGTTTGTCGCATTGGTGCACGAAAACTGTATTTCACAACGGGAAGTTAACTTCTACGCCAACGAACTTTGTATTTCTACCAAATACCTGACAGGTATCTGCCGCAGTGTGACCGGAGATTCCGCAAAGAAGATCATCGATGATTTCGCCATCCTCGAAATCAAAGTACTGCTCCAGTCCACCGAGCTGACAATGCAGGATATAGCCGACCGGCTCGGTTTCCCGGACCAGTCGTACTTAGGAAGATATTTCAAACGGCATGAAGGAATGTCGCCCAGAGAATATCAAAGCAGATATGTCATATAGTATGTGCTAAATACGGCATAGTGCAACTTTCGGCCCCGTTCGCTTCACAGCCCACAAGGCACAAAGGAGCGAGCAAACGGCGCAAATCACAAAGGTCACCCCGGTGGATATGAGGATATCTCCCAGTCCTACCAGTGGAGAGACGATGCCTCCGGATGCAAAACAGAGTGCACCCAGCAGAGCAGAAGCAGCTCCCGCATACCGACGTTCGCAATCCATCGCCAGAGTGGTGGAAGCCGTGAAAGTCAGTCCCATCATGAAGAGCAACGCAAACATAAGCAGTTCGTATGTCCAGAAACCACAGCCGCTATAGAGTGCCGCCATCTGAAGGACTGCGAATACCAGCATCCCAACGCATCCGGTCAGCGTTCCGTTCTCGGTGCGGCGAAATTTCACCGATAGGGCGGCGGCCACTCCGATAGCCACTGCATTTACCGCAAAGCAAATGCTGAAGGCAAAAGGAGAAAACCCGTAATGCTGCTGAATGATAAAGGGAGAAGAAGCGATATAGGCAAACAGGATTCCCTGTGCGAAAGCCAGTTGGAATACATAAAGCATATAACGGCGGTTGTGAACGATGATGCCGAAACTGCGGAACGTTGCCCATACGCCTGTCTTCGAACGTTTCTCGGCCGGCAACGACTCCTTGAAGCGGATACATCCGATGCCCAGCAAAATGCCGATGAACAGCAGAATCATAAAAATTCCCTGCCAGCCTACGCTCCCTGTCAGCAAACCTCCGATGACCGGAGCAGCCACCGGCGCCACTCCATTGATTGCCCCGATCACAGCCAGCATTTTAGCCAGTTCTTTTCCCGAAAACTTGTCTATCGCCACCGAACGGGAAATCACAATTCCCCCTGCCCCGGCTATACCTTGTATCAACCGCAAAGTGACAAACGAATAAATGTCCGGTGCAAAAAGACAAAACAGCGTGGACACGATAAACAATAGCATCGAAACCAGTAACAGCGGACGCCTGCCGTACTTATCGCTAAGCGGACCGAAAAAGATTTGCCCCAGCGCCAGTCCGATCATGCTCGTAGTCAGCCCCATCTGCACCATTGGCAAACTGGCAGAAAAATAGTCTGCCATAGCTGGCAGACTAGGTAAATACATATCCGTCACAAAAGGACCGAACGCTGATAACATACCTAGCAGTATCAGCAAAAACACCTTTGAGTTCTCCTTATTTATTGCATTCATAATCAATTGTTTTTTATTCCGGAGGCAAAGGTATAGCATTTGTTGCGTACGTCTATAGACCAAATCAGAACAAAACCGGACTATTTCAGAACAAAGACATAGTATGTACTTCATCAAAGGTATCCGGTCGGACCGATGATTGGATATCTTCCCTCCGTTTCTTCGACCTATTCTCCCATACAGAATCGTTAAAAAATATTATATTTGCGTATATACAAAGTCACAACTTACCTGATATTTTTCATAATTTTGCAAACCGAAAAATAGAAAACAGGTATCAGGATGAAACTAAAATATTATCAAACAGCCGTTCGTTATAAGAATAAAATGGATGATTTCCACGGTTGGGGTGTGGCTGCACAGATTTGATAATTCTCATAAAACGACTCGCCACGACGCGAAACGATAACTCCTTCTCAGGGAGTCCCGTGATATAGGACCGTATATTTATCATTATCAATTTAATTTCTTTTTCACTTTATGAGCAAAAAAAGATGGCTCATAGTGCCGCTTTGTGCAGTACTGTGCAGCCAGGGACTATTTGCCCAGACGCCTGGCAGGAAAGTTCTGGGTATTAATGAAATGTTCCGTCTGGCAGACGAGAACAGTCAGAGTATTCAAACGTATAAAACCGGAAAAGAAGCAGCGGATGAAGCATTGAAAGCTGCCAAGTCACAACGATTGCCGGACATTGGCGCCTCACTCTCGTTCAGCTATCTGGGCGACGGGTATCTGTGGGACCGTGACTTCAAAAACGGTCAGAACATCCCTATGCCCCACTTCGGCAATAACTTCGCTTTGGAAGCCCAACAGGTTATTTACGCCGGCGGAGCCATCAACAGCAGCATTACCCTGGCAGAACTCGGACAACAGATGGCCGCACTGGACTGGCAGAAAAATCGTCAGGAGATACGCTTTCTTCTGACCGGCTACTATCTGGATTTATACAAACTGAACAACCAAATTCAGGTATTACAGAAAAACCTTGATCTGACAGAACAGGTGATTCGCAACATGGAAGCCAGACGTACTCAAGGGACGGCTTTAAAGAATGATATCACCCGCTACGAACTCCAAGAAACACTGAAACTACAACTGGCAAAGGTGCAGGACGCCTGCAAGATCATGAATCATCAGTTGGTGACCACTCTTCACCTGCCAGCCGGAACAGAAATAGTCCCCGACTCCACCTTACTGGACGAAGAAGTCAGGGCATTGGCGGAAAATGACTGGCAACTGCTGGCCACACAGAGCAATGTAGGCTTGCAGCAAGCACAGCTGGCGGTAAAGATGAACGAACAGAAAGTAAAGCTGGAACGCTCGGAGCTTCTTCCCAAAGTAGCACTCGTAGCCGGAGAACATCTGGACGGACCGATCACCATCGAAGTCCCCGTACTGGACAACAACTTCAATTACTGGTATGTAGGAGTCGGAATAAAGTACAACCTTTCTTCCTTATTCAAAAACAATAAGAAGGTACGGCAGGCAAAGCTGAATATGCGGAAAGCACAGGAAGAATATTCATTAGCGCAAGAGCAGATAGAAAACGGCGTGCAGGCGAATTACGTCAACTTCCTGACTTCCTTCACCGACCTCCGCACGCAAGAGAAAAGTGTGGAACTGGCCGATCAGAACTACAACGTGACCAGCAACCGCTACAAAAACGATTTGGCTCTGCTCACCGATATGCTCGATGCCAGCAACATGAAGCTGAGCGCCGACTTAAATCTGGTAAACGCACGCATCAACGTAGTCTACAGCTTTTACAAGATGAAATACATTACCCATACGCTGTAAAAACGTCTTATTGTTTTAAAACATCTCATCAGAGAACAACTCATTAACATTCAACCTATTAAAAATAGCACAAATCATGATTGCAAGAAAAGTCCAAAAGCTGATATACAATATTCTTATTCTTTGCTTCCTTATTGGCGGAGCCATTTATGTTTGTTCCCGATTCATCCATCTGGGAAACATCGAGTATACCGACAATGCACAGGTAAAGCAACATATCACTCCGATCAACACCCGCGTACCGGGATTTATCAAGAAGATATGTTTCGAAGAGTATCAGCAAGTACGCAAAGGCGACACGCTCCTCATCATCGAAGACACTGAATTTCGCCTCCGGGTGGCCCAGGCAGAAGCAGACCTTGCCAATGCCACCGCAGGACGGAAAGCCACCACGATAGGAATCGCCACCACTCAGAACAACCTGAGTGTAAGCGACGCAAGCATCGAAGAGGTACGCGTACAGATGGAAAACGCCAGACGCGAACTGAACCGCTTCGAAAAACTGCTGCAGGAAGACGCAGTGACCAAACAGCAATATGACAACGTACACACAGCTTATGAAGCCGCCAAAGCACGCTACGAGCAAGTATCCCGTGCCAAGCAGTCAACGTCTCTGGTCAAAAGCGAGCAAACGCACCGGCTGGGACAGAATGAGGCAGGCGTCCGTGTAGCGGAAGCGGCATTGGAGCTTGCCCGGCTGAATCTATCCTATACGGTAATCACCGCCCCATGTGACGGTACTACCGGAAAGAAAGAGATTCTGGAAGGACAGTTAGTCCAACCCGGACAGACAATGGTCGACATCGTAGACAGTCGTGACCTGTGGGTGATAGCCAACTACCGCGAGACCCAGCTTTCCAACATCCGAGAAGGCGCCGAAGTGGAAATGACGGCGGATGCAGTGCCCGGCGTTACCTTCCGGGGAATGGTCGAATCTATTTCCGATGCGACAGGAGCAGCCTTTTCCATGATTCCGCAAGACAATGCTACCGGCAACTTCGTCAAAGTAGAACAACGCATTCCGGTCCGCATCAGTCTGAAAGGAAATAAACCGGAAGAGCTGAAACGCCTGCGTGCCGGTTTCAACGTAGAATGTGAGGTGAAATATTAAAGTATGGGAGCACCTGTTTTAAATGGTCCTTTTGTGATGCCGATGTTCCGCAGCTTTGTGCCGCGGAAGATGCAGCCGTGGATTTATCTCTTCATTGCCGTCACTTTCCAGCTGTCGGGAGGGGTGTATCTGGGAGCGCTGAACCAGATGATCGGCAGTATGTCGCTGATGCGCGAAGATATCCTGATGTGTATGTACGCCAACCTGGCGGGCATGGCAATCTACTTCCCGCTGCTGTTCCGTATGAAGTTCCGCTTTACCAATAAGACACTGCTTACGTCTGCCGCACTGGGTGTACTACTCTGCAACCTGATAGCGCCGCACATCACTTTCCTGCCGTTATTGTGGCTGATATGCTTCATCGAAGGAATGTGCAAGATTCAGGGAACTTTTGAATGTATGTCCAACATCCAGTTATGGATGACGCCGAAACGGGATTTTACCGTTTTCTTTCCGTGGCTTCACATTGTCATTCTTGGCAGTATTCAATTGTCCGACCTGATTACGACCTATTTGATGTATCATTATCACTGGACCTACATGAACCTGTTCATCGCAGGGCTGATGCTGATCGTTCTCTTGATACAAACGACTTGTATCAAGCATTTCCGGTTCATGAAGAAGTTTCCGCTATTCGGCATCGACTGGCTGGGCGCTGCGCTTTGGGCTGCCTTACTTGCCGAAATCGCTTTCCTCTTCAACTATGGCGACTGGTATGACTGGTGGAACAGTCCGGTCATCCGTCAGTTGTCGATAGCTATTCTGATCACTTTAGGGTTCTGCATCTGGCGAATGATGACTATCCGCCATCCTTTTCTCGAACCTAAAATGTGGACTTACCGCCATTACTGGTCTCTCCTGGGGCTTGTAACTCTGGTGGAAGCATTTCTGGCTACCGAGCACGTACTGGAAGAGGTCTTTTACGAAGAAGTTATGAAGTATGAAGAGCTGGTAAGCGTTCAGCTGGACTGGTTCGCCATGATCGGTATAGTAGCCGGCTGCGTATTCTCCTACTGGTGGATGCACGTCAAACAGTATAATTATGTACGTCTTGTCATCGTCGGGTTCATCGGACTGATCGGCTATCTGATAGGATTCTACCTGACGCTCTCCACCGACATACATATTTCACAGCTCTATCTGCCTACCATCTGCCGTGGCTTTGCCTATGCCGTATTGAGCGCCACCTTTATGGTTTGCCTGGAAGAAATTATGACTTTCCAGCATTTTTTTCAGGGATTGAGCGTGTTCAATATGCTTCACATGGTAGTCGGAGGTGTGCTGGGCTGCGCAGTCTATGCACAAGGACTGGCTTATTACGTTCCGGATAATCTGTCGCGCTACGGATCGGCCATCGATCATGTATCGTTCAGCAGCAATCCGTTCAATCTCGGTCATTATATGGAGGAATTTATCAGTCAGATGATGGAAGTCAGCATCAAACAGATTTATGGCTGGGTGGCTTATGCCTGCATCTTCCTGTTCCTGTTGCTGCTGCTTTATGACTTTCCGGTCCGTCGTTCGCTGAAGAGTATGCCGAGCTGGAAAGAGGTGGCACGTGAAGTGAAAAATACGTTTTGGCGCACCACTCACACACCATCGGAAAAGAAGAAACAGCTATAATATATAAGGAGTACAGATGGCCGGATAGCAACCATAAGTTTGTGCAAAATCAGTCATTTTGCTATAAAATTAATAGAAATTATCATCTAAAGACAACAATGTATAACTTTTATTCCTACATTTGCAGCCAAATGATAACTTATTAATAAAAATACCAATACCATGGCTAAAATAACCAAAGAAGCCGCTTTGCTCTACCATTCACAGGGCAAACCCGGTAAGATCGAGGTAGTTCCTACCAAACCTTACAGTACACAAACTGATTTATCACTTGCATACTCTCCCGGCGTGGCAGAGCCTTGCCTCGAAATAGAGAAGAATCCGCAGGACGCTTACAAATACACAGCCAAAGGCAACCTGGTAGCTGTTATTTCTAACGGTACAGCCGTACTCGGACTGGGTGACATAGGCGCACTGAGCGGCAAACCGGTGATGGAAGGCAAAGGTCTGCTTTTCAAAATCTACGCAGGAATCGACGTGTTCGATATCGAAGTGGACGAAAAAGACCCGGAGAAATTCATCGCTGCCGTAAAAGCAATCGCTCCTACTTTCGGCGGTATCAATCTGGAAGACATCAAAGCTCCCGAATGTTTCGAAATAGAACGCCGCCTGAAGGAAGAACTCGACATCCCCGTGATGCACGACGACCAACATGGTACAGCCATCATCTCCAGTGCCGGACTTGTGAACGCTTTGCAGGTAGCAGGCAAGAAGATTGAAGATGTAAAAATCGTTGTGAACGGTGCCGGTGCATCGGCCGTATCCTGCACGAAGCTGTACGTTTCGCTGGGTGCCCGCCTGGAAAACATCGTGATGCTGGATAGTAAAGGTGTAATCAGCAAAGCACGTACTGATCTTAACGAACAGAAACGCTACTTCGCTACCGGTCGCACAGATATCCACACACTGGAAGAAGCCATCAAAGGTGCTGACGTATTCCTGGGATTATCCAAAGGAAACGTTCTGTCGCAGGACATGGTACGCAGCATGGCTCCGTCTCCTATCGTTTTCGCATTGGCTAACCCTACACCGGAAATCTCTTATGAAGATGCCATGTCATGCCGGAACAGACGGGAGAGTATGGCTGGGAAAGCCAGCTTCCAAGAATCTATGTCGTAGGGAGGAGAGAGTGATGCTGACGATTAAAAACCTCAGAAAACGATATGGCAATTTTCAAGCGCTGGATGGGCTGAATC
>OGXQ01002029.1_pt1 | contig 14429 bp, 12 predicted proteins | sample 1576291 | NCBI WGS metagenome assembly OGXQ01 (sample SAMEA3541575, study PRJEB24748) | human gut metagenome | biome: human gut; feature: human-associated habitat; material: faeces | place: China | collected 2012 | reverse complement strand
TGGAGCGCACATTGATGCCGATGGGCGTTGCATCGATCAGCTTCACCTGCGCGATTTCCTCGGCCTCCACGCTTTTCACATGCGCTGGCAGGGCTGTGCCATTCACCTTTGCCTGCAAGGCCGGGATCAGGCTTTCCAAAATCAGGGTGGTCTTGCCGCTGCCGGACACACCCGTAACCACGGTCAGCCGCCCCTTGGGCAGTTCCAGTTCCAGCGGCTTCACAGTATGGATGGCCGAGGTTGCCAGATGGATGCGGCCCTGTGCAAACAGTTCATTTTCCGGCACATGAGGCCGGGCGTTCACCCCCGCCCTGCCTGCAAGAAACGGGCCGATCTGAGAAGCCGCGTTCTGTTCAATTTCCGGAATTCATTCTTCATTTTTAATTCCTAATTTTGCACCCGTATGGAAGAATTGGAAGAAAAACAGCCTTTCGACGTTATCGTCATCGGGGCTGGCGCTGCGGGCATGATGGCCGCGGGCACGGCGGCGCGCAACGGCAAGCGCGTGCTGCTGATCGAAAAAATGGAGAAATCGGGCCGTAAGGTCCGCATCACCGGCAAGGGCCGCTGCAACGTCACCAACGCGCGGCCGGCCGAGGAGTTTGCCGATCAGGTGCGGGCAAATGCCGAGTTCTTCAAGGTCGCCTTCTCGGAGTTCAACAACCGGGCGGCGATCAAGTTTTTCGAACGCGCAGGCGTGAAACTCGAAATCGAGCGCGGCGACCGGGTTTTTCCCGAGAGTGGCAAAGCCTGGGACATCGCCAATGCCCTGTTGGAGTTTTGCGTCGATAACGGTGTTAAAATCATCTACAATACGCGTGTTACGGAGATCATGACCCTCGGGAGCAAAGTCTTCGGCGTGAAATATATCAACCGGCGGGGTTTCGAACGCAAGGAGGAGTGCGGGCAGGTGATCGTTTCGACGGGCGGTGTTTCGTATCCTGCGACCGGATCGACGGGCGACGGCTATACGTTCGCCGCCGATTTGGGGCATACGATCGAACCGCTGCGTCCTTCGCTGACGCCGCTCGTGACCTCGCACGCCCTGGGTCGTTCTCTCGACAAAGTGCTGTTGCGCAACGTGAAGGCGGTTCTTTACGTCGATAACGAACCTGTGCGCGAGGAGTTCGGCGAGATCGGATTTTCCGAGCGCGGCATCGAAGGGGCCGTGGCGCTGCGCATGAGCCGCGATGCGGTGGACGCGCTGATCGACGAGAAGCGCGTGAAGCTGGTTCTCGACCTCAAATCTGCGCTGACCGAGGAGGTGCTGCACGAGCGTATCGCCCGTGAAATCGCCGAACTGCAACCCACGGATTTCTTCGGGGAACTGCTGCGCAAATTGGTTCCCAAGCCGCTGGTGATGCCGTTGGCGCAGGAATTGGACATCCGGGCGAATTGCTACGTCAGCAAACTCACCGAAGAGCAGATTACGCGGCTGGTCCGTACGCTCAAGGGACTGACTTTCCCGATTACGGATTATGCGCCGTTCGAATACGCCGTGGTGACGGCCGGCGGCGTGCGCTGCGACGAGGTGAATCCTTATACGATGGAGTCGCTGAAGGTCAAAGGATTGTATTTTGCCGGCGAGGTGCTCGACATCGACGCCAACACGGGCGGTTATAACCTCCAGATTGCTTTCTCGACGGGCCGTCTGGCTGGAATGCTCAAACAATAGCAGCTATGAAGATCGGCGGACATCCCATTTCCATCAGGCTGCCCGGACGGGTTTCCGAACTGCGCAACCGCCTCTCCCGCGCCCGCTATTTCCGCGGCCACGGAGTCCATTCGCCGTTCGTTTACGAGATCGTGCGTCGCGTATTCATGCGCGACGGCCTGCTGCCCGGCGACCGGGCTTTGTACGAAGCCCTGCTTGCGGCGGGCGTTTCCCGCCGTCGTGCCGTGCAGTTGCAAAACCTGATGATTCATTGCGGTTACACGACCTTTGGCGTGAATCGTGCGGATGCGGAACTCTGTATCGTAACGCGCGACCTGCCGCGGGCCGCAACGCTCGCCCTGGTGCGTGCGGCGGCTGAAGCGGGACATACCGTGGCGCTGATGTCGCCTTACGACGGCTGCGAACGCCAGGCGTTGTGCGGACAGATCGTCGCGGGACACTCTTCGACGACGGTCGACAACCGCGGTTACCTGCTGATTTTCAACAACCATTTGCCGAAACAACATTTCAGGATATGAAAGTATACACGAAAACGGGAGACAAGGGGATGACTTCGCTCATCGGCGGTGAGCGGGTCTTCAAAACCGACGAACGGGTCGAAGCCTACGGCTCGGTGGATGAACTGGCGGCTTTCACGGCGCTGCTGGCCGACAACATGCGTGCCGATGCTGCGCTGACGGTCGATGTCGACGACCTGAACCGCATTCTTTCGCGGCTGATGTCGGTCGAGGCCCTGCTGGCGGTGGGTGAGTCGGGGAGCGACAAGGTCGCCCCGCTGGCTCCGGAGACTATTTCGTGGCTCGAAGAGCGTATCGACGCCCTGCAGGAGAGTCTCAAACCGATCGACAAATTCACGATTCCCGGCGGAAACGCCGTCGTGTCGATGTGCCACGTTTGCCGCACAGTCTGCCGCCGCGCCGAACGCGCTGCGCTCCGCGCCGACGCCAAATACGGCGTCGATCCCACGGTGCTGGTCTGGCTCAACCGCCTCTCGGATTATTTCTACCTGTTGGGACGCTCGCTTACGGCCCGTTATGCCGTGGAGGAAGTATTGTGGATTCCCTGACTTCTGACTCCGGGAAACGCTAAAACGACGGCGGAATGATTCTCAGATCGTTCCGCCGTCGTTTTTAACTTTATTATTCTGAGGCGATTATCCTCAAAATTCTTTTTAGTACTCCTCCTCGTTGAAGAAAGGAAAAATACCGGTTAAATAAGTTTCACAAGCACATTTTACAGAATTTGTGATGATTCTATGAATTTTATTTTCCTATAAATTTCTTTATTTTCTCTTTACAGGTTCAAAACTAGTCAAAAAAATCGAATAATCCCAGCAGATTACACTTTAATAGCGATACATATTTATAGTTGTCTCAACTTTAAAACCAATATGCAATACCTTTCCACTGCCGCAAGACTTCATCTTTCCGACTTTCGGCCACCGTGCGAAATGACATTCATCTTCATTGCTACGATGTCGTCTGTCGAGGCCATGCGAATGCCATCGATTATCTCAACTGCCCGGATAAATGGATCGGCATACATCTGATCAAGCTTTACATAATCATCTGTAGATCGCCCAATGAAGTAACTGCGCCCCATACCGACAATGGAGCTGCTGTCATCACCGTAATAGAATGGGAAAATTTTTTTGTAAGTATTTGCTCGAAAATACAGAAGTCCAAACTACTATATTCCTCCCTATCTACATACCATAACATTTTATCATTATAGACGAAGACCAACGCTTCTTGTTTGATATTCATTTTCCGTCAAAACATCTTGATCTAACAAATCTTCTCCTGTTTTTTGAAAGTCTATGTTAAAACATAGTATTGGATTTTTTTGCCGGCCCGTTATTGCTATTCAAAAATTTGTCAAGAATAACGAGTGATGATGTCTTGCTTACGTTGTTATTTAACCTGCAACAAGAGATAACTCTGATGAAGGTCCATCACAAAGTCCTTCAATAGACGGAAATTTTTGACTTGTATTTGTCTTATTATCATATCATCAATCTTTTGATTATAAAGCATCACACCAGTTAGATGTAGTTGCAAATACTTATTATTTCCGTGTTATAATTATCCTCTTTACTTCGGTGAAAGATAGATTTTGTTCATAGAAGATAGGATAGAGACTATGTCATTTTCAGCACAGATAGGACAATAAATACATGGAATTTGTTAATTCTTACTTGTGGATTTTCCTTTTCGGAGTCTACGAGACGACAACTTCTTCCAAATGCTTCTACCTATCTGAACCGATTTGGCTGAAAAGCCAAATTTCTCAATAAGAATCTTTTGGTCTGTATAATCAAGTATTGTCTCAATCGTTTCTCCTTTACGTAACATTGAGTCTATCGTATCGAAAAGTTCTGCATTGTCCTCGTCATAAGGTATATAAATTGACTCTACCTCACTGGGCATCAGTTCCAATACACCTCCACCAAAGTTTCTGCCAACGATTTCAGCGTGAGCAAATGAAAACGAATTATAATAACTTGCAACGAATGCTTTGTGATTGGTCTCCAATTTGAAAAATACACGGTGCATAGTATCCGTAGTATAGGCATTGGCACTATTTAGTACAAGGCGAGGAAATAGATGATTCCGCCTAAAGAACAATGCACCTGACAGCTTTATCGAAGGAATCACAAACCAATTATCTCGGATGCTTGTTTTGTAGCCTTTGTTGATACCTGCGGCTTCTCCAGATGCGATATACTCTTGTGATCCGGCATGTCCAGCAATCGCTTCTTTTGACTCAAAAACTAACAAATGTGCTCTACTGCCTTTGTTTACATTACCAAGCCAGTCGTTTTTAGTGAAATTCAGGCTGGAAACCTGAACACTTCTTCCAACCATTGGTTTAGCGAAATCTTCAAGACTATAGAAATTAACGATAGATTTTGGAACAGTAAAATAGTGATTAGCACCTGTTGTAATGCCAACCTCAACAGAAGCGTAGTCGCCAATATGTGATTTATGAGTTGCAGACAGGCTCTCTAAGAAAGAAATTTCTTCATTAGTCAAAAAGTAATATGACCATTTGTCGGAATCTCTATTAACGGCTTTTGCTTTGAAACGTAATATTTCGGGATGTAAAGCCTGCAAAGCTCTTATATCTTGTACATCAATATGATCAATGTTATGCCTATTGCTTCCATTTTTTTCACAGAGCAGCAAGACAACTTCCTGCTGAATATCATTAAAGACAAGTTGCTTAAAAGATATTATACTTACTTGATTGAAAGTGTCAATCAGGAAGTTTCTCAATTGCTTAGCATAAGTAACTTGCAGTATGTCTGCCGGCACAACAAATGCAATCTTGCCTATGCCTTTAAGCAATAAAGTGCTTCCGATTATGAATGTAACCCAAGCATTCGTAAGCTTAGAGTATTTTAAATTTACCAATTTAAAAATATCAGCAGCCCGAGACTGTAACGCCTCGTCGTAATACTGATAACGAATGAATGGAGGATTGCCAATCACAAGGTCAAATCTACGATCTGTGGATAAGCAGAACTTATGAAAATCGCAGTTTAACACGTGTGTATCATGCAGTTCTATCTTAGCTGCTTTTTTAGCTTCTTCAGTGTCATATTCGATACCTAAAAACGAAGAAAAGTTATTATTCATCTTCTGGAGTTGCTCGATAAATACCCCATCACCACAACTCGGTTCCAAAATATCAGGACGTACCTGTCCGGACATCCCCCATTGCAGCAGGAATGCGGCTATCTGAGGAGGTGTATAATAACCGCCTCTGAGCTTCTGTTCGGACGCATTTTCAATTAGTTGCATATATTTCTGATATTACTGGTATTTGAGAATATTCTATATCAGTTAAATTGAAGAGTCGTTGTATAAGACGCTCCATCTGACTTCTCTTAAGATTGAAATGCCGTTTAAGTGGCGTTAAGACACGGTTATTATTACCTGCGTCCGCTATTCTATCGCCTATGTCTATTAGTTCTTGCTGTAGCCCAGAAATCTCATCATGTAATTCCTTATCCTCTACATTATCAAAATCGATTATTCTGAAGGGCAACTGCTTTAGAACTTTAGTACCGCGAGCTATATACCCTCCCCGGAAGATTTCTCCATATAATGACGAGACCCATTCGAGAGGTCTTGATGTAAGAAGTGCTTGTACATAATATATCGAATATGGGGAATTTTCCGGTAGACTGATTATACAGTATCCTGCAGTACCACCTGATGAAACTAATGTTCCATGTGTGTCCACTGCGTATTTTTCTCCTTGAGAAAGTACTCCGACAATCAGCTTGCAAGGCAATTCGCAAGCTTCAAGACTTTGATGTCTTCCATATCGATGCCATTCATTGTCATTTGTCGGCACAGGCTTTATATCACGACTCGCTTTATTTAGCTCGTGCTGATAAGCCATAATATAAGCATATCCTTGGGGATATTCTTCTGACAATCTTTCTAACGAGATTATCTGTAATTGGCCGTTTTCATCCTTATAATATGGAAATATAACACGTGCGTTGGGGATGAGTGAGTTATAGGAACTCAGTCCATAATCTCGAACAGTCTTGAAATACGGTTTAGTTAAATTCTTCTCTATCTCCCAGGTCTGGTTGTTACGCTGAAATGAATATGTTGTTTCAGTTTCGGCAACAGGGTGGAAAATATAGGTTTTATTAGCACTTGTCTGGATTCCATTAAAGATATTGTCATTTCCGATAACATCTGCTAAGGTTTTTCCTTTTCTGTATATTTTATTAAACAGCGAGTCAAATCTCTCAGGGAAAAGAGCCCAAGTGTCGGACGAAACATATTCAGCTTGTCGTTCCGTTACGTCTTTTGCGTCCAATCTACCTCTCCAACGAGCGATATTGCTAATTTCCTCATATTTAAAGCTGTCATTATTTCGTTTAGATAATATCAGCAAACAAGTGTAAGTAGTTTTTCTTCCAAAAACTTGATTCGCTCCAAAAGATGTCAACTCTGCAAGATAATGATTATTGGAAATCAAATCTCTCAGTTTGAGTGCTGCTCCAACTTTCATAAATTTACTGGGCACTATGTAACCTAATACGCCATTATTCTCCAACAATTGCAGGGCACGCTCTATAAATAAGAAATATTTATCATACTGCTTGTAAGCAGAAGTATATGCCGATGGATATAGTGTGTGTTCTAATGGAGTTAAGTTTTTCATGTCCTCTGAAGACATATATGGAGGATTCCCTATAACTACATTAAATTTCAGCTCTCCAAAATCATATGCATTTACATTCTCACCTGTATTATTATCTGGAATATTATTTGAGCCCAACAAGCTATTTCCAAAGATAATATTCCCTGATAAACTGGGCAATATAGGCTTATATTCTGATAATGTGTTTACATCCTCGCCTTCCAGAACTTTAAGCAACAAGCCAAATTTAGTCGCTTCTGTTGCATTAAAATCCTTATCTATACCATAAATACAATTAATCAATATTTGAACTTTCATTGCATATGGTAAACGGTAGCTATCAACTCCGGTTTTGTAAAGTGTTGTAGGGTCATGATGGCTATAATAGTCCACCATAACATCACATAACAACTGGAAAAGTTCAAGCAAAAATGCACCTGAACCGCAAGCTATATCAGCAAACTTTAATTGACATAATTGCAGTAAATTCAACCCCTCTACCTTTGGTACTACAGCCCGCCTTAAAATTTCCTGAATAATGTAGGTCGGAGTCGTAACCACATCTCTATCCAAATTTTCTGGCTTGTCAACTATTGTCAATACCCCATCAATTATCGCGAGTCGCTTGGAAAGAAATATTTCATAAATGCGACCGAGAATATCCGAAGACAAGACAGCAAAAGAATAAGGTGTTTCCGGATAATATAGCTGTCTCACAATATCCCAGAATGTTGATGAGATATTTCCAATCAACTGGGGAGCAAGCATTTCCTCGAATAGTCCGGAATTATACTTTAAATCAGCGTTGTGGAATAGGGATACAAGTTCTGTTGCATCACCTTTCTCGGCAATAGCTAAAAGTTCCTGATATGTCTCAATATTACGGTCTTCACAAACTCGTAAAAATAGAAGTTTATTAATATAGCTCTGGACTATATCTGCTAACTGATCCAATGTCAGATCAGGATCCTCCTTATGAATCTCATTAGCTAAAGCAAGCCTCCATTTATTGATTTGTTCAAGAAATAATTTGTCTATAGTCTTATGCTCTACATGAGTTTCAATACGCTCCCATACCTTATCAAACTCGCCACTATACACGCTATCACGACTCAGCAGAGAAGATATTTCATCAAATTTTTCTTCAAACTCTGTATAATGATAACTTTTAATAAGACCTTTCTCTCGTAAGTCATCATTGCCCACTGGTATTGTAGTATCGTAGATATTAAGATACTCAAAATTAGAAAGGACTGAAATCTGTAGTCCCGCCGTATATCCGTATCTGCGCACCTGCCGAGCAGGGGAATCTTCACCCTCTATGTTAACATGAGGTTTCTTTGCTTCCAAGAAAAACTTTCTCTCAGAAAATAATCTGAAAGTATAATCCGGTTTTTTGGTGTTGGATAATGCATTCGCTTTGAGGGGTTCTTCCAATAGAACCTCTCTTTCATTGGTACTTTTGCCTTGAGCATTCTTAATATCCCAACCCAGTAGTTCAAATAGAGGATCAAGGAAATCACTGCGCAATAATGTTTCATTATAGCGTTCAGATTTATAATATGCAGAATCGCGCTCAAAGCGAGCAACCAAATCAGCAACTTGTTTTTTTCTTTCCATATTTAACTATGCTTTCAGAAACTATATCAAGAACCTCTTTAGCAGAAGACTCTCCAGCAATCACATCATATACTTTATCCGCTAACCATAATTGACGTAATTCATTTTCATTGACTTCATAAAATTTCGCTAATTGAGGGATGTGCTCTTCTTTGGCAAATCGTTCTCCTCTTTCAATGCGACTGTACATTGGAGTATCAATATCAAGCAATGCCGCCACCTGTCTTTGCAAGTACTGGTACTCTTCTCGTAAGGATTTAAGTTTTTGCGCGAAAAACATCATTGTCAAAATTTAGCTTGTCATTATTTGACAAATATAGCAAATTATATTGAGCTGGCAAAATTTTCCTCACAAAATAATAGATTTACGGCAACATGAACATGATAAAGTAAAGACTCAGATTCAGCTTTTGGATTCCACATTCTTTTTTGAGATCAATATACTTATTTCAATCGTGTTTTTTGTGTATATTTGTCTATTGTGTAATTTGGCTAAAAATTAATATATTAGAGTAAAACAATGGCGAATCTATTGTATTATCCATACATCAACCTACCTAAAACAGATTGGGCTGCACGAGTTTTACTTTACTACGATAGTATAGGATCAATTGTTCCTATGCAGTATTTTTATGAGCCCGAACTGTATAATCCGTTTATGCGAGAATTGATTGATAATGAGTTAATAGAAACAATCAATCCTATGGATGTCGTAGAACGGCCGCAAGATGTAACAAAAATATTTATTGATTATATGGAATGTGAGGTAGATAAACGAATAGAACGTCGGAGATGGCTATTTCCCAATCAAGGCTATGCACCGGTTCATCAAGATAAATTTATATTTTCGGATAAATGTGTTTTGTTACATGACAATAAATTCGACAATGATTTGTTTCGTTATCTAATCAATATCGGATTAGCAACACAAAAAAATGATAATTGGTATCTTGTAGAGAAAGCAACTGCCCGTGAACTAATGACTTATTTAGCATCAATCGTTGGAGATAAACTTCAATACTTACCTGCAACAGATAGAATAGATCACAGTTTTTCAAATATTTATATAAATAATGATGATATAGAGGTTAAAGTGAAACAATATAAGCGCGATCTTATTTTAAAAGAACTTATTCCCTCTCCACGAGAAATTGATATCACAAAACTCAGACGGTTTAAAAATCGACATTATCATCTTCTGGAATCATTTAGAAATAAAGTCGAACTGCTTGTTCTCGACAGGAATATAGCTCCAGAATCCGAAGCATTTCATATTACACTTAAGGAAATGAAAGAGCATAAAATGGAGTTAACTGCACGTATGAACGAGGGCCGATTAGGAGATATTATTTTCGGAACAATCTGCGGGACAATTGCAGCCGGAGCTGCTTTTTTGGCATCACCTGCATTAGGCGGGACAGCTGGCCTACTCAATGCTATATATTCCGCAATTCAAATTGGGAAAGCCAAAAATATTCAAGATCAAACCGGATTAAAATATCTAGCTCTAACAGACAAAAAAATCAGAAATATTAAAAAAACGTCACTCTAATCCAACATATTGTTATCTAATAGACATAGATAGAACATAAAAAAACAACAGAATTTATCCCCAAAAATAGATTTTCAAGATTGCCGACAACATGGTTACACTTCGACTGAAACATATTGTTTTCCGCGACAATCGCTTTAAATGGGTTCGGACTGTTAAATTATGGCGTTCGATATGATTGGTTCCATAATACGTCGTACGATGGACATATCTATCAATAAGTGATCGATAGTTGCGTAATCGATCCGTATAGATATATCTTGCTTGCGCATATCTCAACGTATCTGTCACTACGCTTAAAGTCGTATTAGTTCTCGGACCGATATTATAACTAACGACTTGTTTAGAATCCCGATCTAGAGCATATGCAATCCAGATTAGGTTTTTCTTCTGTCGAACAAAACTCTGTATTTCATCGACTTCGTATATATGGCCCAAAGGGATAGTCGGCCGAGCAATTCTTTTTGCAATAAGAAGAATGCGCTTCAAAAGAGTTGATACCGAAATATGTAATACTCTCGATATACTACGGATTCCTAGCCCCTCTTTCGTATAGCGAATTATGTTCTCATTCAAATCAACAGCATAGGCATTATATGCATACTCTGCCTGTTGTTTTTTATGACAATGTTTACATTCATATCGTTGAACACCATTCGCTTGATGTCCGTCTTTTTTACATTCGTGTCCGCAAAATCTACAAATCATCGCTATTTTTATTTATAGCCCCTAATCTGAAACATAAGGGTCAAAACTTCGGATGAAAAATCGATATAAAACCGTTTTGCGGCGCAAAAATAAAAAAGATGACCGAAAGGGTCACCTTTTTTCAAGACAAATTTCAATTAGAACATTGGCTTTTAGGCCTTTAAAGGCATAGCCCCTAATTTATATCATTACCTCAGTACTCCTCCTCGTTGAAGAAGAAGTCGTCTTTGGAGGGGTAGTCGGGCCAGATATCTTCGATGGATTCGTAGATTTCGCCTTCGTCTTCTATCTCCTGCAGATTTTCGAGCACTTCAAGCGGCGCACCCGAACGTACCGCATAGTCAATTAATTCATCTTTTGTCGCGGGCCAGGGAGCATCCTCGAGCTTCGATGCCAGTTCAAGCGTCCAATACATAGTCACAATTTTTTAAGTTCCCAATAATCAACGGATTAGTAGCCTCAAAGGGTTGCTAGCCCGTTATGACTAGTTTGCAAAAGTATAAAAAAAACGAGAAAAACAAAGAAAAATCATCAAAACATCGTATATATATTGCTACATCGTTAGTAATCACTGAATTATCGAATGTAATAACCCGGCGGTAAATTGCCGCGAAAGGTTTTAGTCCTTTTAATAGAGGTATTCGTGGAATTGTATCATTGCCGGGGTTGATGGACCCGGCTCGGCCGGATATAGTTCGGCACTGTTTTGCAGACTTGTTTTTTCATCGTACTTTTGTTACAATTCGAAACCTTGATTGTTCTTTAACTGAAACCCGAAAACTGAAACCCGATGACCCGAACTTACCGTTTTTTCCTGCCGCTTCTGTTTTGCCTGGCGGCGCCCGCTCTTGCCGGGGCCCAAACCCGCTGGGAAATTGTTCCCGACAGCACGGCTATCGTGTGGAACGTCCGCGAGGGCGATTCGCACCGGGACCATATCGAAATGAGCGGCCTGAAGATTTCCGCCGTCCTGCGCTACGGAGTCGACGCCGACGGTAGTTTCCGGCTCGACCGCAGTATCGTGTGGCCGATGCTGCGCACTGTTCCCAACAATACGCACGGTTCGCTGATGCGGCGTTTCGGGTGGGATATTCCCCGGATGATCACGGTCAACGAGGCCCTTTTACAGCAGGAGAGGGTGCGCCGGATCGTGCTCGACGGCACAATGACCGTCGAGAGCGACTGGACCGCCGCCAAGGGCACGCTTTCGCTGACGCGTATCCTGTTCCCCTCGGTCGATGCCGCCGCCTTCTGCGAAAAATATATTCTGAAAAATACGGGTAAAAACCCGCTTTACGTCGAAATTCCCCGAGCCCGTTCGGTAATCCGGACGGAGCCTGCGAAGGGCGTGGAGGGGAGCTATGAACTGGTTGCCGAGATTTGCGGCGACACGGCGCTGATGCTCGCCCCGCAGGCGGAGGTGGCTTTCGAAGCCTTTTTCAGCGGCCGCAAGCTCGCTGAACAGGCTTTGGCGCTAAGCGCTGACGCCGAATATGCCAAACGTCGTGCATTGGTCGCTGAATGGCAGCGCAACCTGGTGTTGGAAACTCCCGATCCGGTGATCGACGCCATGTTCGCCTTTGCGAAAATCCGTGCTGCCGAAAGTATTTACGACACCAAAGGCGGCCTGATGCACGGTCCCGGCGGGGAACGTTACTATGCGGCGATCTGGGCCAACGACCAGGCCGAATATATCAATCCGTTCTTCCCCTTCCTGGGTTACGAGAAGGGCGATCGCTCGGCGCTCTGTTCGTTCGAGCATTTTGCCCGTTATATGAACCCTGATTACCGTCCGATTCCCAGTTCGATCGTCGCCGAGGGGGACAGTTTCTGGAATGGCGCCGGCGACCGCGGCGATGCGGCCATGATCGCTTACGGTGCAGCCCGTTATGCGCTGGCGCGCGGCGACGCCGCCGAAGCGGCCCGGGTATGGCCGCTTGTGGAGTGGTGTCTGGAATACTGCCGCCGCCAACTGACCGGCGACGGCGTCGTGGCCTCCGACGCGGACGAACTGGAAGGCCGTTTCCCGGCCGGAGATGCCAACCTGTGCACCTCGTCGCTCTATTACGATGCGTTGCTTTCGGCCTCGATGCTGGGGCGTGAACTGCATAAGCCTGCCGGACAACTGGCGGCGTATAAACGCGAAGCCGCTGCCCTGCGGAAGAATATCGACCGCCATTTCGGCGGAATGGTCGAAGGATTCGACACCTACCGTTATTATACGGGCAACGATCTGCTGCGTGCGTGGATCTGCATTCCGCTGACCGTCGGTATCGACGAGCGCAAGGAAGCGACCATTGAAGCGCTCTTTTCCCCGAAACTGTGGACCGATAACGGCCTGCTGACCCAGTCGGGCGACAAAACGTTCTGGGACCGTTCGACGCTTTATGCACTGCGCGGCGTCTATGCCTCGGGCGCGACCGAAAAGGCGACCGATTACCTCTCTTATTATTCCCGGGCGCGCCTGTTGGGCGACCACGTTCCCTACGCTATCGAAGCGTGGCCCGAAGGCGCCCAGCGCCACCTGTCGGCCGAGAGCGGACTCTACTGCCGCATCCTGACCGAAGGGGTGTTCGGAATCCGTCCGACGGGCCTCCGGTCGTTTACGATGACGCCGCGCCTGCCCGCCGCATGGGACCACATGAACCTGCGCAACGTTCGGGCGTTCGGTTCGGCGTTCGACATCGAAGTCCGCCGTGCGGCGAAGGGGCTGGATGTCTCGGTGACGCAAGGAGGTAAAATCCTCGTCCGCAAGACGATTCGCGCAGGGCAGAGCCTCGGGGTGAAGTTGAAATAAACGAAAAGGGAGGTTTTTGAAAACCTCCCTTTTTTATTTCGTTGCGACGTAAAACAGGTCGAAGCACTTGTCGCCGACTGGCTCGACGGCGTAGTCGTCCATGCGGATCGAGGTCGTCAGGCCGGTGTTCTTTTCGAGGAGCTTGCGGCGGTTCATCCGGTTGAGGATGTCGTAGGGGAGTTGCAGCATCCAGCGCGGCAGGCGGTGTTGCAGGTCGAGGATGTCGAAACGGGTGAAGCGTTCGACGCTGCGGCGGTTCTCTTCGTAATAGTCCATTACTTTCTTATTGCCGAAGACTCCGAGGGTTTCGACTTCCGAAAACCGGGTGGCGAGCAGCCTGCGCAACTGCTCGGGCGTGTACTCGCGTACGTGCCACGGGTTGCGGGTGAGCGACATCGGGGCGTTGGGGGTCGTCACGATGAAACGGCCGCCCGGACGCAGCACCCGGTATACTTCGCGCACGAAAAATGCGTCGCGTTTGATATGTTCGATTACCTGGAATGAAATCACGCAGTCGAAACTCTCGCCCGGAAAATCCAGCGGCGGAACCACGGCCCGACGGAACTCGACATTGGCGTGGTCGAGCAATTCCGGGGCAGGAGCGTGTTTGTCGATGGTGACGAACCGCCGGGCCTGGGGCGCCACGACTTCGATGCCGTAGCCGGCTCCGGTCCCGATTTCGAGCACTTCGCCCGCGATGCGTTCGGCGGCGGCGTGGTAGGCCAGCAGCGAACGCTGGAGTACGAAATTGTCCGAGGCTTCGGCCGAAACGCGTTCGGCGGTGTTAATCTTCGCCATGTTCCCGGATTTTTATGCCTTTTTCGCCGATTCCGACCTCTCCGCGTTTGAGGAGCATGCCCAGCGAACGTTTAAAGACTTTCTTGCTGGTTCCCGTCAGGCGCGTC
>OGXQ01002024.1_pt1 | contig 14443 bp, 12 predicted proteins | sample 1576291 | NCBI WGS metagenome assembly OGXQ01 (sample SAMEA3541575, study PRJEB24748) | human gut metagenome | biome: human gut; feature: human-associated habitat; material: faeces | place: China | collected 2012 | reverse complement strand
TGATCTTCACGTTGACTTCAACGGTGTCACCAGGACGGAATGCCGGGATTTCCTCGGCCGGCTTCATGTGCTTGGCGTCAAAAGCCTCAACAGCGTTAACCATTGTTTTCCTTCAGTGCTGCCGCATATCAGCCACAGATCTGGGGCCATCCACGCGATTACGCATCGCGCGCGTTGGCCTGTTCTCGTTATCCCTCGAGTTTGCCCTTGGGAAGCCTGCCGATCCGCCGAAAGTCAGGCCTTGCGGCCGTTCGGACTGGACCCATGGAGACGTGGGCTTATGCGGCGGCCCACTTCTCGACACAGCAATCGACCATTTTACGGATTATTGCGGACAGTATCGGCGTGTCGTCGTCTCTCTCCGTTATTAACGCATCAGTTTGGCCGAGGCAGCACGGATGGCGGATTCGAATACTTTCCGCCCCTCCTGCTGGTCGCATGGATACCGACGATGGTATTGATTTGGCGTTTCAGCGCACGGCTTGAAGGAGGTGAGAGTCCGATGGACGGTGATTATTCCAGTAGTTTCGCCGCCGGCAACAGTCATAGTTGAGGGGGAGCATACGGAGCGTTCCATAACTCCCTCTCAGTCAGCTTCGCTGACAGCTCCCCTCAGTATTGAGGGGAGCTAGAAAAACGAATCAGAATTCGCGACGTGGGCAGTCGCCAGACTGCCCACCAGACAGCACAGCCGCGGTCGCGCGAATCACGAATTCTGACCGAGCAAAGCGAATCAGAACTCGCGGTTCTTGCGGTAGAACTTGATCAGGCTCTGGGTGGAGGCGTCCTGGGCGGCGAGGGCGTCGTCGTCCTGGGAGATGGCCGGGGTGATCTGCTTGGCAAGCTGCTTGCCCAGCTCGACGCCCCACTGGTCGTAGGAGTCGATGCCCCAGACCGTGCCCTCGACAAACGTAATGTGCTCGTACAGGGCGATGAGCTCGCCAAGCGCGAACGGGGTCAGCGTGTCACCGAAGATCGAGGTCGTCGGGCGGTTGCCCTCAAAGCAACGAGCCGGGACGATCTGTTCGGGCGTGCCCTCGGCACGAACCTCGTCGGCTGTCTTGCCAAAGGCGAGTGCCTTGGTCTGGGCCAGGAAGTTGCCCAGGAACAGCTCGTGCACGTCCTGGCCGCTGTCGGTCGCAGGGTTGGCGGTATTGGCGAAGGCGATGAAATCGGCCGGAACCACCACGGTGCCCTGGTGCAGCAGCTGGTAGAAGGCGTGCTGGCCGTTGGTGCCGGGCTCGCCCCAGAAGATCTCACCGGTGTCGGAGGTCACGGCGCTGCCGTCCCAGCGGACATGCTTGCCGTTGGACTCCATGGTGAGCTGCTGCAGGTAGGCCGGGAAACGATGCAGGTACTGGCAGTACGGCAGCACGGCGTGGCTCTTGGAACCGAAGAAGTTGACGTACCAGACGTTGAGCAGGCCCATCAGCGCGACGGCGTTGTTCTCGAGCGGGGTGTTGCAGAAGTACTCGTCGATGGCGTGGAAGCCCTCAAGGAACTGCTGGAAGCGCTCGGGGCCGAGCACGACGATCAGCGACAGGCCCACGGCGGAGTCGACAGAGTAGCGGCCGCCGACCCAGTTCCAGAAACCAAAAGCGTTGGCGGGGTCGATGCCGAAGGCCTCGACCTTCTCGAGTGCGGTGGAAACGGCGACAAAGTGCTTGGCCACGGCCTCGGCGTTCTGCTCATCGGAGCCGTCGATGGCACCCTGAGCCTTGAGCTGCTCGAGCATCCAGGTCTTGACCTCACGAGCGTTGGTGAGGGTCTCGAGCGTGGTGAAAGTCTTGGAGACGATAATCACGAGCGTGGTCTCGGGATCGAGGCCCTTGAGCTTCTCTGCCTGATCGTTGGGGTCGATGTTGGAGATGTAGCGGCAGTCAATACCGGCGTCGGCGTAGGGACGCAGGGCCTCGTAGGCCATGACCGGGCCCAGATCGGAGCCGCCGATGCCGATGGACACCAGGTGCTCGATCTTTTTGCCGGTAACACCCTTCCACTCACCGGAGCGCACGCGCTCGGCGAAGGCATACATGCGGTCGAGAACCTCGTGCACGTCGGCGACGACGTCCTGGCCGTCGACGATGAGCTGGCCCTTCTCGCTTGCCGGGCGGCGCAGCGCGGTGTGCAGGACGGCGCGGTCCTCGGTGGTGTTGATGTGCTCGCCGGAGAACATGGCGTCGCGGCGCTCCTCGAGCTTCACCTCGCGGGCAAGATCGCACAGCAGCTTGACGGTCTCATCAGTCACCAGGTTCTTGGACAGGTCGAAGTGCAGGTCACCGGCGTCAAAGCTCAGCTTGTTCACGCGCTCGGCATCGGCGGCGAACCAGGCCTTGAGGTCGATACCCTCGGCCTCGAGCTTCTCCTGATGGGCCTCGAGCGCCTTCCAAGCGGCAGTCGACGTAGCATCGATAGGTGCGGCAACAGTTGCCATAGAGTCCTCCTCAGCATACGGGCGCACGCCTCCATGCGCCCGGACATTCAGATGCCACTATTCTAGCGCAGGTCAAGACTATAATCAGCGAGCGTTGCCAATCGGCCCCCAAACGGCAACCGACCAAAAAGGGACAGGTTTAATTTGGCAGGTCAAACGCTTTACCAATCAAAAATAACCTATCCCTTTATGCCAAATATTAGGCCGCAGCGCAGACGCTACCGAGCAACTCACGCAGAGGAGACCCGATGCCCTCCAGCAGTTCGGGCGCGATGATGGCAAAAACGGGAACCTCGCCGGCCCCCACGACGGCAGGCACCTTGCCCTCCGAGACGATACATCCATAAGGGACAAAACCGTCTTCGCCGACATCGAGCGCCGCCATGCGACGGGCGAGCTCGCGCGCAAAGCCGGCAGTATCGGCATCGCCAATCGCCAAGACAAAGTCCACGCCTTCGTCGGTCGCCAGGGCCACGGCTTCGTCGATCAGCTCGTCTCCTCCGTCGCCTTCAACCGAGCCGCAGCGGAAAAGCACGCGCTCGAGCAGGGCGCGATCAACCGAGCCCAGCGCCGCCGAAACGAGCTCATCACGCGTGTGCTTGTCGCCTCCCAGCACGACCAGTGCCTTGGTGCCGCCATAGTGGGCAACCAATCGCCCGCACCAGCGAGCCACATCCCCATCCGCAACCAAGCGCGTCGGCATACCAAACCCATAGTTGACCATTATCCCCACAACCCTTCCGTGCTTTATGGTGGTATCAATCGTTAGCCTCATGCTACGAAGCGAGCTTTTCCGAGCTGTTACGCACTCTTTAGGGCTGCGTTAAAAACTCGATGCAGCCGCACGACCATACCTGCCAAAAAGGGGCAGGTTTTGACGGTGTCCGGTCGAGCAGGTATTATCGAACAGGTATTCGATAAGAACATGTGTTTGATGGGAGGCTCGGATGGAGCACGAGCAGCACACCTACATCTGCATCGACCTCAAGACGTTTTATGCCAGCGTCGAGTGCGTCGATCGTGGGCTCGATCCGCTCACCACCAACCTGGTCGTTGCCGACGAATCGCGCGGACGCACGACCATCTGTCTCGCTATCACGCAGACCATGAAGGACCTCGGGATACACAACCGCTGCCGTCTATTCGAGATTCCCGACGGCATCGACTACATCAAAGCAGTGCCGCGCATGCAACACTACATGGAGGTGTCGGCGCAAATCTACGGCGTCTATCTGGAATACGTCAGCCCCCAGGACGTGCACGTCTACTCCATCGACGAATGCTTTATCGACGTGACGCCCTATCTGGACCTTTATCACACCGATGCCGAAGGGTTCGCCTGCATGTTGCGCGACGAGGTCTTGGGGCGCACCGGCATCACGGCGACGGTCGGTATCGGCCCCAACCTATTCCAGGCCAAGGTGGCGCTCGACATCACCGCCAAGCACGTAGCCAGCCGCATTGGCGTACTCGACGACGAGATCTTTCGCAAGGAGATCTGGCCCCATCGCCCCATCACCGACATCTGGGGCATCGGCCCCGGCGTGGCGGCCCGTCTCGAGAAATACGGCGTCTACGACCTGATGGGCGTCGCCGCACTCGACGAGAACCTGCTCTACGACGAACTCGGCGTCAACGCCGAATATCTCATCGACCACGCCTTCGGGCGCGAGCCGACAACCATCGCCGATATCCAAGCCTATCGCCCGCAAGCGACCTCGACCACCACAGGACAGGTGCTCTCGAAGGGCTATGCCTACGAGCAGGCCTACACCGTCTTGCGCGAAATGGTCGACAACGCCGTGTTGGATCTAGTCGATAAGCACGTGGTCTGCGACAGCATCTCGCTCTTTGTGGGCTACGCGAGCGAGCGCGCCGACATACGCCGGCTCAACGCCAGCGGCACGGCGCAGTATATAGACGGCTGCGGACACTTGCGCTCGAGCACCTCGGGCATCGAGCCCGCAGCGGCCGATGGCCCCGAGCTCGCGCCCCGTGCTCCCAAGCCCGTCCAGCGCGATGACGAAAGGCGTCGCCTGGTGCGCGAAGCGCAGGCAATCGATGGCATCTTTGTGGGAGAGCATGGCGGCAAACCGCGTGGTGGCTATGCCGCACTCTTTGCGCACTCCAACGCCTCGCGCAAGCTGCCCGAGCGCACTAACTCGTTTAAGAAGATCATGGGCTATTTTGATGAGCTCTGGGCGCAGACCGTCGATCCCAAACGACCGGTCAAGCGCATCAACCTGGGCTTTGGCAACCTCATGCCCGAGGAATTTGCCACCGTCGACCTGTTCAGCGACGTCGAGGCCGACGAGCGCGAACGCGATCTGGCACGCGCCGTGTTGGCCGTGAAAGGCAAGTACGGCAAAAACGCCCTAGTCAAAGGATTGAGCTTTACCGCCGGCGCCACCGCACGCGAACGCAACGATCAGGTAGGAGGACATCGTGCCTAAACCCAAGCAACCTATGCGCCCGCCCACCGCCTTTGAGCGCCTGGCGGACCCCGAGGGAAGACGCCGTTCCGCCGACCCCAAACTCACCGCCAACGGCGCCGTTCGCGCCGGCCGTGCCGCGCAGTTTATGCCCTTCGCCGCTCTCACGGGATACTACGAGCTCGTACGCAAGCAAGAAATCACTGTCGAGCCCAAATGCGAACTCACGGAAGAAAAAGCCCTCGAGCTTTCAAAAAAGCTCGAGGGCCTCAAACGTGGCGACTTGGTTCGTGTCACCTATTACGATACGTACGGCTATCGCTCCCGCACCGGCATCCTGGTCGAGGTGCTACCGGCATACAAGCTGCTCAAACTCAGGGATATCGCCATTGACTTCGACGATATCCAAGGCATCGAGCTGCGTGGTCGAGCCTAGCGACGAGAACGCTTGCGCAAGACGAGAGCAATGCCAAGCACTGCGGCAGCTGCAACCAGCAATCCCAAGACCAGCGTGAGGGTCGAGTCGCCAGCGTGAGGCAGCGAGCCGTCCTTCGGAGTCTTCTTGGTGGTCGTCGAAACGGTCGTCGTGGTGCTGCTCGACTGGTCATTGCCGCCCGTCTGGCTGCCACCAGGCTGATCGCCGCCACCCGGCTGCGAAGGATCGGTGGGTTCCGTCGGATCCGGAGTACCGGGATCAATCGGATTCTCTGAATTCTCCTTGCGCTGGATCCAAACCTGGCAGCCATAGAACGGGTTGGCAGTACCGAGGCACAGACCCTGGTTGGTCACCGCAAAGGTGCGCAGACCATGGTTATACGGATCGTTAAAGCCATTGGTCGTCAGCGTCGTAAAGTTCACGCCGTCCTCGGTCACATACATATCAAAGCCGCGTTCGGCATCGCGCAGGTAATACATGCATGTGAGCACACTCTGCAACTTTTTAAGGTTCTCCTCGTTCAGCAGCTTATCGAGCGCATCTTGAATATCGCTCGGCAGCTCGGTGCCATAGGCATCCTCGTACTGCTGCTTCAGGTTCCCATAGCTATCGAGCATGTCCTGATACTGATCGGCAAAGGACTTGAAGTACGCGATCTCGTCATCGATCTTCTGGACATAAGCGGCGTCGTCCTCAAAGTCCTGGGACATCGTCGCGGCCTGATCGCAAAGATCGCCCGTGGCATCCTCCAGCGCATCGCTCAGGTCGCCAAAGCCCTCAACAACCTCAGCCTTCTCGTCATCGACCTCGACGGCCTCGTTTGAATCATCGTCCGCAGGCGTGTTCAAGGGAACGATGGGGTCGTCAGGCGATTTCTTGTCGAGCAGGTGATCGAGCAGGTCCCTAAGGCGCTGAACCTGAGAGTTCCACTCCTCGGGCGTCATATCGATAATGTCGCCATTGGAGAACTGGCCGATCGGCTCAAGAAGGCTCGCGGTATCAAAGGTGCCGATATACAGCTTGCCGTCGAACTTCTGCATGCGCCAAATGTACTGGTTCTCGTTTCGGCCAAAGCCCGAAGCCAGGCCGGAAATGCCGCCCTTGGGGAACATGACGGTGGGATCTCCAACGACGAGATCCATGTCCTCGTTCTTGTCCATGCGATAGATGTTGACCGACTGCTCAAGATTGGCATTCACAAACGAGCAGTCAACGCCGCCCATACCGCTCTTGCCGCCCTGTTCGGTGTTGGATTTGTTGAACAGGATGCGCTCGAGGGCAATCTCCTCGTCGTTATATTCACCGATATAGAGGTAGTCGTTGTAGACGATGAGGTTGGCAGCACCAGAACGGGTGCGGGCAGGATCGATGCCAAAGCAGTACTTTGCACCGTCCCTCTCCTGATCGCCAACAATGGGAGCCCACGAATAGCTGCCGTCGGCGTTCTTGTCGCCACGGACCATGGCGAACGACTGCATGGAATTATCATCGGGAGCGTTCTCAGGCGTACCGGTGCAGATGGTCGCATAGAGATGGCCATTGTACGAGACCATATCCCAAATGGCGCCGCCGTAGATGCTGTCCTGATAGCGAATCGCCGGATAGCCAAACAGCGTGCCCGAGTTGGCAATCTCGGTGAAGCTGCCCTGGCCCTTCGACGGGTCAGACGACGTCAGGATTGTCGACACAAAGTTACCGGCCGCGTCTTTACCCACATTACTGATGACGAGCTGGCCATCATGGACACACATGCCGCGGATACCGGTAGAAATGCCCTGCTTGTAGGCAGCACCGTAATCCTGCAGGCTCGAAAGGCCCTGATAGACAACTTTGTACTTATCCGTCTTAGGATCGATCTCATATACAGCAGGCAGGCCGCTTTTGCCGCCATTGGTCCTGACGCTGCCGCAGAAATAGAGCTTACCCTTATAGCTCACGGCATTGCGGAACAAAGGACCGACGCCGTTGAGCGATTCAGAGAGCAGCAGCTTGGTCTCACCGGTCTTGGTATTGATCTTAACCAAGATGCCGCCGCTGTCCTTGTCGGCCGTGCCGTCCTCCTTCTGCTGTCCATAGAAGAAGGTGCCGTTAAACATGGCCTCCAGCGTCAGGCGCATGGTCTCGGCATCAAAGGAATCGCCCAGCGTGCCGTTCATGAGCGTCAGCGTGTTGCCCATCGCCGCATAGCAGGTGCCCACATAAAGCCAGTCACCATAGCTCGCAGCCGCCCAAGTGTAGCTCTGGCCGCGATCGCCTTCGTTGTTGGCCGTGTTACCGTCGGTGCCCGGAACGGCAACGACACCGTCACCCTGGTAGTCGACGATGCCATCAGGCTGTGACGTTCCTACCGAAGGATGCGAGAGCTTCTCAAAGGAATACCCCCCCCCCTGCATTGTAGGTAACGGCACCCGAAGCGTCTTCGGCGTGCGCCGGCAGCGGCGATACCAAGATAGCGGCAAGCGCTGCCACCAAGCCAAGTGTTCCCACTCGTCTCATAAGGCTATAGCCTCCCCTGTCCTAAAGCCCAGTTTTAGCATTTTTCATTTCTGTCCACGGTTAATTGCAATCTGAGCACAGCAATAATCACTGTATAAATATACACCTATAATTTTTTGGACGGGTTAATAGATGCTCGATTGGTAGCGAATTCCGCGTAAACCGTCACTAACCTCCACTTATGCCGCATCTAAAGGTTATTTTTTGCTCAAATTATTGGATGCCGATAGTCACAATGGGCAGGAGGCTGGTACCCACCGCAGAGGGCAACGCCTACATTTTCATAACGTAATAGCCCGCGCCCCTCACCGCCGACTCGAGTGTGTCGCGATCAACCGGGCGCTTCGAGCGTACGCGTGCTGTGTGGTCCGCGTACGTTACCGTTGCCCACACGCCGTCCAGCGCATTGAGGGCATTGGCTACGTTCTGAGCGCAGCCGTCACAGCTCATGCCGCCGATGAGCAGCTCATCGCTATAGGGATAGTGCGACGCATCGGTATCCACCACAACAACCTTTTTGGCCTTCTTGTCGCTCGTACCATCGCTGCAACAACTCTTCCCGCGTGTCGAAGCGGCAATGCGACGCAGTCCAAAAAACATGCCGACGGCAATTACGGCCAGCACGATGATATTCGCAGGGTTAAGCAGATCTTCCATACGCTCCCCTTTCCTTGTAGTCCACATTAGAGATACCCCCATGGGGTGGTCCCATCTTACCCCAAGCTCATGTCAGTTCAGTCAAATAGTTTCCTATTTCTTACTTTTTTGTTGACCTAGGCTTACTTTCGTGTATAAGTTTTCCTAGGCTAACAAGTGAGGACTCGAACGGAGCGGCATGACTCGAACCATAGACATCCCAACGTTTCAGGCAGCAGTCGTGCGCAACTGCTCCCCCACGCTCGCGGGCATAAAACCGGCATCGCTCTTCACCTATCCCGGCGTCTACGCCCATCAGGATGGTTCGGACGCGACCGCGCCGATCGCTGATCGCCGAGCACGTCTTCTCAACGTCATCGCCCAGTGCAACCACGAGCTTGATCCGCTCGGCATCCATCTGAGCGTTTTGGTCTGGCGCCCCTGTGGGGCACTTGTGTACGTGTATCGCCCCCATAGTCTCGCCGCGTACCTTGCAGACCCGCGCGCCAAAACGGAGCTCGCCGAGGATGGCTACGACACCGGCGATCTGCCAATATGTCTCGCGCATCTGGCATCACGCATCACACTTGCGAGCAATAACGTCGCGGAATGCGCCTGCGACCAAGCTCGATGCGCATTGGACCATCAAGCCCATTGCGGCAACGACTGCACCTGCGAATTTCCGCACGAAATTGGCTATTTCCTGGGATATCCCTACGACGACGTCCACGAGTTCATCGTCCAGCATGGCGAGAACTACAAGGTCTTTGGAGCTTGGAAGGTCTACACAAATGTCGAGCAAGCACTTACGACCTTCGAGTCCTACCGCGCTTGCACGCAATACTTCACCTATGTCTATCAGCAGGGCTATGGTCTGGCGCAACTTGTCCAGGCAACCCGATAGAACGTACAAACCGCGACTGCACGCCGCACAACCGAAAGGAAACAACATGAGCAAAATCGCCGTCGTCTACTGGAGCGGCACGGGCAACACCGAGGCCATGGCCAAGGCCGTCGCTGAGGGCATGGAGAGCGCGGGCGCGCAGGTCACAATGTTGACCCCTGACCAGGTCAAGGCCAGCGAGCTGAGCGCTTATGACGCGATCGCCTTCGGTTGCCCCGCCATGGGCAGCGAAGTGCTCGAGGAGATGGAGTTCCAGCCCATGTTTGACGAGGTCAAGCGCAGCCTTGGCGGCAAGAGCGCCGCGCTGTTCGGCTCCTACGGCTGGGGCGACGGCGAGTGGATGCGCAGCTGGGAAAAGGACTGCGATGATTCCGGCATCCGCCTTGTGTGCGAGAGCGTGACCTGCTGCGAAGCGCCTGATGACGCCGCGCTGGACGCCTGCCGCGCGCTGGGCAAGGAGCTTGCAAAGTGAGGATTCCTCTGTGGACGAAAAGCGCGCGATGAGGAAGCTCAGGCGGAAAGCACCTGTGCTCGTTGCGCTTGCGGTCATCCTGCTGAGTCTTGCCATCGGCGGATGCCTGCCTTTTTGAAAACACGATGCGATGGAAGGCCGCGTACGGGGAGTGCGCGGCCTTCCGATTTTTATTTGCGCTGCCGAAACGGCAGATTTTTACTGATAAGTATTAGCATAACTTATAGATATGTAGATTATTATCAAAAAACTGATAAATAGGGCGAAGGCTTTCTCTCTTTTGCCGCATGGACGAAAAGAGCCCTCTGTGATACCATATTGCTTGTCAAGTTGAGCTCTTTGTAACTGACGGAAACGTGGGTCACCACAGGGGAGCAGAGAGCGTTTCTTGCTGAAATTCAGCAGCCGACCGTCTGGGCACTTCAACTGCACATCGAGGCAGTGGAGCGCCCATTTTTGCTTTTAAGGAGGCAGAACTATGCGAAAGGTAGCCGTTATTATGGGCAGCACGAGCGACCTGCCCGTCGCCGAGAAGGCGATCCAGACGCTCAAGGAATATGGGATCGAGACCGAGATCCGCGTGTTATCCGCCCACCGGTGCCCGAACGAGGCAAGAGAATTTGCGGCGTCGGCACGGGAGAGCGGATTTTCTTGTATCATCGCGCTCGCGGGCATGGCCGCGCACTTGGCCGGCGCGATGGCCGCGAATACGACGCTTCCCGTCATCGGCGTGCCGTGCAGCGGCGCGAAGCTCGACGGCATGGACGCGCTGCTCTCGACCGTCCAGATGCCGAGCGGCATCCCCGTTGCCACCGTCGCTATCGACGGGGCGAAAAACGCCGCCATCCTTGCCGTCCAGATCATGGCTGTGAGCGACGAGGGCCTTGCCCACAAGCTCCAGGCCGCACGTGATGAGGGCACCGCCGCTGTCTTGAAGGCGGACGAAGAGCTTCGCGAGCGCTACAAAAACTGAGCAAAACAAAAAGCATCACCGATCAAACAACAAATCGATCATTTATTCATTATTTATAAAGGAGAACAGACAATGAAACTCGTTTATACCGGAAAGACCAAGAATGTGTACGTACTGGACAATGGCAACTACCTTCTCAAGTTTAAGGACGACTGCACTGGCAAGGACGGTGTGTTCGATCCGGGCGAGAACAGCGTGGGCCTGACCATCGAGGGTGTGGGCAACGTCAACCTGCGCATGACCAAGCACTTCTTTGAAAAGATCAACGCCGCCGGCATCCGCACCCACTTTGTTTCCGCGGACCTGAAGGAGACCACGATGGAGGTCCTGCCCGCGAAGGTCTTCGGCCACGGCCTCGAGGTCATCTGCCGTCTCAAGGCGGTGGGCAGCTTCCGCCGCCGCTACGGCGAGTACATCGAAGAGGGCGCGGATCTTCCCTCCTATGTCGAAATGACCTTCAAGAACGACGCGCTGGGCGATCCCCTCGTGACGAAGGACGCGCTCGCGGCGCTGAACGTCATGACCGAGCAGCAGTATGACGAGATCAAGGCCATGACGCAGAAGATCACCAAGATCGTTGCCGATGACCTGAGCGAGAAGGGCCTCGTCCTCTATGACATCAAGTTTGAGTACGGCTACGCGCCCGACGGCAGCGTGATGCTCATCGACGAGATCTCCTCGGGCAATATGCGCGTTTATCGCGACGGCAAGTACATCGACCCCATGACGCTCTCTGAGCTGTTCTTTGCGTAATGGGCGGCTTTTTTGGCGCGGTATCTGACCGCAATGTCGCCCTGGACGTCTTTTTCGGCACGGACTACCATTCCCACCTCGGCACACGCCGGGGTGGTATGGTTCTCTTTGACAAGGAAGAGGGCTTCCAGCGGCAGATCCATAATATTGAGAACACGCCCTTTCGGACGAAGTTCGAGCGCGATCTTGCGGATTTCCGTGGTCACGCGGGCCTTGGCTGCATCAGCGACAGCGACCCCCAGCCGCTGCTCGTGCGCTCGCATCTGGGCCTCTACGCCATTGTAACGGTCGGCATCATCAACAATGCCGACGAGCTGGTGCAGGACTATCTTTCCGAAAAGGGCCAGCAGTTCCTCACGCTGAGCAGCGGCCGCGTGAATGTCACCGAGCTGACCGCGGCGCTCATCAACCAGAAGGACGACCTTGCCTCCGGCATCCTCCATGCCCAGGAGGTTATCGACGGCTCCATGACGATCCTCATCCTCACGGAAGAGGGCGAGATCATCGCTGCGAGAGACAGCATGGGCCGCCTTCCCGTGCTCATCGGTCAGCGCGAGGACGGCTACTGCGTGTCGTTTGAGTCCTTCGCCTACCATAAGCTCGACTATCAGGATGCCTACGAGCTTGGCCCTCGGGAGATCGTCCGCCTGAACGCGAGAGGGTTTGAAACGCTCTCACCTGCGGGCAAGCAGATGAAGATCTGCGCCTTCCTGTGGACCTATTACGGCTATCCGAACTCCAACTACGAAGGCGTGAACGTCGAGCTGATGCGCTATCGCAACGGCGCGATCATGGCGCGCGACGAGGAAGCGCGCGGCGGCGTGCCCGATGTTGACTTCGTCGCCGGTGTGCCGGATTCCGGCGTGCCGCACGCCATGGGCTATGCAAACCAAAGCGGCAAGCCCCTTGCGCGCCCCTTCGTCAAGTATACCCCGACCTGGCCGCGCTCGTTCATGCCCGAGGATCAGCAGGTGCGCAGCAAAGTGGCGCGCATGAAGCAGATCCCCGTGCCGGAGCTGATCGAGGGCAAGAAACTCCTCTTTGTGGACGACTCCATCGTGCGCGGCACGCAGCTTCGTGAAACGGTCGAATTCCTGTACAGCGCCGGCGCGTCGGAGGTGCATATGCGCTCGGCCTGTCCGCCCATCATGTATCCCTGCCGTTACCTGAACTTCTCGCGCGGCAACAGCCCCATGGATCTGCTGGCGCGCCGCATGGTGCAGCAGCTGGAGGGCAACGAGGGGCAAAAGCATCTGGAAGAATACGCCGACAGCAGCTGCGAACGCGGAAAGTGTCTGCTGCACGCCATCTGCGAGCAGTTCGGCTTTGATTCGCTGTCCTACCAGTCCCTTGAGGGAATGTTGGAGGCGATCGGTATTGACAGGGAACAGGTCTGCACCTATTGCTGGACCGGAAAGGAATAACAATATGGGCATTTCTCATTCGGAAGCATACGCGGCTGCCGGCGTGAATATCGAGGCCGGCTACGAGGGCGTCAAGCTGATGAAAAAGCACGTCCAGCGCACCATGATCCCGGGCGTTGTGTCCGATATTGGCGGCTTTGGCGGCCTGTTTGCGCCTGATCTTACTGGTATGAGCGAGCCCGTGCTCGTCTCGGGCACGGACGGCGTGGGCACGAAGCAGCGCATCGCGCAGCTGATGAACAAGCACGACTCCGTCGGCATCGACTGCGTCGCCATGTGCGTCAACGACATCATCTGCTGCGGCGCAAAGCCCATCTTCTTCCTCGACTACATCGCCATCGGCAAGAACGAGCCGGAGAAGGTCGCGACGCTCGTCTCCGGCGTGGCGGAGGGCTGCGTGCAGTCCGGCTGCGCGCTCATCGGCGGCGAGACCGCCGAACACCCCGGCACCATGTCTGCCGACGACTACGACCTTGCGGGCTTCGCCGTCGGCATTGTCGACCGCGCGAAGATCATCGACCACGACCGCATGCGTCCGGGCGACGTTGTGATCGCGCTCACCTCAAGCGGTATCCACTCCAACGGCTATTCCCTCGTGCGCAAGGTCTTCAACGTTGAGCACGCGGACCTCGGCGCGTATGTCGACGAGCTCGGCTGCACGCTGGGCGAAGAACTGCTGCGCCCGACGAAGATCTATGTCAAGCCCGTTCTCGCCGCGATGGACGTGGCCGACGTCCACGGCGTCAGCCACATCACAGGCGGCGGCTTCTACGAAAATATCCCCCGCTGCATCCCCGACGGCCTGTGCGCGAAGATCGACAAGTCCTCTCTCCGCACGCCGCCGATCTTCTCAATGCTCCAGCGCATGGGCAGCATCCCCGAGCACGACATGTTCAACACCTACAACATGGGCGTCGGTATGACGATGATCGTCGCCAAAGATGACGCCGACAAGGCGCTTGCCGCCCTCAAGGAAAACGGCCAGGACGCCTACGTGATCGGCGAGGTCGTGAGCGGGGAAGAGAAGGTCGCACTATGCTGAAAAGCGCGCGCATTGCGGTGTTCGTCTCGGGCGGCGGCACGAATTTACAAGCCTTGCTCGACGCGCAGAGAGACGGCAAAATTCCACACGGCGAGATCGCGCTCGTCATTTCCTCTCAGGCATGCGCCTACGCGCTCGAACGCGCGGAAAAGGCGAACGTCCCCGCGCACACCGTGCCGTCGAGCCTCATCCAGCACGACTTTGAGGCGGCGATCGAGCTTCTGCTCGAGCAGTACAAGATCGATGTTATCGTCCTCGCGGGCTTTTTGAGCATCCTGAGCGAGAACTTCACGAAAAAGTGGCCGCGCCGCATTCTGAATATCCATCCGTCGCTGATCCCGTCGTTCTGCGGCAGGGGCATGTACGGCTTAAAGGTGCACGAGGCTGCGCTCGCGCGCGGCGTGAAGGTCACGGGCGCGACGGTGCACTTTGTCAACGAAA
>OGXQ01002019.1_pt1 | contig 14459 bp, 13 predicted proteins | sample 1576291 | NCBI WGS metagenome assembly OGXQ01 (sample SAMEA3541575, study PRJEB24748) | human gut metagenome | biome: human gut; feature: human-associated habitat; material: faeces | place: China | collected 2012 | reverse complement strand
ACTCGTCCAGCGTCAGCAGGATCGGCTCGGTATTCTCGCACCCGTTGGGGCAGAACGTATCGACCTGTGGTGCGCCACAAATCCGACGGCACCGTGGCGGTCTTGGCATGGACGCTTTCCTCCTTTGTTTTCGGTATATACCGATTATAGCACGTCGGACAGAAAATCAATATGGATTTTTAAGAAGCCGCTGCAATTTCCGTCCTCATATAGATATGGACTGATATTCGGAGTCGAAAACCACGTGTGAGCCATGTTCGTATTCTCAGATCATCTACATTTGACAGAACTTCGCAGGGCAAGATGAATTTGCTTGGATCCCTTATGGGTTTAGTTTCCATACAAGCCGTTCACGGGTGGTTGTCCACCTATGAACGGCTTGTAAATTCTCACCCCTACGGCATATTATGCCAGCGCAGGCAGGGCCACCCGCAACCAAATCCCGGCAAATCCGTATCTATGGGCAGACGAAGCTGTAAAGCACATTCTTGAAAATAGGCAGTACACCGGGTACGCTGTAAACTTCAAAAGTACAACGGTCAGCTTCAAGGTTCACAAGAAGATCTACAACCCCGCAGAGGAGCAGCAAATCATTCCGAATATGCAGGAGCCGATCATCTCCGAGGAACTGTTTGACCGTGTACAGGAGACCCGCCAAAACCCGCAGCAGTTCAAATTTTCTGCATAGAGCAGAACACGGTGCGGCTCCTTTTCAGAGACTGCACCGTATCCTGCATAAAAACTTCGTTATCCGCCCGTCACAAATCTCTGACTGGCTTTTTTACATTTTCTTATGATTTCGACTACCGGCAGCCGCCACATGGTGGCGCACGCAAAGCTCCTTTTTCACGGCAATCTGCCGCTTCTCAGTTCTTCAGGCTCTGCAGCGGAGCGGGGATGCGGCCGCCACGGGCGATGAAATCTGTGCTGGCGGCTTCATGGACCGGCATCACCGGCGCAGAACCCAACAGGCCGCCCAGTTCCACCATGTCACCCACATCCTTCCCCTCCACGGGGATGATGCGGACAGCGGTGGTCTTGCTGTTGACCATGCCCACCGCCGCCTCGTCAGCGATGATGGCGGAGATGGTCTCGGCGGTGGTGCTGCCGGGCACGGCGATCATATCCAGCCCCACGGAGCATACGCAGGTCATGGCCTCCAGCTTATCCAGCGTCAGGGTACCGTCCAGAGCGGCGGCGATCATGCCCTCGTCCTCCGACACCGGGATAAAGGCGCCGGACAGTCCGCCCACATGGGAGGACGCCATGACGCCGCCCTTCTTCACGGCGTCGTTCAGCAGCGCCAGCGCCGCCGTGGTGCCGTGGGTGCCGCAGACGGACAGCCCCATCTCCTCCAGGATCCGGGCCACGCTGTCTCCGATGGCGGGGGTGGGCGCCAGCGACAGGTCTACGATGCCGAAGGGAGTATCCAGCCGACGGGAGGCCTCGGTGGCCACCATCTGACCCACACGGGTGATCTGGAAAGCCGTCTTTTTGATGGTCTCCGCCACCACGTCAAAGGGCTGGTCCTTGCAGGACCGCAAGGCGTGGTGTACCACGCCGGGGCCGGAGACGCCCACATTGATGACGCTGTCGGCCTCACCCACCCCATGGAAGGCCCCGGCCATAAAGGGGTTATCCTCCACGGCGTTGCAGAACACCACCAGCTTGGCGCAGCCCAGCCCGTCGGTGTCACGGGTCAGATGGGCCGTCTCCTTGATGATGCGGCCCATGCGGGCCACGGCGTCCATGTTGATGCCCGCCTTGGTGGAGCCCACGTTGACACTGGAGCAGACGATATCCGTCTCCGCCAGCGCCTGCGGAATGGCCCGCAGCAGCAGCTCGTCGCCGTGGGCAAAGCCCTTCTGCACCAGCGCCGAGTAGCCGCCGATGAAGTCCACGCCGCAGGTCTTGGCAGCCCGGTCCATGGCGTGGGCAAAGGGAACGTAGTCCTCCGTGTCGCAGCCGCTGGCCACCAGCGCCATGGGGGTCACGGAGATGCGCTTGTTGACGATGGGAATACCGAACTCCCCCTGGATCTCCTCGCCAGTCCGCACCAGATGCTGCGCCCGGCGGCAGATCTTGTCATAGATCTTCTCGCAGCAGCGCTTGGGATCCTCACTGACGCAGTCCAGCAGGGAGATACCCATGGTGATGGTGCGGATATCCAGATGGCGCTTATCGATCATGTCGATGGTATCAAAAATGTGATGTATACTCAGCATGGCTCCCCCTCTTACAGCTTGTGCATTGCGTCGAAGATGTCCTCCCGCTGGATACGCAGAGACAGGTCACGGGCCTCGCCGTAGGCGCTGATGTCGGTCCGCAGCTGCTCGAAGGAGCCCTGGCACCCTGCCAGATCCACCACCATCATCATGGTAAAGCACCCCTCCATGATGGTCTGGCTGATCTCCAGCACGTTGACCCCATGCTGGGCCAGTGTGCCGCACACACCGGCAATGATGCCCACCTGATCTTTTCCTACCACGGTCACGATGGCTTTCATATTTTTCCACTCCGTTCTGTAATTCTTCCGTCAGCTTGACATTTCTCTGTCCAGTGGACAGATATCTGACGCTTTCCTGACGCATTATTATACCGGATTTTTCCCGGACTGACAAGCGTTTTTGCCAAATTGGATGCCCTCCGTCATAAATGGCAAGAACCCCCGGCCGGACATCCATCCGGCCGGGGGTCTGATCCGATTTTACGTCAATCCGTCTGAACCGATATTTTACATTGGCAGCTTCCCCTACACGCCCAGACGGGTCCAGAGGCGATCGTACAGGCGCAGGGTCTCAGCGGGGAGATTCTCATAGATCTCGCAGCGGCGGAGCACCTCCTCCGAGGGGGCCATGATCTCGTAGATCTCCGGATCCAGCGGCTCCTCGTTGACCTCCTCATAGTAGGCCGGGTACTCCTCCAGCGCCTCGCCGTTGGGGGAGGCATACCAGATGTAGTCCATGTTGGCCAGATTGGCCTTTGTAGAGGCGATGAAGTTGATCCACTCCTCCGCCTCGGACATATGCTGGCTGCTCTTCAGGATGCACATGGCATCCACAAACCAGTTGCTGCCCTCCTCCGGGACAACGAAGGCCAGATCCTCATTATTCTCCAGCATGGTCAGGTAGTCGCCGGCGTAATACATAGCCACGGCGGCATTGCCGCCTTCCATTTTCTGGAACACCTCATCCATAACGAAGGCCTGATACACACCGCTGTCCTTGGCCTGCTTCAGCAGGGCAAAGGCCTCCTCCAGCTGGCTCTCGTCGGTGGTATTGATGCTGTATCCCAGATACAGCAGGGCCGCCGCCAGAGCGTCACGGGAGTTGTTGATCATCAGCACCTGTCCGGCGTACTGGGGGTCGAACATGGCGCTCCAGCTGGTGATGGGCTGAGAGACCATGGTGGTGTTGTAGATAATACCCAGTGTACCCCATGTATAGGGAACGGTGTACTTGTTCTCCGGGTCGTAGCTGAGGTTCTTATAGGTATCGGCAATGAGGTCAAAGTTGGGGATGTGGCTGTAATCCAGCTCCGCCAGCATATCCTCGTCAATGAGCCGGGCGATCATATAGTCCGAGGGGACGATGACATCGAAGTCGGCGCCGCCCATTTTGATGAGGGAGTACAGAGCCTCGTTGCTCTCCGCCGTCTGGTAGTTGACCCGGATGCCGGTCTCCTCCTCAAACTGGGTGATGAGGCTCTCGTCGATATACTCGCCCCAGGAGCACACGTTCACCACCCGGTCGGACCGGGCGGAGCGGCCGGTGACGATCAGCGTCACCACCAGCACGCAGGCCGCCAGCCCCGCCCCCACACGGCGCAGGGTCTTATGGAGCTTGCTGCGGTTGGGGTGATGGGCCGCCGACGGAGCGGCGTGATGCTCCGCCTTCAGGCGGTGGTCGGCACGGCTCTCCCGCAGGTTCACGACGGCCAGCAGCACCAGCACCGTCACGAACAGCAGGGTGGAGATGGCGTTGATCTCCGGGCTGACCCGCTTTTTGGTCATGCCGTAGATGGTCATGGCCAGCGTGGAGGAGCTGGTACCGGCGGTGAAGTAGCTGATGATGAAGTCGTCCACAGACATGGTGAAGGCCGTCAGAGCGCCGGAGACGATACCGGGCCTGATCTCCGGGATCACCACACGCCAGAAGGCCTGCATCCACGTGCAGCCCAGATCCTGCGCCGCATCGATGAGGTTGCGGTCCATCTGCCGCAGCTTGGGCCCCACGGACAAAATCACATAGGGGATATTGAAGCAGATATGGGCGATCAGCAGCGTGCCGAAGCCCATGGTCAGGCGCTCCGGCAGCACCACCAAAGACTGCCACGAATTCATCCACCCGGCGAAAGCGCCCCAGCCGTTGAAGAACACCACGAACAGCAGGCACAGGCTGACGCCGGTGACGATATCCGCATTCATCATGGGGATGTTGTTGACGGCGTTCACCGCCGCACGACGGCGGCGGCTCATGGCGTACAGGCCGATGGCGGCGAAGGTGCCGGCGATGGACGCCACGATGGTGGACAGCAGCGACACCAGCAGGGTGGTATAGACGCTGTTCATAATGAGCCGGTTGGAGAGAAGGGACTCGTACCATTTCAGGGAGAAGCCCTTCCACACGCTGGAGCTGGTGCCGGCGTTGAAGGAAAAGACGATCAGGATGATGATGGGGGCATAGAGAAACAGGAACACCAGCGCCATCAGCAGCCGGTCGCCAAAGCGATTCTGGGTGCGGCTCATAGCTTCACCGCCTGTTCCTCGCCCTCACCGAAGCGATTCATCACCAGCATACACACCAGCACGATAATCATCATTACCAACGAAATGGCGGCGCCCAGCTGGGGGTTGTAGGCACCCCCCAGAAACTGCCGCTCAATGAGGTCGCCCAGCAGCAGCTCCGTGCCGCCGCCCAGCATCCGGCTGATGGCGAAGGTGGACACCGACGGCACGAACACCATGGTGATGCCCGACACCACGCCCGGCAGGGACAGGGGCAGGATCACCCGGCGGAACACCGTCAGGCTGCCGGCCCCCAGATCACGGGCGGCCTCCAGCAGGGAGTGGTCCAGCTTGATGATGACGGAATAGATGGGCAGGATCATGAAGGGCAGGTAGTTATACACCATGCCCAGCACCACGGCCCCCTGGGTATTCATCATGGGGAAATACTCCAAGTTGGTGCCGAAGATGTGGTTATAGAGGCTGATAAGGCCGATCTTCTGGAACAGCTGGTTCAAAAGACCGTTGTTTTCCAGAATGGTCATCCACGAATAGGTCCGCAGCAGGAAGTTCATCCACATGGGCAGCATAATGAGCACCATGGCCGTCCGCTGAAAGGAGGCGCCCTCCCGGCTCATGAGATAGGACACCGGGTAGCCGATCAGCAGACAGATCACCGTGGCGATGATGGCCAGCTTGAAGGACCGGAGGAACACCTCCGTATAGCCCCCCATCTGCACGAAGTTATCCAGAGTAAAGCCGCCGTCGGCGGAAGAAAAGGCGTAGACCACCATAATGACAATGGGGGCCACCACGAAGATCGCCATCCACACCTCGTAGGGTACGGCGAACCGGGAGAGCTTATTCTTCATCCCCGCTCTCCTCCTCGTCCGTCTCCAGAGAGGCGTCCGCCAGCTCCTCATACTCCTCGGAGTAGGAGCTGTAATCTCCGAACTGGCCGGAGTATTCGCTCTTTTTCATGATGTGGAAGCCGTCGGGATCGATCTTCACGCCGATGCGGGCGCCCTCCGGGGAGTGATCCGTGGTCTGAATGAGCCACTTAAAGCCCCGGAAGTCCACGATGATATCGTACTGCATCCCCTTGAAGGTGACGCTGGTGACGGTACCCACCAGCTGCCCCTGCTCCACGGGGACGATGTCGATATCCTCCGGACGGATGACCACGTCCACCGGCTCGTTGGGTGCGAAGCCGCCGTCCACGCAGGGGAACTCCCGGCCGTACATCTTCACCACATTGTCCCGGACCATGACGCCGTTCAAAATATTGCTCTCACCGATGAAGTCCGCCACGAAGGCGTTCTTCGGCTCGTTGTAGATATCCTCCGGGGTGCCGATCTGCTGGATACGGCCCTTGTCCATCACCACCACGGTGTCGGACATGGTCAGGGCCTCCTCCTGATCGTGGGTAACGTATACAAAGGTAATGCCCATCTGCTGCTGGATCCGTTTCAGCTCGATCTGCATATCCTTCCGCAGGCGCAGGTCCAAGGCACCCAGCGGCTCGTCCAGCAGCAGCACCTTGGGCCGGTTCACCAGCGCACGGGCAATGGCCACACGCTGCTGCTGGCCGCCGGAGAGCTGATGGATCCTCCGGTGCTCAAAGCCCTTCAGGCTCACCACACCCAGCATCTCTGTCACCCGCTGCTCGATCTCGTCGGCAGGCACCTTGGCGATCCGCAAGCCAAAGGCGATGTTTTCAAAGACATCCAGATGAGGAAACAGGGCATACTTCTGAAAGACGGTGTTGATCTGCCGCTTATGCGGCGGAACGTCATTGATCCTCACACCGTCAAAGGTGACGTCTCCCGACGTGGGCGTCGTGAAGCCGCCAATGATCCGCAGCGTTGTGGTCTTGCCACAGCCGCTGGGGCCAAGCAGTGTGAGGAATTCGGAATCGTTGATATACAGATTGATGTGATCGAGAACCAGCTCGTCGTCAAACGCCATGCAGAGGTCCCGCAGGCGAATCAACTCTTTGGACATTTATCCTCCCCCGTTCGTTAAATAATATCTACCTCTTTTCTCTGTTCAAAGGGAGGCCTTGCGGATAGGCCTGATATCTCTCGTTGAAATTTGGCAGATTCACTATATATAAAAAGCGAAGAAATGTCAATGAATATTTTCCCCTGTTTAAGGAAAATTCTGCACAGTGGAGAATTTTACTCGTTTTTGCCGGAGATTTCCGGGGAATGGCAGAAAAAAGCCCCGGCTGCACCGGGCAGCCGGGGCGGCGGTCAGCCGAAGTATTTTTCCCGGAAGGGGACGCTATCCACCTGAAAGCTGCGGCCCCGGAGGTAATTCAGCAGGCCGGCGTCTGTGGGGAAATCGAAGGTCAGGCGGTAGGAATACAGGGCCTGCCGGGTCTCGCCGTAGCGGCGGTTCACCTGCCCGTCGCCGTACTTGCCGTCCCCCAGCAGGGGGCAGCCCAAGTCCGCCATGGTGGCACGGATCTGGTGGGTGCGGCCCGTCAGCAGCTCCACCTCCAGCAGGGACAGCTCCCCACGGTTCTCCAGCGTCCGGTAGCGGGTGACGGCGGTCTTGCCGCCGGGGACGGGCCTGTGGTATACGGCCACCTGCTTTTTCTTCTCGTCCTTCAGCAGGAAGCAGGATACCTCCCCCTGCGGCGGCCGGGGCGCACCCACGGTGATGCAGAGGTAGCGTTTGTCGATCTCCCGATCCCGGATCTTCTGGTTGATGATCCGCAGGGTCTCGGCGTTTTTGGCGGCGATGACGATGCCGCCGGTGTTGCGGTCGATGCGGTTGCACAGCGCCGGGGTGAAGGCGTTCTCCCACCGGGGGTTCCACTCCCGCTTCTGGTAGAGGTATGCCTGAATGTGGTTGATGAGGGTATTGACCTTCTCCGTCTCGTCGGCGTGAACCACCAGACCGGGGCGCTTGTTCAGCAGCATCAGATTCTCGTCCTCGTAGACGATATCCAGGCTGGGACGGAACAGGGTGAGGAACAGGTTATCCTCTCTGGGCTTGTCGAAGAACTCGTCGTTGATGTATAATTGCAGCACATCCCCCTCCTGCAGGCGCTGATCCCGCTGGGCCCGGCCTCCGTTGACCTTGATGCGCTTGAGGCGGATATACTTTTGCAGCAGGGCCGGCGGCAGCAGCGGCAGAGCCTTGGAGACGAAGCGATCCACCCGCTGTCCGGCGTCATTTTTCCCGATGGTCAGCTCCCGCATGGCGTGTTTCCTCCTTTGATGGATGCTGTTTAAGGCTATTGTACCTGATTTTCGGAAATTGTCAAAATATTTCGCAGAAAATGTTTGACAAGCCGGGTGCAATCCTCTATAATACTATTCGTGTCATTAAGAGGTGTACTATGCGATTGAATGTAAACCGACTGCTGCATACCCCCGACGCCAGTCAGGAGGTCCGGTTTGAGATGGATCTGTCTCAGCTGGATTTCGGCGGCGCTGCGCCTATTACCCGTCCGGTCACTGTGGAAGGCCGTATTCGGAATCAGGCCGGGGTTCTGCTGTGCCAGCTGGAGATGCATACGACGCTGCACTGCGTGTGTGACCGGTGCATGGAGGAATTCGATGCGCCCAAGTCCGTTTCTTACTCGTGCGTTCTGGCCGAGGAGAAGCAGGAGGAGGACAGCGACGAGATCATCCTGCTGGAGCACGACGAGGTGGATCTGGCGGAATTGGCCAGAGATGCGTTCATTCTCGACATGGACACGAAAACTCTTTGCTCCGAGGACTGTAAGGGTCTTTGCCCCGGCTGCGGCGTGAACCTCAACCGGGAGCCCTGCCGCTGCAAAAAGCAGGTGGATCCGAGGCTTGCCAAGCTGGCCAGTCTCCTGCAGGAGAAGGAGTAAAGCGCTTCTCTATACTATCAATTACTGCTCAGGCAGTTAAGACCAAGGAGGTGTCAACATGGCAGTACCCAAGGGAAAAGTATCCAAGCAAAGACGCAACAAGAGACGCAGCTCCGTGTGGAAGCTGGCGACTCCCGGTCTGGTGGCCTGCACCAAGTGCGGTGCGCTGCATCTGCCTCACAGAATGTGCCCGGAGTGCGGTACCTACAATGGCCGTGAGGTCAAGCAGGTCAAGTCCGTGGCCGCTGGCAAATAATGATCGTGTGTCCTTGACAGGCGGGAAGCGTGGCTTTCCGCCTGCTTTTCTTTTTGCAGTGAAGGTCTGTATGTCTTCGGCGGGATATCATGGTCGGTGCCGCAGCATGGGTGATGCCGTGCCACGGCAGAAGATCGCTGCGGGGTGGTCGGAGGACGCAGCTGCGAAAAGCCTGCCGCCATACGCAGAACGCAAGGCGAACAAGGCTCATAACGAATCAAGCGCAGGGGAGACGAGCCGTCTCTCCTGCGCTTGATTTTACTCCATCTCATCCAGCGTCAGCCGGAAGCTGGGGAGGAAATGCCCCCGGAAATAGGTCAGCTCCGGCAGATGAAAATCATCCAACGCCTGCTCTGTCTGCTCCGCCGCCCGGCGGAACTCCAGATTCCCGGCCTTCAGCTCCTCCAGACATTTGATGTGGGCGGACAACTTGTCCGCCGCCTTCACCAGTTCCTCCACCTCCGGGTCTGTGGGGGTCAGGGCCTCGGCAAAGTCCGGCTGCAGCTCCGGCGGCAGCATCCCCACCAGCTTGCCGCAGGCGATGTGCTCCACCTGCTTGTAGGCATCCCGGATGGCGGGATTGTAGTACTTGATGGGAGTAGGCAGATCCCCGGTGAGGATCTCGCTGGCGTCGTGGTACAGGGCCGCCACCGCCACCGCGCCGGGGTCCACCCGGCCGCCGAAGCAGCGGTTGCGGATCACCGCCAGCGCATGGGCCAGCACTGCCACCTGATGGCTGTGCTCCTGAATGTTCTCCGGCTGGCTGTTACGCATCAGCGCCCAGCGGGAGATGAACCGCATCCGGGACGTATAGGCAAAAAAGTGTTCCATGTTATGTCACCTCTCCCATCAGGATATCGTTTACTACGCCTGTGATCTTCACATGACGAACGGTGTTATGGTAATCCTCCTGTGTCTGCACCTCCACCGGCATATAGTTGGGGGCATGACCGGCGGCGCAGCCGTCCTTGCGCTGCTCGAAGAGCACGGGATAGGTCTGGCCTACGCAGCCCTGCAGATAGGCACGGTGCAGCTCCGCCGCCACCGCCGCCGCACGGGCGGCACGCTCCTCCTTCACCGGGCCGGGGACCTGCTCCATCTCCGCCGCCTTCGTGCCGGGGCGGATGGAGTAGGGGAAGATGTGCATCTGGGCAAAATCGCAGCGGCGCAGGAAAGCCAGCGTCTGGGAGAACTCCTCCTCCGTCTCGCCGGGGAAGCCGCAGATCAGGTCCGTGGTGATGGCGGGCCGGGGAAAGTACTGCCGCAGCAGGGTCACAGACCGGAGGAACCGGGCGGTGTCATACCGGCGGTTCATGCGCCGCAGGGTGGCGTCGCAGCCGGACTGCATGGACAGGTGGAACTGGGGGCAGAGGTTGGGGAGCCGGGCGGCCCGACGGCAGAAATCCTCCGTCACGGTGCGGGGCTCCAGACTGCCCAGCCGCAGGCGCATCTCTCCCGCCGCCTGCGACACCGCCTCCAGCAGGTCGATGAGGCTGCGGCCGTCCTTGAAGTCCTGACCCCAGGAGGAGATCTCAATGCCGGTAAAGACCACCTCCCGGTAGCCCTCCCGCCGCAGCTGCTCCGTCTGGCGCACCGCCTCCTCCAGCGGCAGGGACCGCACCGGCCCCCGTGCATAGGGGATGATACAGTAGGTGCAGAAGTTGACGCAGCCGTCCTCCACCTTCAGCATGGCCCGTGTCCGGGCCGCCATGCCCCCGGCAGGCAGCACCTCGAAGTTGCGGCGGCGTAGGGCTTCGTCCACCGCCACACGGCTGCGGTGGTCCTCCGCCGCCTGCTCCAGCAGGGTCAGAAACTCCATCCGGTCGCCGGTGCCGCCGATGAGGTCGATGCCCAGCTCCTGAGCCTCCGGGGTATGGGTCTGCACATAGCAGCCGCAGGCAGCCACCACGGCCTGGGGATTGCGGCTCTTGGCCCTGCGGATCATCTGCCGGGATTTTTTATCGCTGACGGCGGTGACGGAGCAGGTGTTGATGATGTAGGCGTCCGCCGGGGACTCAAAGTCCACCAGCGTGTGGCCACGCCGCTGAAGCTCCTGCTCCATGGCCTGCGTCTCGTATTGGTTGACCTTGCAGCCGAGGGTGTAAATAGCAACTCGCATGGGGATTCTCCTTGCACTTTGCGGTTTTCTCCGATATAATAAGAATTTGTCTACATTATACGGTATCCGGCCGCCGGTGGCAAGAGGGTCTTTGCCCCTCCCCCCTGTCCGGCGCCGGTTTTTCTGAAAAAACGGGAGGTCTGCGCTATGATCTATCTGGACCACGCCGCCACCACGCCCCTGCCGGAGGCTGTGGCGGATACCATGTATGATGTGCTGCGCCATCAGTTCGGCAATCCCTCCGCCCAGTATCCTCTGGGCCGGGAGGCCAAGGAGCTGGTGGAGGAGGCACGCCGCACCATCGCCGGGGCGCTGGGGTGCCAGCCCTCGGCCCTGCACTTCACCTCCTGCGGCACGGAGTCGGACAACTGGGCCATCCGGGCCGCCGCATGGCAGGGCCGCCACACGGGGCGGCACATCATTACCACCGCCGTGGAGCACAGCGCCGTGCTGGAGCCTTGCCGCCAGCTGGAACAGGAGGGGTATGAGGTCACCTACCTCAAGCCCGACCGCACGGGGCATATCTCCGCCGGGCAGGTGGCGGAGGCCCTGCGGGAGGACACGGTACTGGTGTCCGTGATGCTGGTGAACAACGAGACGGGGTGTCTCTTCCCCGTGGCGGATATCGCCCGGCTGCTGAAGGAGCGGGGGAGCCGTGCGCTCCTCCACTGCGACGCCGTGCAGGGCTTTCTGAAGGTTCCCTGCGCTCCGGCGGGGTGGGGCGTGGATCTGATGAGCCTGTCCGCCCACAAGATCGGCGGCCCCAAGGGCATCGGCGCTCTGTACGTCCGTCCGGACCTGCGGAACCTGCGGCCCCTGCTGGCCGGCGGCGGGCAGGAGGAGGGGCTGCGCTCCGGCACGGAGGCCACCGCTCAGATAGCGGGCTTTGCCAAGGCCGTGGCGCTGCGGCAGGAGGGGCTGGAGGAAAAGCTTGCCCACATGGCCCGCATCAAGGCCTACTGCCGGGAGCGGCTGCTGAGCATCCCCGGCGTGGTGCCGGTGGGCGGCGGCGAGGCCCCCCACATTCTGGCGGTATCTCTGGTGGGCTATCCCAGTGCCAACGTCATCAACGATCTGGGCAGTCAGGGCATCTGCCTGTCCGCAGGCTCCGCCTGTCACCGGGGCAAGGCCAGCCGGGGCTATGCCGCTCTGGGGCTGGATAAAAGGACCGCCGCCGGGGTGCTGCGGCTCAGCTTCGGGCCGGAAACCACGGAGGGCGACATCGACGCCCTGTACGAGGCGCTGCTGCGCCACAAAAATACGAGATTTTCCATGCTGTGAGGTTAACCATGCTGCAATGTCTGAAACGTGAACCGGGCTTTTACCGGTATCTGTGGGGTCTGACCGGCCCCATCGCCCTGCAAAACCTTATCACCTTTACACTGGGCCTGATGGACACGCTGATGGTCAGCTGGCTGGGCAACACCCAGATGGCCGCCGTCACCACCGCCAACGTGCCGGTGTTCCTGCTGATCTCCATCGTGTTCGGCGTGCAGAGCGGCCTGAGCATTTTGGTGAGCCAGTACTGGGGCAAGCGGGATATGGAGCATATCAGCCGTGCCATCGGCGTGGCGGCCATGCTGGGTACCGGCCTGACGGTGGTGCTGGCGGCGGTGCTGTACCTGTGGCCGGTGGAGATCATGGATCTGCTGTCCAACAACCATGAGCTGTCGGTGCTGGGTGCGCCGTATCTGAAGCTCATCGGCATCTCCTATGTGTTCAATATGCTCTCGTCCCTGTATGTCAGCGCCCGGCGCAGCGCCGAGGATGCCGGCTTCGGCATGAAGCTGTTCGCCATGTCCACGGTACTGAACACGGGGCTGAACTACCTGCTGATCTTCGGCAAGTGCGGCCTGCCGGCGCTGGGTATTCAGGGCGCCGCCGTAGCCACCCTGTTGGCCCGCATCACAGAGTTCGCCGTGTGCAGCTTCTGTGCCGTCCGCAGCAGGCTCCTGCCCATCCAGTGGCGGGCCTTCTTCCGCCCCGGCTGGGAAATGCTCCGGCGGTTCGTGAAGTACTCCTCCCCCGTGATCCTCAATGAGACGGCATGGGGCCTCGGCAACAGTATGCTGACGGTGATCCTGGGCTACACCGACAACTCCGTGGAGATGCTGGCGGCCAACGCCGTGATGGGCAACCTCAACCGCCTGTTCCTGGTGGTGTGCTTCGGTCTGGGTGCCGCCACCGCCGTGATAATCGGCAAATCCATCGGTGAGGGCCGCAGCCATCAGGAGGTCATGGACCTGAGCCGGACGCTGTTGGTGTTCACGGCGCTGGTGGGTGCGGGGCTGACGGCCCTGTCTCTGCTGCTGGTGCCGACGCTGTTCGTGCCGGTGGTGTTCCCGCTGTTCAAGCTCTACGGCGAGTCCGCCGCCATCGCCACGGCGCTGGCGGTGACGGGCTTTCTGTCCATCCCCCTCCACGCCTACTCTATCTCCGCCGTCACCGGCGTGCTGCGGGCGGGCGGCGACGTATTCTGGTCCACCCTGCTGGACGTGGGGCCCCAGTGGTGCATGGCCCTGCCCCTGACGGCGCTGCTGGCGCTGGTGCTGAAGGCGGACTACTGGTGGATCGCCGCCGCCATCCAGTCGGAGAGCCTGCTGAAGGTGCCGCTGTGCGCCCTGCGTATCCGCACGGGACAGTGGATCCACGACGTCACCGTCCGAAAGGAGCGTGGGCAATGAGCCTGTTCGTCTGCCCCATCTGCGGGGCGGCGCTGGAGCGGGAGCCGGGGCGCTACCGCTGTCCGGCGGGCCACAGCTATGACGTGGCCCGTGAGGGCTACACCCATCTGCTGCCCGCCAACCGCAAGCATTCCAAAATGCCCGGCGACGACAAGGGCATGCAGATACAGAGACGACGACGGCCGCTGAAGCGCCGGTGAACACGGAGAAGGCAGAGGCAGCCGCGTTCGTGGAGGAGACCGCGGCCTCTGAGGAAATGACGTCCTCCAGTGCGGAGATGGTGCCATCCTATACGGTGGAGGTGGGGCCCTGCCAAATCGGCGCAGGAGAACTCGTCAGTTACACCACCATATCCCCCTCCTTTGCTGGCAGTGCTGTGCCGGAGAACTACTATCCGGGAGAGCTGACCGTGAGGTTGACCGGCCAGATCGTGGTGGAGGAGGGCGGTGTGCTGGACATCGGGACGCTGTCCATCGACGGCCCGGAAATTGGCCCGGTGATCACTGGCACCGGCCAGATCGTGGTGAAGCAGGGCGGCCAGCTGCGGCTGACCACGGCCACACTGAGCCCCCAGGGACAGGGGCCTATGATTTTGCAGGAGACTGGCGGGTCTGTGGAATTGGTGAGGACGGAAGCGGCGCCGGGCGTGGTCCAGTGGGCTTCGCCGCTGGTCAACAACCTTTACGACAGCCCTGAGGATGTCTGGCTGGAAACGGGGACCTCATTGAGCGGCGAGATGCTGCCGGAATTTCTGGAAGTCCCCGTCCAGATAGAAGGGAAAGAATCCTATTTGGACGTCCTGTTGTCCTGGGATTTGAGCC
>OGXQ01001994.1_pt1 | contig 14604 bp, 9 predicted proteins | sample 1576291 | NCBI WGS metagenome assembly OGXQ01 (sample SAMEA3541575, study PRJEB24748) | human gut metagenome | biome: human gut; feature: human-associated habitat; material: faeces | place: China | collected 2012 | reverse complement strand
GGTCGAGCTTGGTGTCGGACTTGCGCTGCTGGGCCATGTCGTAATAGACACTGCGTTCGCGGCTCAACAGGTCGAAGAAATCAGCCGACTCGCTCTTGATCTTGCGAAGAGCCGATTCGTTGTCGTTGAGAAACGCCTTGACGGTGGCTTCGTACAGATCCACGGTGTGCTGCAGATGCAGGCCGACCGTGTCGTTGATGGCGTCGCGTACCGAGTAGCAGTCGTCGTTTTTGAGGTGACGTTCCTTTTGCTCGGCGGAATGCGACTTAAGGAAGTTGGAGCGAATCAGCAGCGTGATCGCAAAGAGCATCAGCGCGATCATCATGTAGGTACCGCCCATCATCGCCATCCAGCAGACCAGGGCTGCGGCCGAGCAGGCGGTAAAGGCGGTGAGGAACCAGCCGCTGATCACGGTGAGCACGCCGGAAATGCGGTAGACGGCCGTTTCACGGTCCCAGGCGCCGTCGGCAAAGCTCGAGCCCATGGCGACCATGAAGGTCACGTAGGTGGTGGACAAGGGCAGCTGCAGACTGGTTGCAGAGGCAATCAGAATGGAACTGAGGACCAGGTTGACGGATGCGCGGACATAGTCGAAGGGCAGCGGCTGTTCGTTGCGCTCAAGCTTACGGGGCTTGAAGCGAGAATGCAATGCTCCCTGAAGGCGCATCGGCAGAATCTGACGGATGACCGATCCGAGCGTCATGGAGCTGCGAACGATCATGCGGCCGGGCAAGGAGCTGCCGAACTGTTCGTGTTCACCCTGCTGGCTCGAAGAGAGGTTGATGGAAGTCTGAACCACGCGGTGGGCTTTCTTGGAGAACCACAGCGTGAGCACCATGACCAAACCGGACAGGAGCAAGAAAATTGTGGCGGCCTTGCTGCCTTTTTCGGCAAGGCTAGTCATCATGAAGGTGTCGCCGTCGGTGCCGTTGGCCATGAAGTCGCGTACGGCATCAAGAGCGGCAAGCGGCACACCGACGAAGTTCACCAAGTCGTTGCCGGCAAACGCGAAAGCAAGCGAGAAGGTACCGCTCAGAATGACGATTCGGAAGATGTTGAAGTTGATTGTCCAAAGCAAAATGGAGAACAAAATGGACAATCCGATGAAGAGCGTCAAAAGGATGGCGGAGGTGTTGGCGTCGATCCAGGCGATCCATTCGGGTTGCATGAAGCTGGCGCCTTTGGCGCCTTTCATGACGAGGAAGTAGAAGATGGCCGTGATGCAGAAGCCGCCGAAGATGCCGCCGATGCGGCGATACATGGCTTCAAAGTGGAAGGTAAAGAGCAAACGCATCAGGTATTGCACGACCATGCCCGAGACGAAGGCAACGCCTACGGAAATCAAGATACCTGAGATGATCGTCAGTGCCTTGGCGGTGTTGATGTAGTCAACAACGGCCGCGAAGCTGCCGTCGGCAACGTAAATCTTGTAGAGAGCGGCGGCAAGGGCGCTGCCGAGCAGCTCGAAGATGATGGAAACGGTGGTGGAGGTGGGCAGACCCAGGGAATTGAAAGTGTCCAGCAGAAGCACATCGGCGATCATGACGGCAAAGAAGACAATCATGATCTCGTTGAATGTGAACATCTGCGGATGAAAGACGCCCGAGCGGGCGATTTCCATCATCCCTGAGGAGAAGGTGGCGCCGAGAAGAACGCCGAAGCTGGCCACCCACATCGTGGTACGGAAACGCGCGATGCGGCAGCCTAAAGCGGAATTAAGGAAGTTGACGGCGTCGTTACTGACGCCTACGAACAAGTCAAAGCACGCCAGCACGGCCAGAAAGCCGAGGACGACTAGATAAAAATCAGACATTTGAGCACGGATGGGTTGTTGACAACTCAATAAAGAAGTTTTGCAGATGTTTATGACAGATTTATGACAAAGCTGTCATCAAATCGTCATTGAGTTGTCATACAAGCCTGCCGCGCTCGCAAAAAAAGCCTGCGGTAGGGATTTTCCGCAGGCTTTGAAGACGAAAAACTGAAGTTCGTCAGGCAAGCGAGGCCTTTTTAGTTTTGCGCTTGGCTGCCGCACGCGCTTTACTCTTGCGCTTGGCGTCCTTGGCGCTCGAAGGTTTACCCAAAGCGAGCTTCTTTTTCTTGTCGGAGGGTTTTTTGATGCCGCGGGTCACTCAGCTTAACCTCCTGCGCAATAAACTCATCTGTAAATTTTTTCTTTGCATCCACTAGAACCTGATGTAGATCTTTCAGAATCTGTTTTGATTCTATTACTTGTTCTGTATTATCTATCATTCTGTTCATATGCCTACATTTTTAATAATTGTTCAACAATTTCTTTTGATAATCTTTTGATAACAGGTATTGCAACACTATTTCCAAACTGATGATATGCTTCCTTTCTTGGAACAACTATACGGAACTCGATATTATCAGAATTATAATTTTGGTTGTTTGCATTTTCCGGATATTGCCAGCCATTCCCTATAATCCGATAACCTTGCAGGCGGCCGGCTTCAGTCGGAGTTAATTTTCTGGGATTTAACCCTTTATCAGACTGATCAATAAGAATTTCGCTACCATCTTTCCAATATCTTGCAGATATTGTACTACTATATACGCTATTTTCATTGAACAAAGAATAACCAAACCCTTTACCGTTAGCCTTATTTCTTCTCTTCCGTTCCTGATGACCTATCCATAATCTATCACTAATAGTATAGTAGCTGTCAATAGAATCTTCCGGTTCGAAAATATCTGATATTTTAGTTTTTATTACCCTATCTCCAAGATCCTTAGATTTTTCATATATAGTACTTCCATCCGATGCTATCCCGTATGGGAACCTAAAAGTTTCTGTTTTCACAATATCTTTATACCATGCAACAATAAACAATCGTTCCCTATTTTGAGGTACTCCAAAAAACTTTGCGTTTAAAACATCATAATTATATGCAAAACCCAATTCTTCTAATGTTGCCAAAATCGTTTTTAGAGTTTCCCCTTTCATGTGAGTCTTTAAACCTTTCACATTTTCCAGGAACAATACTTTTGGAGGAATACCTGAATCTATTTTCTGTTTAACAATATTAGCTATATTAAAGAAAAGAGTTCCACGAGTGTCTTCAAAACCTCGCCTTAAACCTGCAATAGAAAAAGGCTGACAAGGGAACCCTCCACAACAAACATCAAATGCAGGAATATTCTCAGGTATGGCTTCTGTTATATCGTTGTTAAAAAACAAATAATTACCATTTCTATCTTTTTGAAAAAGATCCGGTTCTATATCCTTGTAATTAGCTTCATAAGAAATTCGTGCATATTTATCCCATTCACTCGCAAACACACATTTTCCTCCAACACTATGCATTGCAGTATGAAAGCCTCCAATACCGGCAAACAAATCTATAAATGTAAATTTATTTTTTTTCATCAACTTTTCTTTTTAACAAACGATTGTAATTACAAAAATAGTATAAAAAGGTGTATATATAGAAGATTTATAGTTATAATTTCAAGCTATATTTTCATCTCTATTGCGTTTATGCAATTATACAACCGATTCTTAAATATAATTGGTTTACATTTTATCTGCAATATTTAAACTATTTCATTGAACACACTTCTTTATATAAGAACACCATTCCAACTATTTTGCAGCCGAAACAACTTACTTATGCTCGAAAGCTGATTTACTTGTTCATATTTACTATATCAAGCAAACTTCAGCTAATTAAGTCATATAATCATACCGATAAATCAGGACAATTACCCCACTTAATGCTTTAAGATTGGACCAATCTTCATTTCAAAATGATTTAATTTCCACCACATACACCGGCTGATACTTCGTCCCCGCATTCTTCAACACCCCTTCCTTTACCAGTTCACGAATCACCCGAGTAGACTTCGACGAATTAAACCCAGTGAGCCGTTCAAAGTCGCGGCGTTGCAGGAAAGAATGCGCCTTGAAATACTCCGCTAACTTCTGTTTCACCTCTTCCTCGTCCAGCTTAGTAGAATGATGCGCCTCGTCCACCTTGCGCTCCAGATACACACTCTGAAAGCGGTCAATCAAATCCTTGTCGGGCGTGAACTTGATGCTTCTCACCTGTACATCGTCATCCTTAATATACTTCGGATTAATGTCCGGCGCACACTTCAGGCTCAGACTGAAATAGCCGATTCCTTCCAAATGCACCGCATATCCGTTGCTCAGGTTCTCATAAAGTTCATCGTTCAGGGCCGTGATGACGGCTGCCACATCGGCTGGAGAGACGGTACATTTCCTGCGTATCGCTTCACGGATTTCACGGGTGGTCACCACGTCTTTAGTAATCACTTTTGCATGTAACTTCGGTGCGGAGACTCCCTCCTTTACCGGATTCTCAAACAAATCAAATTTTATAGCCATAATCGTTTTAGTTATATTGTAATTATACTTTTTTAAAAACGCTTATACAAAAATACCTCGACACGTAGCTGTCAAGGTCGCGACACGAACGTGACGAGACATCAGCACGAACGTGTCAAGACCTCGTCACGTACGTGTCGAGGTAAATTTAACTCAATTTTTAGAAAAATGCAAGAAGGTGCCTAACTATATTAAAAAATAAATACATAAGCTTTCGTTTTTAAGCCGGACAACATATTGCGACAAATAAATTATCATTACCTTTACAAAAAGATAAGAATCAAACAATCATGGACGTCCTCTCCAAAGACCAGCGGCACAAAAACATGGCTGCCATTCATTCGGCTAACACCAAGCCGGAAATGATAGTCAGGAAGTATCTGTTTGCTCACGGATTCAGATACCGCCTGAACCATCCGCGTCTGCCGGGACGTCCGGACATTGTGCTGCGGAAATACCGCACCTGCATCTTTATCAACGGCTGTTTCTGGCATGGTCATGAGGGTTGCAAATATTACGTCATTCCCAAATCGAACACGGAGTTCTGGACACGAAAAATCACACGCAACATCGAGCGTGACAAACAAGTACAGCAGGAACTGGCACGAATGGGGTGGCACTGCATGACGATATGGGAATGTGAGTTGAAACCCAAGAAACGGGAACAGACGCTCCTGGCACTGGAATATACGCTCAACCATATTTACCTGAAAGACCATACCGTGAGTTATTCCTTTGACGAAGAAGAGAAACCGCTTATGGCTGCGGAAGAATCAGAAGACACTTATCATACCCTAAAAAAATAAACCTCACAATATGAACTCATTCATACCCATCTTTTCAGCCTTCTTCATCCTGCTCGGGTTCCTCGTCTGGAGATTTCCCAAACTCATTGCAGGATACAACACCATGACGCCCGAGCAACAGAAAAAAGTCGACGTCAAAGGGCTCAAAGCCCTCATGTGCCGTGTGTTCTGCGCAATCGGCATACTGGTTTTCGGGAGCTACCTGCTCCTGCGGCTGTTCATGGACGAAGCATCGGCCATCAACATCAGTTCCATAGTAGTGCCCATAATAGGGGTTATCTATCTGCTGGCCGGTGGCCAACGGTACGACCACAACTAACGGGATGCCTGGGCGATAATCTCCTTCACTTCGCAGCACTCTCCTTCCCGACGGATGCACCAGAATGGGACGGACTTGGCGTCGGTAAACTCTTTCATCCGCCAGGCTGATTCGAAACCGCTGGCCACGAAATGCATGGGCACAAACAGGCCGGTACGGAACACGTCGAGAAACTGACGGGCTCCGCGGGTGTAGCCGTTGCCGATACGCCCGTCTACGGGGAACATCACCACGTCGAAACGGTCGGTGAGCTTGCAGATGTCTTTCAGCTCGCCCAGGAAACGCTTTTCTTCCTTGGCTGGGTCAATGTCGATGCCGAAGTCGGGACTGTAGACCATTCCCCCGTGATAATCGTCGGTCAGGAAACGGGCGTACCAGTTGTTCAAGTCGCCGGCATGGAAGATGCGCTTGCCGTCGGTCTCTATCACCCACGACACACCGCTATCGTTGCTTCCGGTGGCCGTCACGCGGAGGAGTTCGTCTTCCCACGTGGCACCTTTCCCCAGCCAGGCATCGGCTTCTTCCTTCTGCGCCCGGCGGTGTTTCAGAATGTCTTTCGAAAGGATGTAGCGCACGTTCGCTTTCCGGGTCCGCCAGGAGAAGATGTCGCGGTTGAAATGGTCTTCATGGAAATGGCTGGAGAAGACGTACAGGGGCTTGGGCGACTGCAACAGACGGGGCATTACGCCGGCAGGGTCCATCCAGTAGTCGAACACGAGGATGCAGCGGTCAGTCTCGAGGGCAAAGCCGCTGTGGAAGATATAGGTAAGTTGCATAGGCTGCTTGAATAGTTTGTGCAAAGATAACGTTTTTGCCGGAAAGGAGCAGCCAGCCCCGGGGATTAAGGGGCTGTGCCCTCCACTTTATAGCGGATAGAGCGCTCGCTGCGTTGCAGGCAGTCGGTGAACACGCGCAAATCGTTGGTGTAGTTCATCAGTTCCCACACGAGTTGCATTTCTTCGTCGGTCCAGGCTGCTCTGTGGCGCGGATATTTTTTCCGGATTTCCTGCAAAGGTTCCGGATTGGAATCTTCCGGAAGGTTCAGCCGGCTGGCCCGTTCACGGAGATGTGTCAGCACACTGTTCCAATAGTTGTGATAGAGAGGCTGACAGAAGAAGTCTGCACAGAGAATCTTCTGCTTCGGCGGACAGTAGAAAAGGGCCTCCCTGTCAATGGCTTCCAGCTCTTGCATCAGCTGGTCGATACATGCAGCGGCGGCCGGAGCCTGCACCAGGATGGAGCATTCATGGCGGGCATCGTCCTTGTTCCGTCGGGCTGAAAGCCAGTTGAACGAGCCTTCCACCAGCAGGCGGTCGTCCACCACCAAGGTCTTGTTGTGGATGCCTTTCAATACCCGCAGACTGACGTGGTGTTCTACCAGTGCGCGGCGGGCTTGCAGACTTTCTTCCTTCCACAATCCGTTTTTCTTATCCAGGTAATGGTCGGTATACACCACCACTTCTACCCCACGTTCCACTGCTTCCTGAATGAGGGGCAGCAAGTGGTCGCTTTCAAGGGCGCGGATGGAGAGGAAGGGCGACACTATCACCACTTTCCGGCTGGCGGTCTGGAGGGCCTGACGCAAGATGTCTGTATGAGCCTCAAGAGTGGACAAACGGCAGACTGCGGCCGACTGACGGGGCACATCGAACGACTGGCTCAGGAGGGGTTCCTCGTCCTGGTAGAGAAAGTGGGAGGAGATTTCGCTCTGCTGACTGTCGAACAGCCACTTGGCCAGGTTGCCCGACGGGGTGTCTCGGTCGGGATGGAAAATGTTCATGTGGCCGAACACCAAGAAGTGGTATTGCGCACGCGACACGGCTACATTGAGCATATTGTACTTTCCGCCTGCTTCCATAAAGTAGGAAGTGTCGTCGGGTGAATTGACGGGCGAGAATATCACCAGCGGGTACTGGGCTCCCTGCAGCAAGTGGACGGTGCCGACGGTCATCGTAACGAAGTCTGCGGCATCGGGCAGTTCGGACAGCAGCTTGCGCAAAAGGCGTTCCTGTGCCTTGAACGGGGTAACGATGGCGGCCACCTGAGAAATAGGCTTTCCGTAGGCTTCTTCCAGCTTTCTTTTCTCGCGCGACAGCCATTTCACGATGGCAGCAGCTTCGGCTTCATTGAACCGGCTTCCGGTCTTTCCCTTCTGGCTGTATCCGTTCACATGGACATAGCCTTTGGAGGGAAGAGCCGCGTATTTCGGACGGTCGCCTTTCAAGGGAAGCAGTCGCCCGTGATACACATAATCGTTGCAATAGGCGATGATGGAGTCCAGGCAACGGCGGTGCTCGCGCAGGAAGGCCCCGCGTTCGCCGTCCACCTGATAGCTGCCACTCTTGCGGGCCATTTTCATCAGGCTTCCGGAAGAGGACAGGAAACCGTGTTCGCTCAGGAAAGCATACAACGGAGCTTTTGACGAAGTGACCACCCCGGAGCGGCGAAGATTGATGAAAGAATATTGTCCGGTCACGGGCCAGATGGGCTCTATCTGTTCGATGTCGCCCACGAGGATGGCTTGCCGGGCCAGACTGAACGAGGGTACGGCAAGTTCAGGCGACACCTGTCCGGACTCGTCGACGATGAGTAGGTCGATGGTATTGTAGAGGGGCACGGAGGGATTGCCCTCGCTGCTGCAGGTCATGTAGCGCGGAAGGGAATGGAAGGTGGAGATGAACACCGGCATCACGCAGGCCAGCCGTCTCAGACGCTCGAGGTAGACGGTACGGTCCGAACGGTTCAGGTTTCCGGTACAACGGCTTAGGCGGCGGATGAACTCAGCCTCCCGGTAGTGGATGGCATACCAGAACATCTGGTAGCGGTAACTGATGTCCAGGCGCACGGCCATGTCCTCCATGCAGGGCAGGTTCCTGTACTCCTCTCCTTCCGTCAGCCGGGTGTAGCGTTCCCTGAAATCGTCGTTCTCCTCCCAGCGGGCCACGGTTTCTTCGTAGGCGGAAGAAGTCTTGCGGAAGTGTTGCATCATCCGGACAAGCAGATTCTTTCCTCCATTTATACCACCGGATTCTTTCTGTGCAGCAGCCTCCAAGCCCGTTTCAATCCAGTCCCTCAGCAGGGCCATCTGTTCACGAAGGTAGTGCTGACACTCTGTTTCATCCTTGCACGAGGTGTGGAAGTAACGGTTGAACAGCTCCAAGTAGTACGTGCGGTACTCGTCCACCCGCTCCGGATTGTCGTACGTTTCGGGAAAGCCCTTTCCTCGGGTGTTCAGCATCATGGCATAGCGTTCAGTCAGCTCTTCCTTTCCGGACAGGTACAGGCCTAACGTATCCAGTTCCGGCAACCAGCGTGCCGCCAGGCCTACCTCGGCCGTATCTGTCTCAACGGTTTCCATCTCAAAATCCTTGAGGATGTTGGTAATGGCCTAGTTGTTGACCGAACTGGCCACAATAAGCTCAGGTTCTCCGTCCGTCAGCACGGAATGCACCAGCCGGTTGGCAATGACCGTCTGCAGGAAAGTGGTCTTTCCCGTTCCCGGAGGACCGTTGACCGCAAAAATCCGGCTGCCACGAGGATGGGTGTACATGGCGAGCGTTTCACGCTGAGAAACGGATAAGGGGAAATCACTGCTCATCTGGGCCAGGTGCCGCTTGTTGGCATAAATCTCCCGACAATCAGGCAACGGAAGCAACGGTTCGCACTCACAGCGCGTCAGGCACTCCAACAGCGGGAGGTCTTCCTTGCACTCCAGCAACTTGTCGTACAACCGCAGGATGTTCTGTGCCATCCCCGTGACGGGCGCCTTCGTGATGACCATCTCCGGCTGGTCGGGGTAGTTCATTTCGGCAAACGTCATCCCGGTGGCCTTCCGAAAGAGAGCTTTGCATGCCTCCCAGTATTCCTCTTCGGTAGCCACATCGGTCTTGAACGCACTCAGCAGGCTGTCCACCTCGTCGAGGGAAGCAAGGGTACGGTCGTCCTTGGCATTGGGCGAAAGGAACTTGCGGACGAACATCGGCACACGGTCCATCGGGTTTTCAGGCAACTGTAAGGAACCGTCGGGGCCTAGTGTCGCCGTAATGAAGAAAGGATATTCAGGAAACGTCTTACCAATAGGTTTGCCATTCTCATATTCGGGAAGCAGCACACAGGGGGCAATGCGCACCTTACACTTCTTGCCGTCTTCCCTTCCGTCGGGGAAAAGCAGTTCGATGTCTTCTTCCGGTATCGACTCCGGCATACGGTCTTCAAACGCCAGCGTCACGCGCGGCTCTTTATAGAACATGCTGTTACTCCACTCAGCATCCAGCAGGCAGTTTTTCCAGTATTTAAGCAGTTTCTTGTTCATAGGTACACAATAAGGGACAAAAATAGACGCATTCCACCACAATCGAAACAATGCGGCGGTAATAAAGCGTAATTTTACCTAAAAACAATTGAAGAGATATATCCTTCCTGCTCGTAAACCCGATGATAACGGTGAATCATCTCTACCAGCGGAATGAGGCGTACATCCTCCGGCACCAGATGGCAGAAGCGTGCATACTGGCGGTCGTACAAGGTGGCATTTCCATTCTTCAGCTTTATTTCAATATCGTCCGGCACAAAGAAAGAAGCCCGGTTGCCCAGGTATTTATAGAATTCGGTGAGATAGATATGAATGCCGGCCAGGTCGAAATCGCCGAAATGCAGGTAATCATTGGGAACCGAAAGGAGCCAGTTGCGCAAGTCATCCGACTGAGGATAACGTGACACAAAGAGTACTTTCCGGGCCTTGAACAAATGTCGCTGACGGTGAAGCAGACGAAAGTTATCGCCGTTCTCCACACCCACCACAAGCACATCGGAGAGTATGCGGAATTTCTCCGGTTCCTGCACAAAAAAAGCCATACCTTCCAGCGGAGAGAGGGTGAAAGATTTCTCTCCCATCGTCACCTCCAATGGTTCGCAACAATTTACCAGAAAGCCGCGGAAGGTCCGCACACGAACAAGCTTGGAGTCGCCGGTTTCATTTACCAGTACACTCCGGTCCAGATCAGGGTTGTGTCCATCGGTCAGTTCTATCCACCGGGACAGTTCGGCCCCACCCGTATACTTGTTCTTCACATAACGGATGCTTGCCTCTACATTCAGCAACCGATAAGAGTTACGGCTTCCATGAGTGATGACAGAAAGCAACCCTTCTTCTTTCAGTTCATCGGCAAACCAGCGTGGGAAAAGGCTGGAAGGAAGTGTTTCTCCCTGTATAAGACGAAGTACCTTACGGCATATTGACGGAGTAAATTTTTTCTGTTCCATAAACTATTGCTTGCGTGTGAGTAAAGGTACCACCTGCGTAAAACTCTGAGCATCCTTACTCAAAAGATAAGTATAACGATAATCCTCCACATTGTAGGTGGTAGGAGAACTGTTGACCAGTACGATATTCCGGCAGTTGGCAAAAGCCAGAATACCTTTGACATTGTTGGGATGAAGCTTGCCGATTTCGTCCATCATGCAATGAATCCGGAAATCTCCGAACTTGCGCGAAGCTTTCTCCTTGAACACGTTAATCAGCATGATATTGACCATGGCTTTTACCAGAATATCCGTTCCGTCCGACCCCACATTGGCTATCTTTTCGGTCCATCCGGTATCGTTATCATTCTCTTTCACACGGAACTGCAGATTGAACGTGTCAGACAATACCAGGCTTTTGCGAGACGGATTGTCTCTCAGCTGCCGGCTGAATGAATAAAGATACTTCACCGCCTTTTCGTTCACTTCCATACGCGAGTCCTGCGAGAAAAGATCAAGGGCTCCCATGTTAAACTGATGTTCTTCATTGAACTGCTTGATTTCTACCAAAAGCTGCATCAGCTTGTCATCGCTGGCCTGAGTCCGCAGTTCGATGCCACGGATGACTCCGGCAAAGTTCCGCCTTACAAAGTCTTCGTTTATGGCACGAATGGTTTTCTGTATCTCACTTTCATGCTGGGTCAAATCGCCCGTTTCCTTCGAGATTCGCTGGATAATGTTGGTGTAGCGCTCACTGATACGTGTCTGATATTCCACAATTTTGTTATCTTCCACAAACTCACAAAGATTGGCTGCAAAATCATAGAAATCAGAGTCGCTTACCAACGTTTCGGGGAAATGGAAGGTGTTCTTAGCCGTAAAATTGCCATGGAATGCATTGACCGCCCGCTTGAACTGGTCCAGCTCTCTATGAATGGAAATAATAAGCGACTTCAAGTCTCCGATAATGGTTCCACAAGACTTCCGGGTAGGGCGCATTTCCGAGGTATACGACTCGGACGGACAGAGACCTTCATCTGCACGGAAAGCTTTCAGGCTGGCCAAATCTTTATGAATGTCTACATACTCTTTTCTCCTGGCTTCCAGTATTTTATCCGCCTCACTCTGCTGGCTTAGCAGACGCTCCATACGAAGCTTGTACTTATTTTCCAAATCTTCCAGCTGCGCATCGTTTATTTTTTTCTCGTTGCGCAGTTGCGGCTCCCGGTCGAAATACTCGCGTTTGTCTTTCTCAAAATCGGATACCAAAGAACGTTTACGAACAATGTATTCCAGCTCCTGACGGATGTCGGCCATACGTTTCTCATAACTGGTAATGACAGACATATCCGCCCCGCTTCCTTCAAGTTCCTTGGCCTGTGAGCGCCGCAGCTCTGCCTTTTTCGTTTCCATTTCAACTCGCTGACGAGTAATCTCTTCATGAATAACGCCAGTTTCCTGCCGAACGACCTCCTCTTCAGCCTTTTCCGTTTTCCGCAGTTCTTCGGCCAATTGCTTCAGGCGTTTCTCCTTTTCCGCCCGTAAACGCTTGTCTTCATCTTCCCAACGCACCTGTTCCTGCGACTTCTGGGCTAACTGCAATTCTACCTGCTCTGTCTGCTCCCGTTTCCATTCGGCCTCTTTCCGCTGCCAGGAGGTAAGTTCAGCCTGCAAGTGTTTCCGTCTGGCAGGAATCTGCTGCAACTGGGCCTCCAAAAGGTGCTGTTTGTCGGCTACCTCCCGAATCTGCCGGTTATATTTCTTCTTTATCTGCCCGAGTGTTTCCTCCCGACGTCCGTTCAACTGAGCCAACTCGCGGACATACGACTCACGGGCAGCTTCCTTTTCGGCCAGTTCTTCCTTTAAACGGGCTGGCGTACGCAATTCTTTCGCCACTCCCGAAAGTTCAACCCGTACGCCGAACAGCGTATTGTCACTGTCCCCAGCCAATACCGGATGTAAATCCTGGGCATACAGAATCAGCTCTTCATCTGCCACTTTCCCGATTGTTTCCTGCCACCCCGGCTTGTGCGCGTCCAGCCATTCACAGAAGGAACCTTTCCAACGGTCAAGAAGACTGGTAAGGGTCTGAATTTCTGCGTCCAATGCCGTACGACGGCGCACCAGTTCCTCAGCTTCTTGCTTGAACTGCCACTCACTCTCTTTCATCTCATCGGTACATTTCTGCCGCAACTGGTCGCACGTGAGTTTCAGGTCGGCTACCTGCCAGCTTGTCTGCCTTTCTTCATCTTTCAATGCATCCAATTGTTCCTGATAGTCCCCGGTTTCTTTCTCAAAATGGCAAGTCAGCTGAATGCGAATCTTCTGCTGACGAAGTGCGGAAATTTCTTCGGTGAGCCGTATCCGGTTTTCATTCCACGTTTTTTGTCTCTCCTCATACATATTCCGCACGTGTACCTCTTGTTCCCGATAGCGGGCATACAATTCATTTCTCCAGACGTTCAATTCATTTTCACGGGCCAGCACAGCCTTTCGCCGTTCATTCTCAAATGCGGTAAAAGCCGCCTCTACCTTTCCGACCAGCAAATCATATTTCTGCAACACATCCCTATAAGTAGCGGTCAATTCTGCATACGTCTGTTTCAAACTATCCTGCTCATGCAGCAAGGCTGCTTCACCTGCCACACGCCGCATCACCTCTTCTATGCCTTCTTTCTCATAATACAAGCGCTTTTCGCGGATACGCTTCAAATCGTCGGCTATCGCCCCTTCCCGGCGCACCAGCTTGTCACGTTCGGCAGAATACTTGCCTCTTTCTTCTCCTACAAGTCGCACCAACCGTGCCCGCTTCTCTTCTGCTTCCTGAATCTGTTCCTCGAGCACCGGCAACATGTCATGAGCTGCTTTCTCTGCATAATTCAATTCAGCTCTACCTTCTTCCAGCTGCTTTTGAGAATAAAGTAAGCTCCGGTAGCGCTGAATGACTTGTTCCGCCTGCTTGCGCACCACAATCTCCCCATTCTTGTTGGGACGCAGCCATCGCATGACATCATCATATTCCTGCTCAAAAGCTTCTATCTGGCTCCGGTAATAAGTCAGGTCGATAGACACATCTTCCTCATTCATGGACTGGATGATGGTATCTTTCACAAAATCGGCATCCAAACGGGAATTCAAGAATACATGCTGAATAGTACGAGGAATGTTCTGATACTTACTACTTTCTACAATGGCAAACTTACGATAAGACACCATATCGGGCTTGCGGTTGTTTCCAAAGATGATGTCACGAAACATTTCATAGCTCGTAACAAGCGGAGTAATCGTACAACGGGCATCCGACTCAAGAATACGTGTACGCACCTCACTCCAATCGGCAGATACCTCGTGACGGTCGTTCACAAACCATGCTTTCCGATAAGGAGCATCTATCAGGCGGAAAGCAGCCCGTCCCATAGATTTGGACACCACTACGGAATATGCGCTATTCTCACGTACCACCTCGTACACGATATACGAGTTGGCATAGGGCAAATAAAAAGCGTCGAAATTCTGCTTTTCTTTCGGAATGCCCAGATGCAGTTTGTCGGCATTATAGAAAAACAAGATAGCTCGCAGAAGGGTACTCTTTCCCACTCCCTGCGTACCAATGAAATGCACATTGCCGTCCATCCGGATTTCGGCATAAGGAATATGCGCACTATTCAGGAATATGACTTTATTCAGGTATCTCATCGCTTGTATCCTCCAATATCGTGATGCAGTCCACCATTTCTTCCATATAGTGGAATGCGGTTAGTACTTTATAGGTTTCATCGTGCTCGTTCTCCAGTTCAATCATCCCAGCCTTTTCCAGCTCTGCCACCAGTTTCTCTACAACCTCTCCGAATTTCTTCTTGTCGGAA
>OGXQ01001991.1_pt1 | contig 14608 bp, 14 predicted proteins | sample 1576291 | NCBI WGS metagenome assembly OGXQ01 (sample SAMEA3541575, study PRJEB24748) | human gut metagenome | biome: human gut; feature: human-associated habitat; material: faeces | place: China | collected 2012 | reverse complement strand
TTGTTTTATAAAAGTTAAAATGCCGTATTTATGCGGCTTGTGGCGTTTCGCAAACGCCTAATTGAAAATAAAATGAAAAGGAGAATTTGCAAGATGCCATTATCAAATGATTTTTTATGGGGAGGAGCAGTTGCGGCAAACCAGTTTGAAGGCGGATGGAATGAGGGCGGTAAAGGAATCAGTGTTATAGATGTGATGACAGGTGGAACACATGAGAAGATGCGGGAGATTACAAACGGAATTGAAGCAGATAAATATTACCCGAACCATAAAGCGAGTGATTTTTATCATGAATACAAGAGTGATATTGCGCTGATGGCGGAGATGGGATTCAAATGTTTTCGTACAAGTATCGCATGGACCCGCATTTTTCCAAGCGGGGATGAGACAGAACCGAATGAAGAAGGGCTGAAGTTCTATGATGATATGTTCGATGAACTTTTGAAATACGGAATCGAACCGGTCATTACGTTAAGCCATTTTGAAATGCCGTATCATCTGGCAAAAAAATACGGTGGATGGGTCAATCGTAAGGTGATTGATTTCTTTGTAAACTATGCAGTGACGGTCATGGAGAAATATAAAAATAAAGTTAAATATTGGATGACATTTAATGAGATCAATAATCAAAGTAATACATCAGCCGATATTTTCGGATGGACAAATTCGGGAGTTCTCTTTTCGGAATATACAAATAAGAAAAAGGCGATGTATCAGGCGGCGCATCATGAGCTGCTTGCAAGTGCGATCGTTGTGAAAAAAGGTCACGAGATCAATCCGGAGTTTCAGATCGGATGTATGTGTTCTTTTGTTCCGTTTTATCCGTATTCCTGCAATCCAGAAGATGTTATGACTGCGGCAGAATGTATGCATGAAAGATTTTATTTTTCAGACGTACATATGAGAGGGCATTATCCGGCTTATGCAAAAAAGGAGTGGGAGAGGGAAGGAACAAAACCACAGATGCTTCCTGAAGACGAGAAGATTTTGGCGGAAGGAAAATGCGACTATCTGGGATTTAGTTATTATATGACGAATGCGGTGAAAGCAGATGCAAAAAAAGATACGACAGAATCTCTGGACGGAAGTTCTCCGTATTCTGTACCAAACCCGTATGTGAAGGCAAGTGACTGGGGGTGGCAGATAGATCCTGTCGGATTAAGATATGCTCTGGTTACTCTTTATGAACGTTACGAAGCACCTCTGTTTATTGTAGAAAATGGATTCGGCGCGATCGATGTGTTAAAAGAAGATAAAACATGTGATGACGATTATAGGATTGCATATTTAAGAGAACATATTACCGAAATGAAAAAAGCGGTTGAACTTGACGGAGTAGATCTTATAGGATATACCCCGTGGGGATGCATTGATCTTGTATCGTTTACAACAGGCGAGATGAAAAAAAGATATGGATTTATTTATGTCGATATTGATAACGAAGGAAATGGAAGCGGAAACAGGTATAAGAAGAAGTCTTTTGACTGGTACAAGAACGTAATCCGGTCGAATGGAGAAGAACTGTAGTTTTAAAGATAAAATAAAAAGAAGAATAAGCGGAAGAAAAGAAATAATGCGCTATACCCCCTTGATTTTTGAAGCAGTATATTCTATATTATAAATGATGTAAAAATTACATCTTCTGTACAACCTGACAGACGAGGGCTTGTACTGGTTTCGACAGGGATCTTGAAGATGGAGAAGCTATCCGCAGGCTGATGCGTTAAATCGCAAACTTAAAATTAAACGCTAACGATAATTTCGAATTAGCTGCGGCCTAATTGCCGCATGTCGGCTCTGTGGCACTCACACCACGGAAATCCGGCATCAACGATGTGAGAAACGATATTGGCAAAGCTTTGAGCCGATAGGCGTATCATGAAGCTACTGAAACCGTAAGGGTGTTAGTTCCCGTGCGGCAGAGGGAATGAAAAAGAACTGACTATGATAGTAGAAGTACATGGGATAGGTTTTTGGACGCGGGTTCGATTCCCGCCAGGTCCATAAGGGGTATTAGCGCAGTTGGGAGCGCGCAACATTCGCATTGTTGAGGCCAGGGGTTCGACTCCCCTATACTCCATGGAAAAAGCGCCCACACAAAAATCATTGTTTGAAAAAACAGGATTTTTGTGTGGGCGCTTTTTGTATAGCCGGCAAGCCAAAGTCCGGAATTGTTCAAGATCCCGGCGGCTGCTTTAGAATAAATTTCATTTTACATAGATTTAACATAGCGCTGATTTTACATTTTACATTTGTTATTTATGATAGTCAATGTGCAAAGGAGCACAAAAGAAAACAGCGAAATGTGAAGTTGGTTTTAGGTGTTTTCGCTGAATAGAAAGAAATAAAAAAGAATAAAAGAAAACAAAAAAATGAAAAAGCGGAAGCAAAAAGGAGATTGTAAGACTATGAAAATGAAAAAGTTTATCGCAGTTGTATCTATGGTAGGAATGTTGGCAGCAGCTATGACAGGCTGTGGATCAGGAAGCGATGATGCAAAAGATGCGGATAAAGGCGGAGATGCAAAATATGCAGGAGACTGGGACAGCGCAAATGACATTACAGTTGTTTCCCGTGAGGATGGTTCGGGAACAAGAGGCGCGTTTATCGAATTGTTCGGCATTCAGGAAGAAGTTGACGGAGAAAAAGTCGACATGACGACAACGGAAGCGCAGATCACAAACAATACTTCGGTTATGATGACAACAGTGGAAGGAAATGAATATGCGATCGGATATATTTCTCTTGGATCTCTTGATGAGGACGCTGTAAAAGCACTTAAGATCGACGGAGCCGAAGCAACGGCAGAAAATATTGAAAACGGAAGTTACAAAGTATCCAGACCGTTTAATGTAGCAGTAAAGAAAGATCTGGACAATGAAGCGGCAAAAGATTTTATGAGTTTTATCATGAGTACGGAAGGTCAGAAAGTTGTAGAAGAAGCAGGTTACATACCGGTATCCGATGTTCAGGCATATGCAGGAACTAAGCCGGAAGGAAGCGTAGTTGTAGGAGGATCTTCTTCTGTAGCTCCGGTAATGGAGAAACTTGTAGAGGCATACAAAAAAGTGAATCCGAATGCAAATGTTGAACTTCAGTCATCCGATTCAACGACAGGTATGACATCTGCCATCGAAGGAAGCTATGATATCGGTATGGCATCAAGAGAGCTGAAAGACGAAGAAAAAGAGAAACTGGAAGGAACAGTCATTGCGACAGACGGTATCGCAGTGATCGTAAACAAAGCGAACCCGACAGAAGAGATGACATCTGATCAGGTAAAATCCATCTACCTCGGAGACGTACTTACATGGGATGAGATCGCTGAGTAAGGCTCGGCGTGTGACAGAACTGTTCGGCAAGATCAGATAAAATGAAGAGGAAATTAGTATGAAATCAAAAGCATGGACTGAAAAATTCATGCAGGGAGTGTTCTTTGTTGCCGCCTGTGCCTCGGTACTGGCGGTAGCTCTCATATGTATCTTTTTATTCGCTAACGGCATCCCTGCAATTAAAGAAATCGGATTTGTGAAATTCATTACCGGAGAAATGTGGCGTCCGAGTAATGAACTGTTCGGTATCTTTCCTATGATCATCGGAAGCTTGTATGTTACGGCGGGCGCAGTTATCATCGGTGTGCCGATCGGCATTCTTACTTCTGTATTTATGGCAATGTACTGTCCGAAAAAAATTTACAGACCTCTGAAAGCGGCAACAGAACTTCTGGCGGGAATTCCTTCTGTCGTATATGGATTTTTCGGACTTGTTGTCGTTGTTCCGATCATCCGCGATTTCGGAAGAGCATTAAAAGATGCAGGACTTATAAAAAACGCAGGTGACGGAAACAGTATTCTTACGACTTCTCTGATCCTTGCCATGATGATCCTTCCGACGATTATCGGAACAACAGAAAGCGCGATGCGGGCTGTCCCGGCTCATTACTATGAAGGAGCGCTTGCGTTGGGAGCAACAAAAGAAAGAAGTATTTTCAGAGTGATCATCCCTGCGGCAAAATCAGGTGTGATCGCAGGAATTGTTCTCGGGATCGGGCGTGCGGTCGGCGAGACGATGGCAGTGATCATGGTTGCGGGAAATCAGCCCCGTCTTGTCGGAAATCTGTTTAAAGGAATCAGAACGCTGACAGGTAATATCGTAATGGAGATGGGATACGCGACAGGACTTCACAGAGAAGCGCTGATCGCAACAGGCGTTGTTCTTTTTGTATTTATCCTGATTATTAATTTCAGCGTTGCACTGCTTAAGAGGAGGACAGATCATGAGTAATAAAATGACAGTCAAAGACAGGCTGAAAACATACAGAAAACATCCGGGATCATTTCTCGTAATGCTGCTCGTGATGTTAGGAGCGCTGCTTACGTTTTCGGTACTGTTGTTTTTGATCGCATATATTTTGATCAACGGAGTACCTCATATTAAGCTTTCGCTTTTTGAATGGAATTATACTTCGGAAAATGCTTCCGTTGTTCCGGCGCTTATCAATACGATCGTAATGACGATACTTTCTCTTTTGATCGCAGTTCCGTTCGGTATTTTTTCAGCAATCTTTCTTGTGGAATACTCGGGAAAAGGAAATAAATTCGTAGAAGTGATCCGTCTGACAACAGAGACGCTTTCGGGAATTCCGTCTATTGTATACGGATTGTTCGGAATGTTGTTTTTCGTAAATACGCTGGACTGGGGATTTTCGATTTTGGCAGGAGCGTTTACATTGTCTATTATGATCCTTCCGCTTATTATGAGAACGACGGAAGAAGCGCTTAAGTCTGTTCCGGATTCTTACAGAGAAGGCAGCTTCGGACTTGGAGCGGGAAAGCTTCGTACAGTATTTCGCATTGTGCTCCCGTCGGCTGTTCCGGGAATTCTTGCCGGAGTGATCCTTGCAATCGGAAGAATCGTCGGTGAGACGGCGGCGCTGATCTATACAGCGGGAAGCGTGGCTCAGATTCCGAAAAGTGTGATGGGATCGGGGCGTACATTGGCGGTTCATATGTATCATTTGTCAAGTGAAGGTCTTTATATGGATCAGGCATATGCAACAGCGGTTATTCTGTTGGTTTTAGTAGTAGGTATTAACACATTGTCAGGTATGATCGCGCGGAAACTGACAAAAGCATAAGGTGAATTAAGAGAGGAAACAGGTATGTCAAAGATAAGTATTAAAAATCTTGATCTGTATTACGGGGATTTTAAAGCCCTTAAAAATATAAATCTGGAAATCGAAGAAAATAAGATCACTGCGTTTATCGGACCGTCCGGCTGCGGAAAATCAACGCTGCTAAAGTCGATCAACCGAATGAATGATCTTGTAGAGGGCTGCCGTATAGAAGGCGAAATTGCGTTGGACGGACAAAATATTTTTAAAGGGATGGACGTTAATCTTCTGAGAAAGCGTGTCGGAATGGTATTTCAGAAGCCGAATCCGTTTCCGATGAGCATTTACGATAATATTGCGTTTGGACCGAGAACGCATGGAATCCGTTCCAAGTCTAAGTTGGATGATATTGTGGAGCGTTCTCTTAGAAATGCGGCGATTTGGGATGAATGTAAAGACAGGCTGAAAAAGAGCGCTCTTGGAATGTCCGGAGGACAGCAGCAAAGACTTTGCATAGCGCGAGCGCTTGCGGTTGAACCGGAAGTTCTTCTAATGGACGAAAATTATAGTACACTTAGGGCATGTGCATAGCGTGTATAGCGTAGATTTTGCTATGAATATAAGTACATGATACACGGAATATGGAAGAGTTTGGGTATCACGTTGTAATATAGAATTGACAAAAAGGAGACAGGAATGAACTCAATTATAGAAACTAAAGATCTGAAATTATGGTATGGAGATCATCAGGTGTTAAAGGGAATTACAATGGATATCCCGGAACATCAGATTACTGCATTGATTGGACCGAGTGGTTGTGGTAAATCCACGTTTTTGAAAACACTAAACCGAATGAATGACCTTGTAGAGAATGTGCGCATTACAGGAGAAGTAAAATACGATGGAAAGGATATATTTTCTTCTAATGCGAATGTAAATGAACTGCGCAAAGAGATCGGAATGGTATTTCAGAAACCGAATCCATTTCCGATGAGCATCTATGACAATGTGGCTTTTGGACCAAGAACGCATGGTATTCGTTCTAAAGTGAAACTGGATGAAATTGTGGAACGCTCTTTAAGAGATGCGGCTCTCTGGGATGAAGTGAAAGATCGGTTAAAAACATCTGCATTGGGGATGTCGGGAGGACAGCAGCAGAGACTTTGTATTGCAAGAGCGTTGGCAGTACAGCCAAAAGTAATTCTTTGTGATGAGAGTACAGCATCGCTTGATCCAATCAGTACAGGGAAAATAGAAGATTTACTTATGGAACTGAAATCAAAATATACAGTAATTATGGTCACACATAATATGCAGCAGGCAGTTCGTATCTCAGATTGCTGTGCATTTTTCCTTATGGGTGAGTTGATTGAGTTTAACTGGACAGATACATTATTTTCTACACCACAAAATAAAAAGACAGAGGATTACATTACAGGAAGATTTGGTTAATTGAATATGGGAATTTTGCATAGGTGGATATGAAAGTGGAAAACTTCTATCTGCCTTTTATTTTGTGATTATAGGGGAGGAAACAAATAAAGAGTAAAATTTAGTGGATTTGCTGAATAGCTTTTTTACGATAAGTAGGTATACTGGTGTGGTGAAGAGAAGAGGTGATGACTATGGCGTATTGCTATGATGGGAAAACATATGAAACGATAAAAGAAATGGCAGAGGAATATGGAATTGACCGTCAGAGAATATATTCCTTCCGGCGCCGAGGCTGGTCGTTAGAAGATGCAATGCAAATGTGCATCAATGATGTGCGAGGAAGAGGTCGGCTTTTTGAATACAATGGAAAGTTATATCGTTCGCCTAAAGCGTTGGCTGAAGAATATGGATTACCTTGGAATTCATTAGCACATTATATACAAAGGTGCAAAACAATAGAAGAAGCGGTAGATCGTTGCAAAGAGACACAAGAGAAGAAAATTATGCTATGGGGCAAACGATATCAGAGCAGATATGCGCTGGCAATAGCATTTGGAATTAGAGAGACTTCCATATCAGCCAGAATCCATACAAGAAACATGACATTAGAAGAAATTATTCTTGAACTATTGCAGAAAGAACCGATATGCTTCGAAGGGAAAACCTATAATACATTAGTGGAATTATGTGCGGAGTATCAAGTGCAGCCCTGTAATGTTTTTGAACGCTTGAAATATGGGAAAACATTGGAGGAAGCTATTTATTTGCCGATCAGGAATAATGGGAAAAGATATGAAATTGTGTATGAAGGGAAAGTATATCAGAACGCTGCTTTTTTATGCAGGGAATATAATATCTCCAAGCTGTTAGTATATGGACAACAGCGCTATAAACCAGAATATTCGTTTATAGAGTGCTTTCGTTTAGTAAAGCAACTGCGGGATGAATGTGGATGGCCAAACACTGAGGTATTTGCCTTTATTCCGAGATGTAAGATTCAAGGAAAATTTTATAAAAGGATATCAGATTTTGCATCGGCTGTCGGCATGACCAGAGGGCAGATAGATACCTATAAATCCAGACACCATCACAAAAATATGATTGAAGCATTACAGGAAATGCAGAAAGACCGTATTCCAGCGTATAAGACGGAATACGGTCTTTTGCCATATAGCGAAGCCAGAAAGAAAAAATACACGTCTAAGCAGTTGGAACAATTAGAATATGTTTCAAGCGCATTGCCGCGATACCCCATGCTTCAGCCATTTGATTTTACACAAGACAGTATGGATATACTTCTTCGGTATGAGGAATTATTTCAAAAGAATCCTCAGTGTAAACGGGAATGGCGAGAACGGTAGAAAATAGTACCGACGAAAAGACCATAGGCTCTGATCAGTTGTATGATTAAGGTTTCTTTATTGTGTTATTGGCAATGGACCACGAGTTCCCAGTTGTTTTGTATTTTTACAAGCAGGGAGTAAAAATCGTTGGCATCGACAGGTCTTTCCCCGGTCTCAAAGTTGGTTAAAAGCTGACAAAGCTCATTATATAATTCATCACACAGCATTTTAAGGACTCCTTTCAAATTTTTAATTGTTGGTATGTTACCTTGGGACGCTGGATTCGTCAAGTGATTAAAAAAGATATAAGAGACATGAACAATCAAAGTAGACTCTTTTAATTCTATATCTGAGATATAGCGTTTATTTGTCCAAATTCTGGTAAAATAAAAAACTTAATTTAAAAATCATACAAAAAGGGAATGGAAGATCCCGCAGCGACAGACATCGTGTAGGTGCCTGTCTTTTTTTCACTGAAAATTTGGAAAAGAGTTTTGAAGGGAGGTGATAGCAAACGTGAGTATCAGTATCCATGAGTTATTGGCAGTAGCCAGGGAGTCGGAGGGTGTGAAGGCAGTACAGGGAGATGCCATGCTATGTGAGAAACGGTTTGCACCGGATACCCGGTATATGGTGGAGTTTTTGGTGTTGAAGCAGACGGAGAAGTTTGGGGAAGCGGGAATATATCATCGTTACTTTTTAACAAAGAAAGCATATTACGAAATGGTGGAGCTGCAGAATAGGGGAATCCTCCGTTTTCAAAGATTGGCTCTTGTTTTGGAAGGAACATTGCATTATCTTCCCGTCCAGACATTTTTTCGAGACCGGGAGTAGGAAGAACAATGGGCTGGAAAGAAAAGAATGCCTGCCGGGGCGCGCCTCCGGGGAGCAAGGGTTCTTTCACTGGGAATTTTTCATAGAACAGAAAAGAAGGGAGTGGTAAGTGATGATTATCGGAATTGATCATGGATATTACGCCATTAAAACAAAGCAGGTGTGTTTCCCGACAGGGATCATCCGGTATGAATACGAACCCTATACCATGCAGAATGTCCTGCAATACCGGGGTGAGTATTATGTGTGTGGGACTGGGAGACAGACATTGGTAAAGGACAAGACCGCCAACGACAATTATTATCTTTTGACGCTGGCAGCACTGGCACAGGAGATTCGAAAGCGAAAGGGGGAAAGGACAGCGAAAGTTGTTCTTGCAGCCGGGCTTCCCCTTACCGGGTTTGGAAGGGAAAAACAGAAATTCAAGGAGTATCTGTTTCGGAAGGAACAGCCAATCCGTTTCTTATATGAAGGGGAACGCTATGAGATCCAGATTGAGGATGTGAAACTGTTCCCCCAGGGGTACTCAGCCCTGGCTCTTTATCCGGAATACTTAAAAGATGAACCCTCTGTTCTTCTTGTGGATATCGGAGGATGGACGGTGGACTTAATGCGTCTTGATAATGCGGTTCCCAATGCAGCTACCTGCCGCAGTCTGGAACTGGGGGTCATTCGTTGCATGCCAAGGACACCATTTATTCCCCGGACGGAGCAAAGGATGAGCAGGGCAATCCGGTCATCCGTTATGAAAAAGACGATCTGGTGGCAACTTTAGTGACCGATACAGAAGGAAAGGCAGTGGTAAATAATCTTCCATTGGGTTCTTATTATATGAAAGAAACCATAGCAGGCGACCATTTCGTATTGAACCCGGAACAGAAAGAATTTACCCTAACCGCAGAGGATGATACGCAGGCAGTTGTTTATGAAGGGGTTGCTTATAAAAATGAGCGACAGAAGATTTCCATTTCTGTAGAAAAGAAGGATGCAGTCACAGAAGAGAAGCTGGAAGGCGTGATTTTTGGATTGTATGCCAAAGAAGATATCCTCTCCCAGCAGGGTGAGGTTCTTGTAGAAAAGGACACTCTGCTGGAGAAGAAAGCAACGGATGAGAAGGGACAGCTTACCTTTGACAGCGACCTCTATCATGGAAAATATTATGTGAAAGAGGAAGTGAGAAAGCCGGGGTATCTTCCGAATGAAGAAATCTGGGAGATCGATGCCTCTTACATAGACCAGAACCTTGCAGAAATCAAGCTGACAAAAGAAGTGGAAAATCAGCCAACGAAAAGCCAGTTTACAAAAACCGATGCCACAACTGGGGAAGAACTGGAAGGGGCGAAGCTTCAGATCATCGACCAGGATGGCAACATCGTGGAAGAGTGGATCAGCACAAAAGAACCGCACGTAGTTTATGGACTGCCGGAAGGAACGTATACGCTCCATGAAGAGCTGCCGCCTTATGCAGAAGGGTATGTGTCTGCGGAAGATATGGAGTTTGAAGTAAAGGAAGATGGCAGTGTGACCAAAGTGGAGATGAAAGATACCTATTCCAAAGTGGAAATCTCCAAAACAGACCTCACCACCGGAAAGGAACTGGAAGGAGCCAAGCTTCAGATCTTAAATAAAGAGGGTGAAGTTTTGGAAGAGTGGGTAACAGATGGAAAACCGCATCTGGTAGAGAAACTTCCGGTAGGGGAAGAACTGATCCTGCGTGAGATCACAGCACCGGAAGGCTATGAGATCGCAGAAGATGTGAAGTTTACACTGGAAGATACCATGGAAGTCCAGAAGGTGGAGATGAAGGATGCAAGGACACCGGAAACTCCGGGTGTACCGCAGACAGGAGATGACCACTGGAAACAAATCCTTCTGTTTGCACTTTTAGGCGTGTCAGCAGCCGGACTCATGGCAACCATGCTCTATAAGAAGAGACATAAAAAAGCACCGAAGGGCATCAGCACCGTGGAACGGCCGATCGTCGAGTCGAACATTTCGATCAGCCCCCGCTGCGAGACGACGTTGTTGTCTTTCAGGTTATTCGCAAAGCGCTCGGCAAGCGTCTCCCCCGCTACTTCGCGGACAAAAGGATTGCGGTTCTCCACCTCGCCGATCTTGGCTTCGGCATAGTGTTTGGCGCCGGCGCTGTCGATAAACTCGCGGCTCAGGTCCACGACCTTCCGCTCGCCGTTGAACATCCGCATGCGCGCCGTATCCGTCACATCGGCCACGTGCACCGCCTCGATATTCTCCTCGCGGCAGTAGTTCATAAACTCCTCGGCATCCTTCGCTTCGACGACCACCGACATGCGCTCCTGCGACTCGCTGATGGCGAGTTCCGTGGCGTTCAGGCCACTGTATTTGGTCGGCACACGGTCGAGATAGATGTCCAGCCCGTCGGTCAGCTCGCCGATGGCCACGCTGACACCCCCCGCACCGAAGTCGTTTGACTTCTTGATGAGGCGTGCCACCTCCGGCCGGCGGAAAAGCCGCTGCAACTTGCGCTCCTCCGGGGCATTGCCTTTCTGCACCTCGCTACCGCACTCCTCGAGCGACTGCGCATTGTGCTCCTTCGAGGAACCCGTCGCCCCGCCTATGCCGTCGCGGCCGGTACGCCCGCCCAGCAGCAGCACGATGTCGCCCGGCACAGGACTCTCCCGGCGGACGTTATCCGCCTTTACCGCGCCCACGACCGCACCCACCTCCAGGCGCTTGGCCACGTAATCGGGATGGTATATCTCCCGTACATGCGTGGTAGCCAACCCTATCTGATTACCGTAGCTCGAATAGCCGGCCGCAGCCTTGGTACTGATGATACGCTGCGGAAGTTTGCCTTCGAGCGTCTCCCCCACAGGTTGGTATATGTTGCCCGCACCCGTCACACGCATCGCCTGGTAGACATACGCCCGGCCCGAAAGCGGGTCGCGGATGGCGCCGCCCAGGCAGGTGGAGGCACCGCCGAAAGGCTCTATTTCGGTCGGATGGTTGTGCGTTTCGTTCTTGAACTGAAGCAGCCACTTCTGCGGCTCTCCGTCCACATCGACGTTGATGAAAATGCTGCAGGCGTTGTTTTCCTCACTCTCCTCCTGGTCGTCGAGCAGTCCTTTCTTCTTCAGGTAACGGGCGCCGATGGTCGCCATGTCCATCAGGCAGATCGGCTTGCCGGTACGCCCCAGCTCTTCACGCATGCGGCGGTAGAGGGCCAGAGACTCCTCCATCTCGCCCTTCATGAACGACTCGTCCACGGTAATCTCCTCCAGCACGGTCGTAAAGGTGGTATGGCGGCAATGGTCGCTCCAATAGGTATCCAATATCCGGAGCTCCGTTTCGGAAGGGTCTCGTCCTTCGCGGCGGAAATAGGCCACTACCTCACGCAGGTCGTCGGCATTCATTGCCAGACCGTTGGCCTTGCAGTAAGGGGCGAGTGCCGCCTCGCCCATCCGGGTAAAGCCCTCCAGCACGGGTACCGGCCTCACTTCGGCGTTCTCCGCCAGGCCGAGCACAGCGAGGTTCTTCTCGCGCGACTCCACGCCGTTGATATAGTATTTGCGGATACGCGACAGGTCGGCATCCGTCACGCCGTCGTCAAATATCAGCAGCCTCGCACTGCGTATTTTCACTTTGGCCTCGGGCTCCAGCAGCATGACGCACTCCTCGGCCGAAGAGGCCCGCTGGTCGAACTGCCCCGGCAGGTACTCCACAGCCAGGTATCTCTTCCCCGTCAGGTCGCACGTATCCGTCACGACATCCGTCACCACTTCGCCGAACACCCCGTAACGGCTCTTTTCAAGCAGTTCCGGCGTAAAGCCGAACAGGTCGTACACGTTCAGCAGACGCAGCTCCCCGAGCGACAGACCGAGATTGCCGTTCAGCTCTTCCCGAAGGCTCTGCGCCTCCACCCTGAATTCCGGTTTCTTCTCTACGTAAATACGATAACTCTCCATTATCTTGCGCTTTTCTCCGTTTCCATTTTCAAAATCCGGCGGCTACTCCACGAACCGCCCCCGCCAACGGGCATCGTACTCCCCGGCGGTCATCCCCACGAAGGTGATATGCCCCATCTTGCGTTTGGGCTTGCTGACGCTCTTGCCGTAAAGGTGGACATAGACGCCCTCCTCCGGCGACTGCGCCCCCTCTGCTCCGGTTTCGGCCGCCACGGCCTCCGCCGCGGCCAAATCCTCGCCGAGGATATTTTTCATGACCGTCGGCGCCACCAGGCGAGGTTCCTGCAAAGGCTCGCCCAGCAGATAGCGGCAGAGCTCGCGGAACTGGTTGGTCGTACACCCCTCGATGGTGTAATGACCGCTGTTATGGGGCCGCGGAGCCATCTCGTTGAAGTACAGCTCCCCGCCCTTCACGAAATACTCGATAGCCAGAATCCCCGTATAACCGCACCGGCGCATGAACGCCTCGCTCTGTTCGACGAGCCTGGCTCGCACGGCATCGTCCATGCGCGGGGCCGGCACGATGCACAGGTCGAGGATGCCGTCGCGGTGGATGTTCTGCCCTATCGGGAAACTCACGATTCGCTCGCCGTCGTTCACCATGACGATGCTCGCCTCGTAATCGAACGGCACGAACTCCTCCAGAATGGCCGGTACCCCCAGATAGGATTCCGCCCGGGCGATATCCTCCGGAGTACGTATCACCGCCTGTCCGTGCCCGTCATATCCCAGCGTCCGCGTTTTGAAGACACACGGATAGCCTATCTCGAAAATCCCCTTCATCAGCGATTCGCGGTCGTGCACCTCGGCGAAACGGGGCACGCGCAGGCCGTTGTCGCGGGCATTGGTCTTCTCTCTTATCCGGTCCTGCGAATCGAACAGCGGCCGGTAGCCCTGCGGAATATTGTACCGTTCGGTCAGGGGAATGAGTATCTCCCCCGGAACGTTCTCGAATTCGTAGGTCACCGCATCGCTGCGGCGGCACAGCTCCTCCAGCGCGGCGGCATCGTCGAAAGCGGCCACGATATGGTCGTCGCACACCCGAAAGGCCGGCGCATCCGCCGAAGGGTCGAGACACACCGTCCGTGCCCCGAGCACGGCGGCCTGCTCGGCTATCATCAGCCCCAACTGTCCACCGCCTATGATTCCTATGGTCTTCACCCTTTTCAAAACCGGTTCGTAGTTACTGCAGTTCCGTCATCAGCACCGTTTCGGTCTGACGGCGGCGGAAATCCTCCAGCGCCAGCGCCAGCGCCTCGTCGTGCAGGGCAAGAATGCTCACCGCCACGAGGGCGGCGTTCTTCGCGCCGTTGATGGCAACGGTCGCCACCGGCACGCCGGCAGGCATCTGCACAATGGAGAGCAGGGAATCGAGCCCGTTCAGCGCCTTCGATTTCACCGGCACTCCCACCACCGGGAGCGTCGTCATCGAAGCGACCATGCCGGGCAGGTGCGCCGCGCCTCCGGCACCGGCGATGATGACCTCTATGCCGCGGGATTTGGCCGTCTTGGCATACTCGGCCAGCAGGTCGGGCGTGCGGTGCGCCGACACAATCCGCTTTTCATACGCCACGCCGAACGTTTCGAGCGTCTCGGCGGCCGCCGACATCACCTCCCAGTCGCTCACCGACCCCATGATGACTCCTACCTTTACCATATTTTTTTCATTCTAAAATAATCCGCTCTAACGACAAACCGCTACAACACGACCATGTCATAGCGGCTTATTCCACCCCGGGGTCTGCGGCCATTCTCCGCAAGGGTTCCGTCACCCTCTCCGCCCCCGCATCCGAACTTTCCGGCCGGAAAAAACAGAGACACGACCCTTGTCGTACAAATACCAAAAGAGTCTTTACGGGCATAAATAAAATCACCGGAACCTTTGCGGCCGCCCCCGCGGCCAAACCATTCGTTCTTTAAAGGCGTAAAGATAATATATA
>OGXQ01001988.1_pt1 | contig 14614 bp, 8 predicted proteins | sample 1576291 | NCBI WGS metagenome assembly OGXQ01 (sample SAMEA3541575, study PRJEB24748) | human gut metagenome | biome: human gut; feature: human-associated habitat; material: faeces | place: China | collected 2012 | reverse complement strand
CGGGCGTATTCCGGCATGAATGCGGGCAGGCTTTCCACCCGACGCGGCGACGGGGGATAAAAAACGAATCCCATCCAGTCGGCCCCGCTTAGGTCGATCCGCCGGATATTTTCCGGATCGCGCATTCCGCACACCTTAAAGATCATGGTTTTATAGATTTAATGTTTTAATAAATGTGTCGAGTCCGTATCCGGGATCGGCAGTTTTCATGAAATTCTCGCCGATCAGGAAGCCCCGGAAACCCGCTTCGCGCAGTTTCTTCACGGTTTCCGGATCCGAAATTCCGCTTTCGGACACCAACAGCCGGTCTTGCGGTAGCTGTCCTGCCAGCCGGAACGAGTTCCCGACGCGAGTGTCGAACGTACCTAAATTGCGGTTGTTGACGCCGATCATATCGACTTCGTCCGAGATGTAATCCAGCTCCTTTTCGCTGTGTATCTCAAGTAATACTTCCAGTCCTAGCCGATGCGCTGTCGCCGCCAGTTCCCGGCAACGGGCGAGCGGTAGCGCCGCTGCGATCAGCAATACCGCGTCGGCCCCGATCGCCCGGCTCTCGTAAAGCTGAAATTCGTCGATCGTAAAATCCTTACGCAGAATCGGAATGTCGATCTGCGGACGGGCTGCGATCAGGTCTTCGGCCGAACCTCCGAAATAGGGCGTATCGGTTAGGATCGACAGGGCGGCGGCTCCGTTGGCCTGGTAATCGGACGCGACCGTGCGGACATCGGCCTCCCGGTTAATCCATCCTTTCGATGGGGACCGCCGTTTGAATTCGGCGATGATGCCCGAGGTCGATGCCGCGAGCGCTTCGCGCATCGACCTGTGCGAACGGTTCTCGTCTATTTTACGTTCCAATGCGCTCCGGTCGGCCGTCCGTTTGAGTTGTTCCACGGCAATCCGTTTGGCTGCAATAATCTCCTGTAAGATGTCTTTCATCGTATTAGCTGTTCAGTTCGACGAATTTTTCGAATGTATGCAGGGCTTTTCCCGCCGCGAGCGACTCGCGGGCTTCGGCTATGCAGGTATCGATCGACTTTTCGGGACGCATTACCCGGATCGCGAAGGCCGCGTTTGCAATTACGCAATTGGACTGCGCCGGCGTAGCCGTGCCCTGTAATACCCGATCGAAAATGGCGGCGGCTTCTTCCGGAGTGTCGCCGCCGTACAGGTCGGCTTCCCGACAGCGCGCGAATCCGAGTTCTTCGGGCGAATAGAGCTTTTCGCTGTCCGGCATGGCCACTTTGAAATCCGACGTCAGCGAAATCTCGTCGTATCCGTCGAGGCTGTGCACGACGGCGAATTGCGTCCCGCTCTCCTGATACGTGTAATTGTACAGGCGCAGCAACGGCAGGTTGTAGACTCCGAGCAACTGGTATGTCGGCATCACCGGGTTGACTAACGGGCCCAGCATGTTGAAAAAGGTGCGAACGCCGAGCGCCTTGCGGATCGGGGCGACGGCTTTCAGCGCCCGATTGAACAGCGGGGCGTGCAGGTAGGCGATGCCGCATGCGTCGAGCGAAGCCCGCAGGCGGTCGCGGTCGTCGGTGAACCGCACGCCGTGGCGTTCGATGACGTTGCTTGCGCCGCTCACGGAGGTGGCGCCGTAGTTGCCGTGCTTGACGACGTTGTAGCCTGCGCCCGCTACCACGAAACTGGCCGCGGTGCTGACGTTGAAGGTATTCTTGCCGTCGCCGCCCGTGCCGACGATGTCGATGGGTTCGTACTCCGAGAGGTCTGCCGGACGGCGCATTTCGAGCAGTGCATCGCGGAATCCGGCCAGTTCTTCGACCGAGATGCTGCGCATGAGGAAGACGGTGATCAGTGCCGATACCTGTTCGGGGTTGTAGTTCCCGGCGGCGATGCCTGCCAGTACCTGTTGTGCCTCCGAGCGGCCCATGTACTGGTGTTCGAAGAGGCGGTATAGTAAATCTTTCATAGCTTATGCGCGTTTATCGGTTGCATTTCGTGATCCAGTTCTCGAGAATGGTTTTGCCCTGCGGCGTAAGGACCGATTCGGGGTGGAACTGAATGCCCCGCAGGTTGTGGGTTTTGTGCCGTAGGCCCATGATGAGGCCGTTGCGGTCGGTCGCCGTGACCTCCAGGCAGTCGGGGAGCCCTTCGGCCGAGACTACCCACGAGTGGTAACGCCCGGCGCGGAAGCCTGAGCCCAGTCCGTCGAAAAGCGGCTCGTCGGCCACGACACGGATGTCCGAGCAGACGCCGTGGTGGACTTCGGCGAGGTTTTCCAGCTTTGCGCCGAAGGCTTCGCCGATGGCCTGTTCGCCGAGGCAGATGCCCAGTATCGGCTTGGCGGCGGCGTAACGCCCGATCAGCGGCAGGAGCAGTCCTGCTTCGGAGGGGATGCCGGGGCCGGGCGAGAGCACGATCCGGTCGTAGGCGGCGACTTCGTCCAGCGCGATGCAGTCGTTGCGGCGCACGTCGACTTCGAGGCCCAGTTCCAGCAGCATGTGGCGCAGGTTGTAGGTGAACGAGTCGTAATTATCGAAAAGCAAACATTTCATGGTTTCGGTTTTTTTAGCGGTTAATTGATCAGTTTCCCGGCCTCGCGGATGGCTTTGTCCAGCGCTCCCAGTTTGCTCGATACCTCCTGCAATTCGCGTTCGGGATCGCTTTTCGAGACGATGCCCGCTCCGGCCTGGTAGTAGAGGGTGTTGTTGCGGCTGACGAAGGTGCGGATGGCGATGGCTTGGTTGAGGTCGCCGTCGAGGCCGATGAAGCCGATACATCCGCCGTAAACGCCGCGGTTCTGAGGCTCGATTTCCGAGATGAGCTGCATGGCGCGTACCTTGGGGGCGCCGCTCAGCGTGCCGGCCGGGAAGGTGTCGATGAAGGTCCGGATGGAGTCGCTGTCGGCGTCGATCTCGCCGCTGACGCGCGAGACGAGGTGGATGACGTGGCTGTAATACTGTACGTCGCGGTAGAAGTCTACTTTCACATGGTGGGCGTTGCGGCTCAGGTCGTTGCGCGCCAGGTCGACCAGCATGACGTGTTCGGCGTTCTCCTTGGGGTCGGCCAGGAGCCGTTCGGTCCGTTCGCGGTCGAGGGCCGAATTGCCGGTCCGGAAGGCCGTGCCTGCGATGGGGTCGATCGTGGCGCGGCCGTTTTCGATTTTGCAGTGTGTTTCGGGTGACGAACCGAAGATGCGGAAGCCTCCGAAATCGAAGTAGAAAAGGTAGGGCGAGGGGTTGATGCTCCGCAGTGCGCGGTAGACCTTGAAATCGTCGCCCTGGAAAGGCTGTTCGAAGCGGCGGCTCAGCACGATCTGGAACACGTCGCCCCGCAGGCAGTGCCGTACGCCTTCGCGCACCATTGCCTTGTAGGCTTCGTCGGTAAGGTTCGAGCGGCGCTCGCCTGTCGTGCGGAAATTGTACGAGGCGAAATTGCGGTCTTCGATCAGCGTTTCGACCTCGCGCAGGTGGTTTTCCTCGCCGTCGGCGCACAGTTCGATAATTGACAGCTCGTTTTTGAAATGGTTGAAAACCAGCAGGTATTTATAGAGTATATAGCAGATGTCGGGGGCGTCGGAATCCTGGTGGTGGTACTCTTTGACGGGGATGTTTTCGAAGTAGCGGATTGCGTCGAACGCCGTGTAGCCGAACAGTCCGCAGTGTTCGCTGCCGTCGCCTGTGATGCGGAAGCCGGCGAGGAACTCTTTCAGCGCATCCGCTGTGGTGTAATCCCCGCCGAGGCGTTTTGCCGAACTCCGGCCGTCGGGGAAATCCATGACGGCTTCGCCGTTGTTGACGCCGATGCGGGCGATGGGGCGCAGGGCGATGAACGAAAGGCTGTTTTCGTTGCCGTGGTAGTCGGAACTTTCGAGCAGGGCCGACTGCGGGTATACGTCGCGGAGTTTGAGGTAGAGGCTGACGGGGGTATGGAGGTCTCCGAGCAGCTTTTTGCTTGCCGTTGTGAATTGATACATCGTGATGGCTGTTTTTCGGATTTTACAAATTGCCGGCGATTTCCGGACGGTCTATGTTTGCGAGGTAGGTCTCCATATCCTTGTCGCCGCGGCCCGAAACGGTCAGCACCACTACGTCCGAAGGACGGAACTCCATTTTAGGCAGTGCGCCGAGGGCATGGGCGCTTTCGAGGGCGGGAATGATGCCTTCGAGGCGTGTGAGTAGGAATGCCCCGCGCAGCGCTTCGTCGTCGTCGACGGAGAGCACCTTCGCGCGTCCCGTCTGCGAGAGGTTGGCGTGCATCGGCCCGATACCGGGATAATCGAGGCCGGCGGAGATCGAGTAAGGCTCTTCGATCTGTCCGTCGGGGGTCTGCATGACCAGTGTGCGTGCGCCGTGGATGATTCCCTCGCGCCCCAGTTGGATCGTCGCCGCGCTCCGCCCCGAAAGGAGGCCTTCGCCCCCGGCTTCGGCCAGCACAATCCGTACGCGCTCGTCGCCGAGGTAGTGGTAGACGGTTCCTGCGGCGTTGCTGCCGCCGCCGACGCAGGCCATCAGGTAGTCGGGGTAGTCGCGGCCCTCCTTTTCCTGCAGCTGCACGCGGATCTCCTCGCTGATGACCGACTGCAGGCGTGCCACCATATCGGGGTAGGGGTGGGGACCCACCGTCGAGCCGATGATGTAGAACGTGTCGGCGGGGTGGCAGCACCAGTCGCGGATGGCTTCGTTGGTGGCGTCCTTCAGGGTCATGTTGCCCGAAGTAACGGGGATGACCGTCGCGCCTAACATCTCCATTTTCCGGACGTTGGCCTGCTGGCGTTCCACGTCGGTACGGCCCATGTAGACCACGCACGGCATGTTCATCAGCGCGCAGACCGTAGCCGTGGCGACGCCGTGCTGTCCGGCTCCCGTCTCGGCGATGATGCGGGTCTTGCCCATCTGCCGGGCGATCAGTATCTGACCGATGGTGTTGTTGATTTTGTGGGCGCCGGTATGGTTGAGGTCCTCGCGCTTGAGGTAGATGCGGCAGCCGTAGCGCTCGCTCAGCCGGCGGGCGAAGTAAAGCGGCGAGGGCCGGCCCACGTAGTCGCGCAGCAGCGTGCGGTACTCTTCGCGGAACGATTCGCTTTCGATCACCCGCAGGTAGTTCTGCTGCAACTCCTCGACGCATTTGTGCAGGATTTCGGGGATGTATGCGCCCCCGAAGCGTCCGTAATAACCTTTCTCATTAACCTGGTAATTCATATTTTCTGATTTTAGAATATTGCACATGAAAAAAGGCCTGTTGTGAGTACAACAGGCCTTCTCGAATTTATCGCTGATTTATCGTTCAACAACTACACGCGGCAAGTCACTCACAACGGAAAATTGTAAGCGCCACCACCATGCGTTATTGATCGAAAAACTTTTCATAATCGGATTCATTGGTTGCAAATATAGGGACTTTGTGGGAAAAATCAAATAAAATCGTCTTTTTTTCATTTTGCGGCCGGGGCCGTCTCCACGACTTCGACCCATTCGCCCTTTTTGAGCGCCCGCACCGAGTTGTCGTACATCGCCTCGCAGTAGATCGAGGGCAGGTAGTAGCGACCCTTGTAAGTAGCGGTGAGCTTGATGGGAATTTCCTTGCTCTCGCCGCTGCGAAGGTCGAAATAACTCAGCACCCGGTCGTCGCGGATATCCTGGTAGGTGACCGACGTGAGGTCGCGCTCGGAGGTGATCTCCCAGCCCGCCGGGACGATGTGCGTCAGGGCGAGGTCGGCATAGCGCTCGTAACCGCTGGTGTTCGTGACGGTCACGACGGCGTAGAAGTCTGTCGATACGGGAACCGACCGCGGGTCCATCGCGGCGCCGTTCATGTCCTTGTACCGGACATCGATCCGGATGCCGTTCGCGGCTTCGGTCTCTTCGCCCTTGCCCGGCGTGTAGCTCTGGCTCACGACCGCGTAGAGGCTGCCTGTGCCGTTGTTCTTCACTTCGGTCTCGGCGGTGAGGGGCATGCTGACGATCGACTTGGCGGTCCGGAGCTCCTCCCGGCCGACTTTGGCGTCGATGCCCGTTTGTCCCGTGGAGGCGAAGTTCGCCAGCGTATTGAGCATCCATGCCGTCGACTGGGTGCTCAGCCATTTGTCTTTTTTCAGGATGTCGGACATCCGCATGGCCGTGCGGAACGCCTCTTCGCGGTGTCCGAGCAGCGTTTGCGTCATCAGGACGATTGCCATCTGCCGTTCGGAACTGTTATAGGTTCCGTCGTAGGGATTGACCTTCTGGCCCGCCGTATTTGCGGCCTGGCCGATCAACTCTTCGGCGACCTTCCGGTTGCCGTCGAGGGCGTAGGCTGCGGCCAGCATCCATTTCACGTCGTTACCCGCCTGCGCCGATTTCTCGCGGAGCCGGTTCATGCCGCCGCGGTCGGGAGAGCCGCCGAGTGCGAGGACATACTGGGCGTAAGCCTGTGTCAGCGGGTTGTCGAAAGTGTTGTTGCGCAGGTATTTGAGCGCCCGGTCGAAGATCGTACGGTCTACGGCATAGCCGTATTTCGCAGCCTCGGTCATGAAATGGACTGCGTAGACCGTGCCCCACTCCGAAGGCGAAGTTCCGCCGCTCCAGTAAGCGAATGCACCGTTGGACAACTGGTAGCCTCCCAGCCGCGGCAGGACGCTCTTGATATTGCGGTCGATGTCCTGCAACATCTGGTTGTCGCACTCCACGATGGCCGGGAGGTAAAGCTGCGGGAAGGCTCCCGAGGTGATCTGTTCGATACAGCCGTGGGGGTAGCGCACGAGGTATTCGAGGCGGCGGGAGAGGTCGATCGGAGGTATCGACGAGAGTTCCAGCTTGGCCGATCCGGTGGCTTTCAGGGGTTTGACCGCAGCCGTCTGGCCCGTCTGGAGAATGCAGTCCTCGGTGGTTGTTACATAGGGATTCGGTTCCCGCACGTCGAGTTCGATCTCCGAGACGGAACTGTCGCCCGACGACGATGCCGTGACGCGGACCTTTCCGATTCCGGTCTGCTTGCCTGCCTTCAGCCGGAAGGCGACGACCTGTTCGCCTTCGCCGCTGAGGGCGATGCTTTTGCTTTGCGGGCCGACGATGGTGAACGACTCGTTGGCGGTGACCTTTATATCGGTCTTGCCGACCCCGTTTTCAAGGGCGAAGACCGTGACGGGCAGTTCGATCTCCTCGTCCGTAGATACTACGCGGGGCAGGGTTGCCTGCACCAGGAGCGGTTTTTTCACGGCGACTTCCTTCCCCGAGGAGCCGAAGGCATGGCCGTTCGAGGCGACGACCATCACGCGTACCGACCCGAAGTAGGGCGGCAGCGTGATTTTGTGGGTGTTCGTTTTTCCGGCGCTCAGTTTCTGCGCATCGATAAAACGCACGACGGGTTTGAACCGCTGTGCCCGCAGCGCCCCGGTGTTCGGCTGCTCCGCGTCGCCGCCGATGGCAAACAACTGCTCGATGCGGCCGCCGTAAGCGCCGATGACATAGTCGAACAGGTCCCAGGTGCGGACGCCCAGCGCCTCGGTCGCATTGAAATAGAGGTATGGATCGGGTGTTTTGAAGCGCGTGAGCCCCAGCAGGCCTTCGTCGACCAGCGCCAGCACGTAGCTCATCCGTTTGCCGTTCTGCTCGCGGACCTTGATCGTGATCTCCGATTCGGGTTTCACCGATTCGGGCATTTCGATGACGGGCGTGAGGCGCGTGCCGGCGTCCTCGACCGGGAGTCTCAGTACGCCGAACAGCCTGATCGGCGCGTCGTTGAGCGTGTTGTTGTGGGGCTGGACGAGGGTTACCGATACGTAGACGTTCGGGGCCATGCCCTCTTTGACCGGTATTTCGAAGGAGGTCTGCTTGGCGGTGCAGTCGATCCAGTAGCTTTCGCGGACGAAGTTGCCGCTCTCGACGCTTACCAGGGCCCGTGCGCCCGGGGAAGAGGGGATGGTGATCTTCGCCTTGTCGCCCGGGACGTATTTATCCTTGTCTTTGGCAATGGCGAGCCGTGTGGCGGCATCCGTCACCGAGGAGACATCGCCCCGGTAGTCGGACGACGATACGCAGACGATGCGCGTCGCCGAATGCGCCTGCCGGGCGCCTGTCACGCGGATCAGGTAATAGCCGTAGTCGCCTGCGCTCCAGCGCATCGTGACCTGCCCTTTGCCGCCCGAAAGGGTGGTTTGGAGGGTTTTGTAGTTGGCATTGAGCGCACTCTTGGCATAACGGGCCTGGGAGGTGGCCGACGAGGCGTCCCACCACCAGTAGGAGGTGATTTTATAAACCGATACGGTCACCTCTTCCGAGCTGGTTACGGGGCGGCCCTTGGCGTCGACGAGTGCGATTTTCAAGGCATGGTCGCGTTTGCTGTCGAGGTATTCGTCGCCCCATTCGCTTTGCTGTTCGGTTACGGCGATTCCGAAATAGGCGTCGTAGGGCGAGACGGTCGTAATTTGTTGATCGACACTGAAATCGCCGCTCTTTTCGAAGACCTTGACGGTGAATTTGCCGCTCAGCAGGCCCGGACTCAGTCCCTCCAGCGACGAGAGCTGGTCGGTAGTCAGTTGCAGTGAACCCTGTTCGTTGGTCGTGCCCGATGCGATCTCGCGCTCTTCGGGGTCGAATTCCTTTGTCGCATCGTCGAACGAATAATCGGCATAGCCCTTGAAGCGTGTCGGGATTTGGGTCAGTTGGGCCTGGAGCGTGACTTTGGCTCCGGCGGCCGGGGCCCCGTGGAGCCAGCGGGCGGTCAGGCGGCCGGTGAAGTTTCCGGCGTCGATCGTCTGTCCGTCGCCGAGGTGCATTTCGATCTTCATCCGGTTGGGTTTGACGGCGTCTACCCGGATGTTCTTTTCGAAAGTGGCTCCGCCGAAGTTCGCCTTGGCGCGCCAGATGCCGGTGGGCGAGGCGGGCGTCGTCTGCAATCTGAAGGTGTGGATGCCGTCCGAGGAGTTGTTGCTGACCAGCGACTGCACCAGTTGGCCGTTGGGGTTGTAGAACTCCAGTGACGCCGGATGGTTCTCCGGCAGCGGATTGTCCGAGGCGACGATCAGCGTGAGGTAGATTTCGTCGCCCGGGCGCCAGACGCCGCGTTCGCCGAACAGATAGCCTTTTATGCCTTTGGCATCGGTCGTGCCGCCTACGTCGAAATTGCTCAGCGAGAGCGCCGCACCCTGCTCGGCCCTGACGAATGCGACATCGTCGCCGGCTTCGGCCAGGATCATGTAGGGGGCTTGCCTGCACTTCAATGCGGCCCGTCCTTCGGAGTCGGTGGTCGCTTCGGCCAACGGCTGGTTCTGGCGGTCGTAAACGCGGACCTTGCAGTTGCTTTTCGGGCGCGCCGAAACCAGGTCGGTCGTGTAGACGATCAGTTCCTCGTCGCCGTTGCTTTTGCAGATGATGCCGATGTCGGACTGAAGGACGATCTTCGACCGCTCGGAGTAGGTCCGGTAATCGCCGAAATAGTAGTCGTAATCATAGTCGTCTTCGACGGGGATCAGCGGATCGACACCCCTGATTTCGAGCATGTACATCGACTTCCGGCTGTCGGTGATCAGGCGGCTGAGGTCAAGCGAGTAGGTGTTGGTCCGGTCGAGCCGCGTCGACGATTTGCCTCCGAGGTCGATGGTCGTGTCGCGGACGATGCGGGATACATATTCCATGTCCGAAAAATCGGAGTCGCCGTAGTAGTTTCGCTGGAAGAATTGGAGCAGGTTGCTGGCGAATATCTTTCGTACGCGTACGCGCGCTTTCGCATAGTTCACCGATTCGAACAACAGGCTCATGCGGTTGGACGAGGGCAGGATGGAGCCTTTGCCCGTGAAACGGATCGAGGGAGTCTGCGAAGGCAGCGTCGCCTCAAAGGCGAAACGCTCTTCGAGCCGCCGCCCCGATTTGCTCTGCACCTCCCGGCTGATTTCAACCTCGTAGTTGCCCGTGAGGCGTGCTTCGGGGTAGATATAGAGCCGGTTCTTGTCGACCGAAGTCCGGAATTTCGATTCGAACCGGATCAGGTTTTTGAAATCCTGGTTGGGCTTGAGGGGCTCGGAGAAGGTGACGACGATGGCCAGCGGCTCCTCGATGACGGTGTGGTCCATAACGACATAGTCGTCCTTTTTGGGAACCTCGACCTCGAGGGTCTTCTGCTCTGCGTAATCGAATCCGAGCGTCAGCGTATAGCTTTCGTCGCTGCGGGGCGCGATGTTCTCGACCGTGTAGCGGTGCGTGAGGCCGTCCTGCGAGTGTTCCCACGTCGTCGAGGTCCCCTGGGCGCCCTTGATGTTGAAATTCCGTTCCACGTAGTCGCTGTCCGCATAGTCGGAGGCGGTGAGTTCGCCCACCAGCGTGTAGGAGAGCATGTCTTCGCTGAGCTGCAACCAATAGTCGTCGCAGGAAAACCGCAGTTTCGGCGTCGAGAATTCGAATTCCGCGGAGCCCTTGAATTTTCCGTCGGTGAGTTTCGATGCATCGAGGGATATCTTGTAGCGGGTATCGCTTTTCAGGGGCGATTTCGGGACAATGCGCAGCATCCGCATTCCCAGGCGGGAAACGTCGAAATCGGCGGAAGGGGAGGACGAAACGGCGTTCCCGAGATCGTCTTTCGTCAGTTCGACATCCTCGCGGAATGTCACCTGGAGCGGCATCTTGACGCCCGACAAACCATTGGTCGACGATTCGATGATGTCGCTCGGCCGGTGGCCGCACGAGGCGAGCAGCAGGACGGTGGCGGCAAATAATGCGGCGCGAATTGCTTTCATGGTGAAGATTTTTAGATAACTTTGTCAACGATACGACGGAGGTGTGCATATCTCCTCCAAAGATACGTAAAAAAATGTCAGAAAAAGCGTCGGCAAAGACAATATGTTTCCTCTCGGTGGGGCTTACGGTCATTTTGGCCGCGGGGTTCCTGTTCGCCCTGCCGCGGACGCTTTTCGACGAGCCTTTTTCCGCGACGGTGTGGAGCCGCGACGGACGCCTGTTGTCGGCGAAGGTCGCTCCCGACGGGCAATGGCGCTTTTTTCCGACGGACAGCGTGCCCGACAAGTTCCGGACGGCCATCACGACCTACGAGGACAAGCGTTTTTACGACCATTTCGGAGTCGACCTGCTGGCGCTGGGGCGCGCCGTGGGGCAGAATCTCTCGGCCGGGCGGATAACGAGCGGGGCGAGTACGCTCACGATGCAGACCATTCGCCTCAGTCGCGACGGAAAGCCCCGGACGCTGCGCGAGAAGCTGATCGAAATGGTGTTGGCGCTGCGGCTCGAACTGCGCTGCGACAAAGATGAAATTCTTGCGTTGTATGCCGCCCATGCGCCTTTCGGCGGCAATGTCGTAGGGCTGGAGAGCGCTTCGTGGTACTATTTCGGCCGCAGCGCGCGGCAGCTTTCGTGGGGCGAGAGCGCCCTGCTCGCCGTGCTGCCGAACGCCCCGTCGCTCATCCACATGAAACGGAACCGCGAACGGCTGCGGGAGAAGCGCGACGGACTGCTCGACCGCATCTGGCGCAGCGGGCACATCGACTCCCTGACGTGCGCCCTGGCCAGGCAGGAGCCGTTGCCCGAGGCTCCCGAGCCGATGCCGATGCAGGCGATGTACCTGCTGGGCAAGATGAAGAAAGGGGCGTTGCGCTCGACGCTCGACGCCGATCTCCAGAGCCGGATAAATGCACTGGCCCGCCGCTGCAACAACCAGTACCGCGGCAACAAGATCAACAACCTGGCCGTCGTGGTGATGGACGTGCACAGCGGCGAGGTGCTCGCCTATGTCGGCAACGTTTACGACCCAGCGGACCGGAGCACCGGAACCAGCGTCGATGTCATCCCCGCGCCGCGCAGCAGCGGCAGTGTGCTCAAACCGATTCTTTACGCTGCGATGCTGGACAACGGAACGGCACTCCCGACGATGCTTTTTCCCGATGTGCCGACCTATTACAAGGATTTCACGCCCCAGAACTACAACCGTACGTTCGACGGCGCGGTTCCGGCCAACCGGGTCGTCGAGCGTTCGCTGAATGTTCCGTCGGTGAGGATGCTCGACAAATACGGGCGGGAGAATTTCCTGTCGCTGGTCCGCGGCCTGGGATTCCGAACGATCAACCGGAGCGCCGGCCATTACGGACTTTCGCTGATCCTGGGCGGCGCGGAAATCACGCTGTGGGACCTTACGGCGGCCTACATGCTGATGGCGGCCAAACTCAACGACCAGGATACGATCCATGCCCCGCACTACGATCCGGCCAATGCGGCGGTCGTCAGCGCCGATGACATTCCCCTTTCGCGGGGTGCGCTGTGGCTGATGTTCGAAGCGATCAGCCATGTCACGCGTCCCGAGGAGGAGGGCGAGTGGCAGTATTTCACATCGTCGAAAAAGATCGGCTGGAAGACCGGGACGAGTTACGGCAACCGCGATGCGTGGGCCGTTGGGGCGACGCCCGATTACGCCGTGGGCGTCTGGGTCGGCAACTGTTCGGGGGAGGGGCGTCCGCTGATGACGGGTGTCGGCTATGCTGCGCCCGTGTTGTTCGAAGTGTTCGGCCTGCTGCCCGGGGGAAGCTGGTTTTCGGAGCCTTACGGCGACCTCGAACCGGCCGTAGTCTGCCGGCAGAGCGGTTTCCTGGCTTCGCAGGTGTGTCCTGACCGCGATACGGTGATGATTCCGCAGTCGGCTGCCGCGGGCGAGGTCTGCCCCTACCACCGGATCGTGAACCTGAGCCCCGACCTGAAATACCGGGTGACGACCGACTGCTGCGATGCGGCCCGGATCGTTCGCAAACCGATGTTTATCCTGCCTCCTGCGCAGGAGTGGTACTACAAAAAACAGCATACGGATTACCAGCCGCTGCCGCCGCTGCACCCCGGTTTGTCGGGGGCGGAAGCGGGCGGCGATCCGATCGAGATCATCTATCCTCAGCCGGGACGTGTGCTGGTGGCCCCGAAATCGCTCGAAGGGGAGGCGCAGAGTCTTGTCTTCACGGCCGTCCACCGCGACCGCAATGCCGTGTTGTTCTGGCACATCGACGATGAATACCTCGGCGCCACCACGCTGGAGCACAAACTGTCGGTAAGGCCTGCACCCGGGCAGCATCGCCTGACGGTGATCGACGAACACGGAGCTTCCAAAAGCGTCGTGTTCAGTTGCCGGTAGCTTCGGACCCTTACCCGAAGTAAATGAAAAACGCCTTTGCAGGGATTTACCTGCGAAGGCGTTTTTCGTGTTGCCGGAGCGGCGGGTTATTTCACCCCGAATTTGTAGATGCAGACCTGCGTATACTCTTCGCCGGGACGCAGTACGGTCGAGGGGAAGTTGTCGTGGTTGGGGCTGTCGGGGTATTTCTGCGTTTCGAGCGCCAGCGATTCGCGGTAACGCAGCGGCTTGCCGTATTTGCCGTTCACTGCGCCGTCGAAGAAGTTGCCGCTGTAGAATTGCAGGGCCGGCTGGTTGCTCAGCACCTCGATCGTGCGGCCCGAAGCGGGCTCCCAGACCGTGGCAATGGGCTCGATGCCGTCCGCTGTTTTGCGGTCGATGATCCAGTTGTGATCGTAACCCGCGCCGTTGCGCAACTGTTCGTTGTCGGCGCCGATGCGCTCGCCGATGGCGTGCGGGGTGCGGAAGTCGAACGGCGTACCTGTCACGTCGGCGATCTCCCCGGTGGGAATCAGCACCGAGTCGACCGGTGTGGTCTGGCTGGCGTTGATGGTCAGCACGTTGTCGAGGATCGTACCGTTACCCTCGCCCTTGAGGTTGAAGAAGGGATGGTGCGACAGGTTCACCACGGTCGGCTTGTCGGTCGTGGCCTTGTAGTCGATGCGGAATTCGTTTTCGGGCGTGAGCGAGTAGGTCATCTCGATTTGCAGGTTGCCCGGGAAACCTTCCTGTCCGTCGGCGTGCAGGTAGCTCATCACCAGTTGGGTGTCGGAGGCGGAAACCACGTCCCAGACCACGCGGTCCAGTCCGCTGAGTCCGCCGTGGAGCGTCTGGCCGTTGTTGTTGATCGGGAGGGTGTACTCCACGCCGTCGAGCGTGAAGGAGCCCTTGGCGATGCGGTTGGCATAGGGACCTACGACCGCGCCGAGGAAACGTTCGCCGGTGTTGTCGATGTAGCGGCCGATCGTCTCGTAGCCGAGTACGATGTCCTGGTAGTTACCCTCGCGGTCGGGGGTCCAGAGCGAGACGACGCGGGCGCCGTAGTTGGTGACCTGCATGGTCACGTCGCCGGCATGGAGCGTGTAGAGTCCGACGGGTTTGCCGTCCACCTCCGTCTGGAAGGCCTCGTTGCTGAAGAGCGTAATTTTAGGCTCCTGGCTTCCGCAGGCGGCCAGCAGCAGGGTGCATAATGCGATGAAATTTCTTTTCATGGATGTGTTTTTGGGTTCTTGCATGCAAAGTTAATCATTCCGGGAGTTTTGCGGCCTTGTTTTTCCGGGATTTTTCTTTTTGGGCCCGGGTGCGGTCGCTACTTCCTTGTGGAACATGTGTTCCTTGGCCTCCATCTCCGTCTGCTGCCCCCGGTCGCCCTGGCGCTCCATCCACCGGAGCAGCTTGGCGCGCAGCGCGGTTTTCTCCCCGGCATATTGCGGGTCGTCGGCCAGGTTGCGGGTCTGGAACGGGTCGCTTACGATGTCGTAAAGCTCTTCGCCGGGGCGATGCTGGTAGCGCTCGACCTGCCGGCGGTCATTTCTGGTATCCCTGGAACCAA
>OGXQ01001983.1_pt1 | contig 14657 bp, 10 predicted proteins | sample 1576291 | NCBI WGS metagenome assembly OGXQ01 (sample SAMEA3541575, study PRJEB24748) | human gut metagenome | biome: human gut; feature: human-associated habitat; material: faeces | place: China | collected 2012 | reverse complement strand
GCCACCTTTACGGATGCGGACTGGGCGGAACTTGGTAACGACTTCATGCAGCGCACGAGGCGGAACTCAAGGAGATGATGTACACGGCGCTCCTGTCGGGCGTACCGTTCGCCATCCGTTATCCGCGCGGCCGGGGGATAGGAGCCGACTGGAGCGGCGGATTCCGACGGATGGAGATAGGCCGCGGGATAACCCTGCGCGGCGGGAAGGATGTCGCCGTTCTGGCGATAGGTACCGTAACCAACGATGCCCTGAAGGCCGCAGTACAGGCCGAGAAGGAGGGAATCTCCGCCGAAGTGGTGAGCCTGCGGTTCGCCAAACCGCTCGACACGGCTATTCTGCACGACGTCGGGCGGCGGTTCCGGCGGATAATCACCGTCGAGGACGGTACCGTGGAGGGAGGCGTGGGAAGCGCCGTCGCCGAATTCATCTCCGCCAACGGCTATACCGCAGAGGTCGTGCGGCTCGGCATCCCCGATACTTTCATCCACCACGGCACGATAGCCGAACTGAAACGGATTTGCGGCTACGACACGGAAGGTATCCTGACAGCTATCCGGAAAGCCGCCGGCAGAGAAAAAGCCTGAACCATCCCGACGACTTTCCCGGCAGTCCGGCCCCCCGACCATCCGCAGTACGGACAAAGAGAAAGTCCGTTCCCGATGCTGCGCCGGAGTCCGACGACAAGCAGGAGAAGCCTCGCCCGTCCGTTCGAATACAGACACGACAACGGTTCCGCACCATCCTCCCCTGCCGCCCCTACGATTGCGGTCGGCCATCGTTTCATGAATCCTCCTTTCCCTTTCGAAGAGGGCTTATATGATTTTTATCGTTTCATATCTCAACTCGCAAAAAAGATTGCTACCTTTGCGCAGTTATGGTTCCGGTTCGGGCTTCCGCACCGGATGAAAAGGGAATCCGGTGAGAATCCGGAACAGTACTCGCTGCTGTATGTCCCCTCCTTCGGGAGAAGTCGTTTACCGCACTCTTTGCCACTGGTTTCGATACCGGGAAGGCGCGGTGAACGGGACGAGTCAGAAGACCTGCCTTAACGACATTGGATTTGCACCCGCGGGTTTCGGGTAGGAATCGAATGGCTCGGTCGGGCCTCTGGCACACTTTTCCGATTTGATTTTCATCCCCTCCCGCCATGCAGTCACCTGCGTAATCCGAATGGCGAGGAAATCTTACATACCCTATCGACGTTCGTTCCGGGAAAGGGTCTCCGTTCCTGCGTCCCTCTCCTTTTCCGGCTTCGGTTCGTTGTACACCTGCCGTAAACCAGCATCCGCCTATCGGCCTTTTTTCGTCTTTGAAACTCATTCAATCTTTCAATTAAACATAAACGACATGAAAAAACTGTTTACCTGTCTGGCGGTTGTCCTGTTCGGCGCCGCAATGTGGAGCTGTTCCCCATACGACGACGAGGAGCTGCGGGAAGCGGTCGATGACCTGAACGACCGCGTGGAAGCCATGGAAGAGGCGGTCAGGAATGCCAATTCGGGCATCGAAACCCTTCGGAAACTGGTGGAGGCACTGCAAAAGAATATGACAGTCACTTCGGTAATCGAGACCGAAAACGGTTATACCATCAACTTTTCCGACGGCACGACGGCAACGATTACCAACGGAACCAATGCTCCGTCCATATCGGTCATAAAAGACGAAGACGGGCTGTACTACTGGGCGCTCGACGGCCGAATCATCGAAATCGACGGGCGGAAAATAAAGGCCGAAGGTTCCGACGGCATCACCCCGCAGCTACGCATCAATTCCGATACGAAAGAGTGGGAGATGTCGCTCGACGGCACGACCTGGACGCCGATGGGCGTCACAGCCGAAGGGCAGGACGGCGACTCGTTGTTCTCGAAGGTGGAGGACGGCGATACGGAAGTGGTTTTCACGCTCTCTGACGGGAAGACGACCATTGTCATACCGAAAACTTCGACGGCTGGGTTCGCATTCGTCTTTCCCGAGACCCTGCCCAGGGGCGGCACCAATGTGGACAATTACTACCTATTCGCATTCGGTGAAGAACGCGAACTTCCGTTTACGGGCGATGTAGCGACGGTCGACCTGATGCACGTCCCGCAGGGATGGTCGGCCAAACTCGACCCGCATGCCAAAACGGTAACGGTAACGGCCCCAGCGGCCGGCAGCTCCTACTATACGGAAGGCATCCTTTCACTCATCGCCATCGACCGTGCAGAGCGGACGACGCTGGCATCGGCACGTATCGCGGCAGTGGATTACTCCGACCCGGAGGGAACATTCGTTCTCAACGAAGGCAATCCGTCGTCGGACAACGGGTCGGTCATTTACATCACATCCGACGGACGCCTCATCAACTACGCCTACTGGCGCATGAACGGTACCGAGCTCGGCAACGCGGCTCAGGACCTGTTCATAGCGGACGACAAACTGTATATCGTATCGCAGAACGGAGGTAACGACGGTATGCTGGTCGAAGCCGATGCCAGAACGCTCAAACGCACGGACAATTTCAGCAAGGACGATTGCTCGTCGCTCTCGTGGCCTTCCCATGTGGCTGTGGTCAGTCGCACGGCCTACATCCGCGACAATGCCGGCGTATGGACCCTCGACCTCGATTCGAGGAGCCTCAAACAGATAGAGGGTACGGCCGGCGCCCTGAAAAACCGGATGGCGGTCGTCGGAGACAAGGTGTTCGTTCCGGCGAACAGCAAGGTACTGATACTCGAAAACGGCAACATCGCCGAAACGATAGCAATGGAGGGTACGGTGACCGGCGTCATCAAGTCCGACGAAGAGGGCTACGTATGGGTTTCCTGTTCGACCAGTCCGGCCCAAATCATCAAATTGTCAGCCACCGACTACACGATGGAGAAACACACCCTGACCGAAGGCGGCGTCTCGGCAGGCTGGGGTGCGACACCGGCTATTTCCGCCAAAGGCGACGAAATCTATTTCTGCAACAATACCTCGACAATCTACCGCCACACGTTCTCCACGAATACGACCGAAACGCTGGGCGATGTGAAGCCGAACGTCGTGAACTGGGGTATAATTTACAACATGCCGGCCGTACACCCCGTCACGGGCGAGTACTACTACAATACAATTCTGGGCTACGGCTGGAGTTTCCTCACGAACGATATCTCGGTATACGACCTCAATTCGGATACGCCCGCAATGGTTGCAGACTACCAGAACTACACGCACTTCCCCGCCGGAATCTATTTCACGGCCGGATTCTAATCCAGTAATATCGTCGGGAAACTCCGGCTCCTCGCCATATTTGTCCGCGGGGAACCGGAGTTTCCGTTTTAGCAACATTGTACAATCCGGCACCCACAGAGATTGCCAAACGGTCGAGGCAATGGTACCGCAAAGAAAAACCGTTCTACATCTCCTCTTAAACGATACGACCCAACTGAATATCAGCTGGGTTGTATCATCAAGCGTACCCGGAGCCGGGGTCGAACCGGCACGGATTGCTCCACTGGTGTTTGAGACCAGCGCGTCTACCGATTCCGCCATCCGGGCGTCGTTAGGGTGTGCAAATATAAAGATTAATTGATTATCCGCAAAATCCGAAGGTACCGGTATATTCCGATACATCTTGTACACAGATATCCGGCACACATTTTCCTTCCGCAGGCAACATGCTCCCGCCAACCTGAACAGCAATGGCAGACCGCAGCCTCAACCGTCCCCCCCCATGACATCCGGGCACGCCCGGTCTGTCAATTCTTCCTAAAAACAGCCGAACGCCGGTTGTTGTTCCTCATTCCAATTCTACATCAAACCACAACAGATTCGCCAGCGTGAAGCAAGCGTTAGACGTTGTTTCTCATTCCAATTCTACATCAAACCACAACTCCAAGTTTCAGTTTATAGAGGATTTTTTGGTTGTTTCTCATTCCAATTCTACATCAAACCACAACTATACTATGAATCCCTGTACCGAAGCATTAGTTGTTTCTCATTCCAATTCTACATCAAACCACAACGATACGGACAACAGTACGTCGGATGTTCCGGTTGTTTCTCATTCCAATTCTACATCAAACCACAACGTTTCGATGTGGCCGGTCTGCTTTTGGAAAGTTGTTTCTCATTCCAATTCTACATCAAACCACAACAAGCTTTTGAATCGCGATGAGCCTCCACACGTTGTTTCTCATTCCAATTCTACATCAAACCACAACCGAAGAGACGCCCGTATCGGTCGTCCGCAGGTTGTTTCTCATTCCAATTCTACATCAAACCACAACTTAACGCCCCACGAAGAAAAAGCATCATAGTTGTTTCTCATTCCAATTCTACATCAAACCACAACTTATACGGAGGAGAAAATATCGAAGACATCGTTGTTTCTCATTCCAATTCTACATCAAACCACAACAGACAACGGGACGTATAGCACTTTGTAGAGTTGTTTCTCATTCCAATTCTACATCAAACCACAACAGGCGCATGCCACCCTCGTCGCTGATGTAAGTTGTTTCTCATTCCAATTCTACATCAAACCACAACTCTGTCCAGGCTGGAATATCTAAAGTAAAGGTTGTTTCTCATTCCAATTCTACATCAAACCACAACACCTCCCCTTTCATAGTGGTAGCGGTGACGTTGTTTCTCATTCCAATTCTACATCAAACCACAACACGAACTCTTTCACTTTGAATTCTTCCATAGTTGTTTCTCATTCCAATTCTACATCAAACCACAACATCCGGCCCGCCATCAGCGGTCGCGGTTTTGTTGTTTCTCATTCCAATTCTACATCAAACCACAACATAAAACAAAAAAAGAGTTTGAGGCTGAAAGTTGTTTCTCATTCCAATTCTACATCAAACCACAACCTTCTCCCTTCATCGTGGTCGTCGTGACATGTTGTTTCTCATTCCAATTCTACATCAAACCACAACGGCCCCACCGTATATTTAACCCACACTATCGTTGTTTCTCATTCCAATTCTACATCAAACCACAACGCATATACCGCGCAAAGTCCTCGAACTCGCGTTGTTTCTCATTCCAATTCTACATCAAACCACAACCTCGCGCATGGCAGTAATTCATATTCTGCACGTTACACATATGACACCGATGCATAAAACGTCCTGCCGCACGCCGGGGAAGTTGGTCGGATGTAATTTCGTATTTCAAAGAGCAGTATATCAAAAAAATTCCAGCTGCTGAGGCATCTCGGGCCGGGCCCGTTCGCTTTTCCCCCAATAGTTCCGAATCTCACTGTACTGTTTGTCCGTAACGCTCAGGATACTGGTATATCCGGCAGGCGGCATCGACTTCTGCACCCGACGGAGATGTACTTCCATATTCTCTTTCGAGGGGCAGTGACGCACGTACACCGAATACTGCATCATCGAAAAGCCGTCCTTCTCCAGGGCCTTGCGAAACTGAGTCGCATGACGACGCTCGGTTTTGGTATTGGTCGGCAAATCGAAAAACACGAACAGCCACATGATACGATATGCATTCAAACGGACTTCCGACATCCTGTCACTCCAACAAAGGGTAAACAATCTTCTTTTGCGTTCCAGCGAAACATTTCGCCAGCGATGCCGCCGTAAACGTCAGGCCGACATCCAGCGGACGCATCACCTTCTCGAAACGCGTATCGGCGAACAGTATCCGCAGCAGGGTCCCCTTGACCTCCTGCGTCAGTTGCGACTCGCCCTGCATACGGAGCCCGTACACCAATTCGTCCACAAAAGGACGATAAGGTTCCATCACATCGTCGGCCAACGGAAAGGCATTGTACCGGTTACGGTGGAAAATGCCGAACGCCGGAAACAGCCCCGACCCCATCAGCGACCGTGCGACGGCCGCCCGCAGAACCGTATATCCGTAATTCAGCAAGTTATTGGGAACATCTCCCTCCCGCATACGAACGAAATCCCGGCCGAACAGCTCTGCCCAGTAAATTCTGGCGGCAGTCCCCTCCCGGTTGTCCGCATCGCCGCTGCGGACATTCCGGTAATAGGGCTTCAACCGCTCCCCGTCTTTGCCCAACTTCTGCAGCAAGGCGGCCTGGTTTCGGATTTTCGCCTCGACGATTTGCCGCCATATCCCTTTTTTCAACGGCTCGCTCGCCTCGATTTGCGTCCGGTAGTTCTCGCCCTGTGTCCGGTTGGAATCGAGATTCCTCAGCATGGCGTTCGGCATCCGGTCGTCGCCGCAGAAGATGACGGCCGCATTGTTATCCGAGAGCGCATTCAGCAGCGGCAGCGTCACGGACGTCTGTCGGTCCTCCAGCACCACCACCCCGATATCCTCGACCGGAACGGTCCGCTGCATGTCGGGGGCCTCCTTCGTACGGATAACCATCTGATTGTCCCGAAGACTCAGGCTATAAGGCGTCGAAAAGAACAGCGCGCGTTTCACCATGAAGCAATTACCGTTTGAATTTTACTTCCCCCGTAACCGTCAGTTCGAAGTCATAGCCTTCGACGAACATTTTAAAATTGGAAACTCTTATCCTCAACTTCGGAGCAGGATGGCGTGCATCGAAAACCGAAATTCCCATTCCACACTCCGCCGTAACGGCTTTCCGGTCCCGTGCCTCCTGATGAAACAGAAACTGGACACGACCATCCTGCGCCATTCCCACGACCTTGTACAACCTTTTAGCCAACTCTCCGACCGAACATTCATACAACTCGTCCGGGGAATTTTCATAAAACAACACCATCGTCCCCGTTTTCAAGAGATACTTGAGCGAATAACCGTTGACATCCGACAGCGGTACCAAATCGGGCCGGGATTCCCGGTCCGCACTCCGTTTGAAATAACGGGCCGCCTCCAGTTTATTGACGATTTCAAACGTCCGTTTCAACCTGCCCTGCCTGTCTCTGCCTTCGTAAATCGCCATGCAGTAATTCCCGTCGTTGACGACATGGTAATATCGCTTATACTCCTTAACGGATACATCGCGATGAGGCTTCAGGAGAATCGGATTTTTCACACCGGTCAATATCCGCACCTTCCGAATCGGTACATTTTTATCCTTGTTCATCCAGACAGTATGCTTCTGCGGGTCCATTGCCTCCTTGAATCCGAATGCTTCGATAGCCTCCTGCACTTTCCGCTTCACCGTTTCGTCCACGATTTTATCCACATCGGTCGGCAGTAACTGGTCGAGCGATTTGCGTACCACATATCGGATTTCGCCTTCGCGCTCGATAGCCCCGTAGAAAGTTTGCTCATGCAGGGCGCCGCGGGCGGTATCCCCCTGCATGTATTTGGTTTCGCCCTTGTCGTTCTTCTGGACCCTGCCCCGCACGCGCAGCCGTTTGCGGCTCTGCTTGGGCATGTTGTCGGGCGTATGGTGCGAAACGAGCAGTTCTTCGGCTACCGCCCGGACATCTTCGGTAAAGGTCGGCCACGGTTTTTCGGGCTGCGGTCTATCCGCCTCGCCCCTCCGGTACCGCTCGTCCTGACAGACGTACCGCGCCCAACGGTCATACTCCCGCTTGCCGATACAAGCGATGGTAATGGCATCTATACAGTGATGGACGTGGTTCACACGTTCCTTCCGGGTGTGTTCCTCCTGCAATCCCCACATGGTGCGGAAATCGGCCGTGGCGCTCCCCTTGACCGGATAAACCCGGTCGAAAACCGTTTGCAGGTACTGCCGTGCATATTTGCCGATGATGCCGATATCGACCCCCTGCCGGTTGCTGAACCCTTCCGGCACTTCGGTTATTTTGAAAGACTCGCACTTCCTGCGCCAGTAGTCGCGGCGCATCTTCAAATAATGACGGTACTGTATAGCCTCATCCTTCTCCGGTTTGGTCACCGCATTGTCAACCCGGCGCGTTGCGCCCTCAATCTGTCCCTGCAATGAGTCGATAAGCTCCGGCCAGCCAAGTGCTTCGATACGGGCCCATATCTCTTCACCGCAGGCAAGTTCCATCGGCAACTTGTTCCGCTTGACCTCCCGGTTGAACCTCTCTTCGCACAGCGTCTTGTTGTACTGCGCATCCTCGCCCCCGCGCGAACGGGGTACGGTATGCTCGATGTCGTATGTCCGGCCAGCTCCGAGAAACTCGGCGATTCCGATCATCCTACCCGTATCCGAATATAAATCAATATGGTTCTGCTCTTCCCACAGGCGGTATTTCAATAGGTCTTCTTCCGTAGGTTCGATGGTGTGCCCCGTCGCAGCCGCATACTCCTCGCGAATTTTTGCGGCAAATTTCCGGTTCTCGGCCTCGCGTTCCCGCTGATACCGCTCGATGGCCTTCCTCATATTGGCATCGTTCAACTTTCGGGAAAATTCGATGTTGATTCTCGTACCGCGGTCGATTTTCCCTTCGCGCAACAATTCGTTTATCAAGGCACGCAGTCGGAAAAGCGCACGCATGGCCATCGGATTCCGGACGGCCGCAGTACGCGGCGACCCCAGCCGCAGGATGCCGTTCGCATCGGGCTTTGCCTGCGGATAGGCTTCAATCATCGACGGATGATAAAGACGGTCCAACCGCTCCTCTTCCACACCCCAGTAAAGCCGCAGATAGTCGCGGATGCGTTCCTCCTTCCGTGTTTTCTCTCCGTCGCCCAAATCATCCATCTGGGCGGAAATCCCTTGCTCCACTTCGCGGCGCCTGGCCGGGTCGGCATACACCTCCGCCGGAAGCACCTTTCCGAGGTTGGCAAAGAATACCGCCTCGTCGTAGCGGTATCCGCGCCGCAGGTAGGGAAGTATCTTGTTGATAACGTTCAGGCTCAGCGACGCATACCCCTGCGGCAGACGGAAGGCCGCGAGGGTCTTCGCATCGTCGGCCGAAATTTGCAGTTTCTCTTGCAGCCACTGCCGCAGCCGCTCTTCGTGCTCGAAGGCGAAAAGCGCATGCCATACGTCGTCGATTATCCGCTCCTCGCTCTTCCCTGCACCGAGCGTATAGAGCCTGCACAGCTCCCGCCGCCATTCGTTGCCGAAGACCGCCTCCAGCAGTGCCGACATAGGGCATCCCGTAACGGTCGCTCCCCGCGCGAAATTGAACCTCCAGGCCGCCTCCGTCCGGTCGCCCTTACAGGCATAATTGTTCCTGCCCGCTATCTTTTTGGCAATGTCTTCGAAATCGAAATGCGGTTTGCTCTTGCGCAGGAACAGCGGCCGGACGGCCTCCAGCTCCTGCTGCGAAAGCGGACGAGACTCCGCATCGCCGGGACCCGTAACCCGTACATTATTGAGGAACTGCAACATCCGGAACTCCTCGAACCGCGGATGCGACACCGGACAGCGACTCTTTTTCTTCTCGAACCGGCACCTGCCGACCTGTCCTTTCTGCGACTTGAGGGGACGCTGGTAGAAAATGGCGCGCTCCAGCGCCTGCTGCAACTCCTCCCCGAGCCGCTGCTTCCGACAGATGGCACGAAACTCGGCCAAATAGTGCTCGTTGCGGGCCGTATAATGTTTGCTGCGAATTTTCTCTTTCCGCTGATAGAGCCGATAAAAGTATTCGCCCAGCCAGGTACACCCGGCAGCTTCCATGTCGGCCGACAGCGCTTTGATGTCCGTCTTGACCGTACCGTCCTCCGTCTCGTTTCCGGCATCCTTCCGGTTGCTCAGAAAGCCGCGCCGCTGGCACAGATGATACAGCGCCCTGCCCAGCACATGCCGGTCTTCGCGGCGGGTCAAATCGAGCTCTTCGGTCAGCGCCCGGAACCGGTCGCGATAAGGATTCTTGTCCGCAGCATCGTCGGTACGCTGCCAGCGGATGAATTCGTCGGTCACCGGATAAACGCCCTGTTTCCGCCACGCATCCAACTGCTCCTGCGAAAGAGGCGGACAAAAGTCATGCTGCACCAGAACCCGCAGCAACGCGATTTTGCGCAGCCGGCGCCGGAAGTAATGCCGGCGTAGAGCACGGGCATCGGTCCGGTCCTGTACGGCAGGCCGCTCGCCGCTCTTTCCGTGCGCGACACCCTCCTGAAAAATATCCACTCCCCGGTCGAGCAACACGCACCCCTCCTCGGTCATCTCCACGAGCGCCCAACCGAGCGAGTTGGTGCCCATATCTATTCCCAGTCTTTTTTCCATAAAGATTCCGTTTCCGGTAAAAGTAAAAAAAATTTTGGTATTTCCGCCTTATTTACTTATATTTGCAATGTAAGAATTTCTACATCTTACCACAATAAGGCTATATGCCGAAGGTCTCAGGCCTGGTCTCCGCGTACTCCGTGGAGATTTTTTTATACATTCCGTTCATAGACAGGGCGGGAACGCGACATCCCGACCGGCTCTTTCCAGCGGCCCGGCCTGTCACAAGACACATTATCACATGGATGCGAACCACACGACAATGGAATCCTGCGCCTCGCAGCTGAGGCGCAACGGTTTTGAGGTGGCGACAGCAGCCGACGCACACGAGGCCGGCGAATACATCCGCAGCCGCATCGCCGAACTCGCGCCGGCGAGTATCTCCTTCGGCGACTCGATGACGCTCTACGCGACGGGGACGGTGGAGTGGCTGCGGACGCAGCGCACCTATCCGTTCATCGACACTTTCGAACAGGGCGTTCCTTTCAGGGAACTGATAGAAAGACGCCGGCAGGCGCTGTTATGCGACCTGTTCCTGACCGGCGCGAATGCCGTCACCCTCGACGGGGAGCTGCATTGGCTGGACATGATAGGCAACCGCATCGCTCCGATAGCCTTCGGACCGCGGCACGTCATCCTGACCGTCGGTCGGAACAAAATCGTGGAGGACGGCGATGCCGCCTTCAGGCGTATCCGCGAAACGGCCGCCCCACGCAATGCGGCACGTCATGAGGATTTCGACACGCCGTGCGTGAAAACGGGCCGGTGCATGGATTGTGCATCGCCCCGACGGATATGCAACGAACGGCTCATTCTGCACAAATGCCATCCGAAAGGGAGGATTACGGTGGTCTTGATTGACGAAGACCTCGGGCTGTAATATTCCTGCACGGAACGCAATCCCCGCATGCATTGCCGGCACACCGGAAGCTCCGCCGCGGAACGGGAAAAGGGCGGACCGCCGCAGCAGCCCGCCCACCGACAAATTGACCAACCTGCCGACGTTTAGTAAACCGTATTCTGGGGGTCGAAATTGCACCAGCCGCTCGTCCAGTTGGCGACAGCGGTCTCATTCGGACCGAAAGCACCGATATAGTCCACTTTATCGAAGCCCGAAGCCACCTTCTCCTCCGTCCATGCAGCACCCGAAGCAAGCGGACTGTCGCTGCCGGGGAAGACCACCGGAGCGGAAAGGCTGAGCGGATTGCCGCTGAGGCCGAGGTCGGAGAGGGCTGCGAACACCCTGTTTCCACCCTCCGCACGGTTGAAATAACCGTCGGCGAAACTACCCGCATCCTCATCGTCGAACTGGGAACCATCCTTCCAATACTGTGCATCCTGGTAATTCTTCACCATGCCGGCCATCACGCAGTTGGTTACGTTGAGTTTGCCCTGCTCAGCCCAATCCTGTGTGGTAGACCCTTTGTCGTTCTCGATAATCAGCCCTACCGGGAAAGCCGCTATGAGGGAGTTATAGATACTGAGCTGGGTATTGCGGCGCAGATGAAGCGCGGCCTGGAATCTCGCATCGACCGGGCTACCCTCGGCGCCGGCCTGTTCAGTATAGGATGCGGGATTGGACACCGGCCCGAACAGGCTGACGTTGGCGAACACGCATGAGGTGTAGGGTTCGGTAGCCGCACCGTCGCCGTTGTTGTCCGATTCGAAACCGTTGGAGGCCGACTTGTCCCCTATCCTCGGATTGCGCACGCCCATGGCGAACTGTACCTTGCCGCTGAAGCCGTTGTCGGTATCGAAATCATCGTCCCAACCCGAATAGGCGACGAGATATTTCGCATTCGCCGTACCGCCGAACCACTCATAGGAGTCGTCCCCCGAGTAGGATACCTGCAGGTGGTCGATTTTGGTACCGCTCCCGACCGAACCGAAGGTAATTCCGTTGATTTCATTGTCCGTAGAGTATTCGATGCCGGGGAATTCCACACGTACATAGCTCAGCACGCCGGAATTGTCCGCCGGGTCGTTACCGCCGTGTTTGGAACGCACACCGCCCTCGATGGTCTGTTCGCCGAGGTTGTTGGGCGCCTTGCCGAGCAGGATGATACCGCCCCAGTCACCGGGCTTGCGGCTGCCGGGAGCCTGGGCAGAAGTGAAGACAATCGGGCGCTCCGGCGTACCCTGTGCCATGATTTTGCCGCCCCGTTCGATAATGAGCGTACCCTGCGTAGCCTTGTCGCCCTTTATCACCACACCGGGCTCGATGGTCAGCGTCACACCGTCGGGCACATAAACGAACCCTTTGAGCGTATAGACGTTCGGATAGGTCAGCGTCATGTCGGAAGCGATTTCGAAATTATCCTTCGAACCGTCGCCCAGTTCGAACGTTTCGCCCTGCGGAGGATTCTCGCCGCCGTTGTCCGTATTCTTGTCGCAACTTACGGTAACAAAGGCCGAGAGGAGCATACATGCCACGGCGGCCATCTTGATGTTCTTTTTCATCTTTTTCTGTTCGATTAAAAATTGGTGTTTTCTCTATTGTCTGTCTTGTCGAATATCGTTCACAGCTTTACCGAGACAGTCAGCGATACGCTCTGACCGGGATTGTAGCGCCGGGTGACCTGTTCCCGCCGGTACATCTGTCCGTCCTTCTCGAACTTCGGGAACTGCTTGTACACCACGTCCTCCGAGAGAAGGTCCTTCACCGAACAGCTCAGCGTCACCCGTCGCCCTATCCTTTTCGATACGGAGAAATCGAGCACGTTGCGCGGCATTTCGTACGAATCGGGAATCAGCGTATTGGGGTCGGGATTGACGCTGTTGGACTTGCCCAGCCCCACTATCCGCTTGCCAATCCGGTTGTAGAGCAGCGCCACGTCGAGTCCGAGTCGTTCGGAACTGTAATAGAGTCCCGCGTTTATCACGTAGGGCGACTGTCCCTGCATGGGCCGGTCGGGTTCGGACACCACCTCGCCGGGCACAAAGGTCACGTTGCTGTATATCCACGCCGCATTGAGCACCAGCGAAAGGTTCGGCATACCGATAAAGCCGAGGTTTTTCCTCACATCGAGCTCCACACCCCAGCTTTGGGCCCGGTCGGCATTCTCATACATATAGCGGAGCGAACCGCCCATGTCGATATAGGTCCACTCTATCGGATTGCGGAAATGTTTGTAGAAGGCACCGAGGCTCACCGTCTCGCCCGGTGCGGGATAGAATTCATAACGCAGGTCCACGTTGTCGATGACGGCCGTCCTGAGGTTCTCGTTACCGGCTATCTCGCTGAAGAGGTCGAAATCGTAATAGACCGTAGGGGAAAGCTCACGCAGCTCCGGACGGTTGAGCGAACGCCCGTAAGCCGCCCGCAACTGATGCCGGTCGTCTATCCGGTAAGTGACATTGACCGAAGGCAGCAGATTGAGGTCGTGGTGCGTCTTGGTGGTCATCAGGATAAGTTCGGGTGCATCCGAACGGTCTCGCGTCAGCTTCGTGGTGTAGCTTTCGAGACGTGCCCCGGCATAGATATCGAATTTTCCGAGCGGAATGTCGAGCGCCGCATAAGCCGCTCCGTAATAGATGTCGGCGGTGTAGGCATTGGTCTTGCGGGTTATCTCGTCGATATAGACCTTGTCCGCTCCCAGCCATTCGGGCGACAGCATCTCCTGGAAAGGCAGCTTGAGATAATATTGCCGCTCCTCGGCGGAAAGGTTGTCGTAACGGTAGATGAACTCGCGCTGGTCGTAGCTGCGGTAACGGTACTCGCCGTAGATGCCGGCTTTCAACGTGGGTCGGATACCCCCCCAGGCCAACTGCTGCACATAGTTGCCGGAAGCCGAAGCGATGTGGTCGCCGAGGGTCTGGAAGTAGCGTTTGATGTTGTCGTTGCCCGTCACCACATCCGCCAGGTCATCCGTACTTCCGATACCGGCCATATTGGAGACGATGCGGCGGTCGGGTTCGTTCCGGTCGGCATAGGAGTAACCGGCATCCCACGTCACCGTCGCATCGGTACCGACCAGGTGGTGCGTGCCGGAGAACTGCCCCGTATAGGTCAGGCGCGAAGAGTACTGCATCTCGGTCTGTTCGAGATAGTACATGCTGCTCATGTCCTTGATGCCCCGGCGTTCGGTCAGACGGTTACGCCCCAATATATTGAGCAGGTTCTTGAACTCGATACGGTTAGAGGCGTCGAGGATGAACGCCCAGTTGTGCATCGCTCCGAGCCGGACATCGTTCGAATATTGGTTGTCATAATAATCGTCGAGATAGATGGGCGTGTCGGCGGCCGCGGAGTAGATGCCGTACCGGGCGTTCTTGATACCTTCGACTCCTTTAAACGTATTGCTGTATGTGACGACGGTGATGTTGCCCACGGTACGGCCGCGCTTCGTATCCCAGCGGCGGGCCATCGAGAAGGAGAGCCGCTGGTCGGGCATGGGGATAAAACTCCGGATGCGCCAGTCGTTGTTGAACCCTTCTCTCGTCAGCCTCGTTATCTCGTCGGGCGAAGTGACGAGGTCCATGTGCGCCGGAAACGAGCGGCCGAGCGGCCTCTTGCCGAGGTCGAAACCGAGGAAATCCGTACAGCTTCCGGCAGCTTTGTCAATAAGAGTTCCTGCCTGTCACGGTGTGGGTTGATGCTGTG
>OGXQ01001982.1_pt1 | contig 14659 bp, 8 predicted proteins | sample 1576291 | NCBI WGS metagenome assembly OGXQ01 (sample SAMEA3541575, study PRJEB24748) | human gut metagenome | biome: human gut; feature: human-associated habitat; material: faeces | place: China | collected 2012 | reverse complement strand
CGCTGAGCGGGGCTTTCGTTTTAAGCATTAAAGTCCGTTGGTGTAACGATACAGGAACGTCACGGCCTCGGCGCGGTTGCAGGAAGCATACGGGGAGAACGTCGTGGCGCTGGTGCCGGAGGTGATACCCTTACCGACGGCCCAGCGGATGGCGTTGTAATAGCTCGCCTCGCTCGTGGCGCCCACATCCTTGAACGGGTTGGAGTAGTAGCCGCTGGGCTGACCCGCGTAGCGGTACAGGAAGGTCACGATCTGGGCACGGGTGCAGACCTGATCGGGGGAGAACGCCGTGGTGCTGGTGCCGGAGGTGATGCCCTTCTGGCTGGCCCACAGGATGGCCTTGTAGTAGCTCGAGTGCGTAACGGCGTTGACATCACGGAACGGGTTGCGGGTGGTGGTCGGCTCCGGGCTGCCGGCGGCGCGCCACAGGAACGTCACGATCTCGGCGCGGGTGCAGGACTTGTACGGGGAGAAGGTGGTGCTGGACGTGCCGTTGGTGATGTTCTTGCCGACGGCCCACTTGACGGAGTTGTAGAAGTAGTCGGTGGTCTTGACATCGATGAAGTTCATCGTCTGGCCGATCTTGATGGCCACGGTGCCGGTGAGCTGGCGGGTGCCGGTGCCGGTCGTGCCGTAGCGGGCGTAGATGGTGAACGGGATGTAGACGGTCTCGCCGGTCTTGGCGTAGCGGCTGGCGAGGAACGCGACGTCGCTGAGCGCGTTCTGGCTGGCGGTGGCGCTGTAGTAGAACTTGTCAGTCGTCTTGACGGAGCCGCCGTAGTTGTAGCCGCTGTAGTAGGTGTAGAGCGAGCCCTCGTTGACGGCGGAGACGGCGCTCTGGTCAAAGGTCACGTAGTCGATGGTGTAGTTGCTGCTGTAGCCCTTGGTGGAGTGCAGGTAGCTGAGGAAGTCGCTCTCGTCGAAGCGGACGCTGTCGCCCTGAGAGACGGTGTACTTGATGTCCTCGCGCACGAGGTTGACGACGACGCTGCCGGAGTAGCTCACGGTCGTGCCGCGGCTCGTGGAGGAGCTGGAATAGCGGGTCGCGTACAGGGTGAAGTTCAGCGTGATGGTCTTCGCGGTGGTCTTGTCGTTGGGGACGAACGTCACGCTATCGAGGTTGGTGACCTTGGTGCGGGTGTTGAACGCGCCGGAGGAATTGCTGGTGGACATGGCGGTGCCGCCATAGTACAGCGTGCCCTGCGCGGTGGTGGGCAGGGAGAAGGACACATAATCGAAGGTGACATAGGGATAGGACTTGCTCTTGCTGGCGTCGCCGCGGGCCTCAGCGACCTTGTTCATGAAGTCGTTGAAGTCGCTCTGCGCGAACTGGACGGTCTCACCGGCCACGCCGTTGTAGTTGATGTTGTAGTTCTTCTGGTAGACGCTGATGGTGCCGCAGTAGAGCTTATTGTCGGTGCCCTGCGTCACGACATACAGCGTGCACTTGCCATTGATGAAGTTGGTGTCGGTCAGGGAATAGAGATTGGCGGTGGCAGTGGTGGGATAGTATTTCTGGGTGCTGCCGTTGTTCCAGTCGACAGGCTCGGTGTTCACACCGGCAACATAGTAATACCTTGCGCCGGAGGGAACCTGAACGTAATAGCGATAGGTGTTGCCGTAAGCCGCGACCGGCTCGGGATACTGGTCGGCATAGGTGGTCGAGCTGGGCGTTACGGGAACGTTAAACGTAACGCTGTAGGTCTTGGGAACGTTAGAATTGGCAACGCGGGTGGTCACGGTGGCGGTGAACTTTGCAGTGCCGATGCCGGAGAGATTTGCCTTGAAGTAGAGATAGCCGGAGCCGCCGGCGGGATAGTTGTACGAAGCATTGCTCGTGCCGACACCGTAGGCGGTGGTGGAGGGAACCTGCGTGACGCCGCTGAGGGAATAGACGGTCTCGTAGGTGTAGGCGGTGCTGTAGGTCTTGTTGATGGCGGCCTGCGCGGCGTTGACAAGATCACTGTAGCTGTAGTTCACAGAAGTGCCGTTCTGAACAGCACTGAGGGTCGCCTCGATCAGGGCGCCGGTAACGGGGATGTTCTGCACATAGTCCTTGCCCTTATAGGTCGCCTTTGCGGTGACGGTGGTAGAGCCGCTTGCTCTGAGCGTTACGATCGGCGCGGCGGTCGTCTGGTTCGTCACAGTTGCGATGTTGAGGTTGGCGGAAACAAAGGAGTAGGTCGGAGTGACCGGGGCAGCGGGAGAAGCGGAGGTATTCACAAAGTTCGCCGCCAAAGTCGCGGTCTGACCGATCTGCGTCAGCGTAACGCTTGCGGGGACGACAGTGAAGGTATAGGTGTCGGGAAGGCTCTTGACCGTGATGGTGTCACTCGTCTTAGCGAGCTTATCGCCCTCGCTTGCCTTGCAGTAAACAGAGTAGTCGGTCGCGGTCGTAACGTTTGCGGGGACCGTCCAGACGAGGGACTTGCCCGTGCCGATCGGAAACTCTTTACTGTCGCCGATCTTGTAGAACCACGCATAGGTGGCGGCGTTGCTGAGACCGGTGGAGCTGGCGGTGAGCGTGGTCTTGCCGCCGGAGATGACCTCAGTAAGGCTTGCCGCTGCGGTCACGGTGGGGGTGGTGGCGTTGACCGTCACATCAGCCGTCAGCGCGGAATCCTTGACGCGCACGGTCAGCTTTCCGCTCGCGTAGGTGGGCTTGTTCGTCGTATTATCGATCACATAGCCGGTTGCGGCGGCAGACCACTTGTTGTCGCCTTTGATGTCCTCGCCCTCAAGAAGGGAGATGTTGACCGTGCCGTTCGTCACAGAATAGGTTCTGCCGTTGAAGGTGACGGTGGTGATGTCGCCCGGGAGAAGCTTGTCATTGACAGTGATTGCCGTGGCAAGAGCGACGACCTGCTGCGCAACGACAGTGCTGCCGACGATCGCCTTGATGGTGCAGGAGGGGTTAAGCGTTCCGGGCGTCATCGGGGTGACCTTTGCGCTCAGACCGTTGCCCTGCGCGGTGGCGCCGGACCAGGCATAGTCAAAGCGGTAGTCGGTTTCGCTGTTGAGCGAGGTTGTAGTACCGCCCTCGGTCTTGGTGACACCAAGGCGAGATGTGTCCAGCGTAAACGTAATCTCGGTGCCCCTATCAACGGAAGTAGAAGCGGATGCGCTAATCGTTGCTTTGCCGGTTATGGCATAGCCATCCGCAGGCGCGGCCGCCCTTGCAGGCACGACGACGAGGCTCAACACCAAGGTCAGAGCCAATAGCAAGGAGAGAAATTTTTTCATGTGATCTTCATCCTTTCGTGTTTGTTGTTGTCGGCTCCGCGCGCACAGAGCCTTTCTCATACATGGCATTTTACCATGCCGCGGGAAATAAGGGAACAGGAAAATGGAAAATTCATAAATTCTTTATCTTCCCTCTTCGCCCAGTTTCCCTTTGCTTCATTGATTAGACGCAAGAAACGTCTGTTTTGTTTCACAAAACCCGAAAATTTCCCAAAAATTTTTTACGCCGCGAAAAACCGCACATACACGAACACCCCCAGAGCGATCTGCGCGAGTAAGATCGCGGGGATGCCGAACTTGAAGTACCAGTGCCGCGTTTTGTGGTGAAAGACCCTCATTGCGAAAAGAGCACCCGCGCTGCCGAGCAGCAGCGCGAGTGCAAATAGAGTCTTTTCGGGCACGCGCCGCGCGCCCTGAATTTTGGCGCGGCGCTTGTCTGCGCCGTAGACGCAGAACGTCAGAATATTGATCGCGGCGAGATAGATGACAAAATATCTCACTTTTCGAGCTTGCTGAGCTCCACAGCCGCCGCCGCGCCGAGGCGCGCGTTGTTGAACACGAGCTGGATGTTGGAATCCAGGCTGTCGCCGCCGGTCAGGTCCTTGATCTTGGCGAGCAGATACGGCGTCGTGGCCTTGCCGTGGATGCCGTCCTTCTTCGCGTCCTCGACGGCCTCGGCAATGGCCTTGTCGATGACTTCCTTGTCCATGGAGTACTCTTCGGGAATCGGGTTCGTGACGAGTAAGCCGCCGCGCAGACCCAGCTCGCGCTTGACGTGGAACGCCTTGGCCAGCTGCTCGGGCGTGTCGAGCTCGTAGTCGACGCCAAAGCCGGACTTGCGCGTGTAGAACGCAGGCAGCTCGCTCGTGCCGTAGCCGATGACGGTCACGCCGTGGGTCTCGAGATATTCGAGCGTCAGACCGAGGTCGAGGATGGACTTCGCGCCCGCGCACACGACCATGACGGAGGTGTTGGCCAGCTCTTCGAGGTCGGCGGAGATGTCGAACGTCTCCTGCGCGCCGCGGTGCACACCGCCGATGCCGCCGGTGGCGAACACGCGGATACCCGCCATGTCGGCGATCATCATCGTGGTGGTGACGGTGCACGCGCCGTCCTTGCCCTGCGCGACGAGCACGGGCAGGTCGCGGCGGGAAGCCTTCGGGATGCCCGCGCCGGTGCGGCCGAGGTAGTCGATCTCTTCCTTGGAAAGGCCCGCCTTCAGGCGTCCGCCGATGATGGCGATGGTCGCGGGGACCGCGCCGGCCTCGCGGATGATGCTCTCGACCTTAAGGGCGGTCTCCACGTTCTGGGGATAGGGCATGCCGTGGGAAATGATGGTGGATTCGAGCGCCACGACGGGCTTACCGGCGGCAAGGGCCTCGGCAACCTCGGGGGCGATATCCAGATACTTGTTCATAGTTAAAAATCCTCCTGTAAAGTAATAGGTGAAAGTTTCACGTTTACCTTTTGAGGTAAGGTTGTATGATAACATACAACTTGTCAAAAGTCAATACAAAGCGGGGCTTGAATTTGCACGGGAAGTGGCATATAATACCTTTATTATCCCGTGAAAACCCACAAAAGGAAGGAAAATTATTATGGAACGAGTGAGAATTGCCGCGCTCTTCGCCGACAAAGAGCAGTACGGCGGCGCAAGCGTCACCGTATGCGGCTGGGCGAAGACCATCCGCGATATGAAGACCTTCGGATTCATCGAGCTGAACGACGGCTCGTGCTTCCGCAATTTGCAGGTCGTGATGGATGCGAATTCTCTTTCTAATTATAAGGAGATCGCCGCGCAGAACGTGGGCGCCGCGCTCATCGTGCGCGGCACCGTCGTGCTGACGCCCGAGGCCAAGCAGCCGCTCGAAGTCAAGGCAACAGAGATCGAGATCGAGGGCGTGTCCTCCCCCGACTATCCCCTGCAGAAAAAGCGCCACAGCGTCGAATATCTGCGCACCATTCAGCATCTGCGCCCGCGCACGAACCTCTTCTCCGCGGCTTTCCGTGTGAGAAGCGCGGCGGCCTACGCCGTGCACGAGTTCTTCCAGAGCCGCGGCTTCGTCTACGTCAACACCCCCATCATCACCGGCTCTGACTGCGAGGGCGCGGGCGAGATGTTCCAGGTGACGACGCTCGACCTTGAGAACCCGCCGAGAACGCCCGACGGCAAGGTCGATTACAGCAAGGACTTTTTCGGCAAGAAGACGAGCCTGACCGTCTCCGGCCAGCTCAACGCCGAGAACTTCGCTATGGCGTTCGGCGACGTTTACACCTTCGGCCCCACGTTCCGCGCCGAGAATTCCAACACCGCGCGCCACGCCGCCGAGTTCTGGATGATCGAGCCGGAGATGGCGTTCTGCGACCTCGACGGCGACCTTGAGGTTATGGAGGCGATGGTCAAGCATATCATCCGCCGCGTGATGGAGCGCTGCCCGGACGATCTCGCGTTTTTCAACAGCTTTGTCGACAAGGGCCTTCTTGAGCGTCTCCAGCACGTCGAGAGTTCCGACTTTGGCCGCGTGACGTATACCGAGGCCGTCAAGCTCTTAAAGGAGAGCGGCCAGAAGTTCGACTACCCCGTCGAGTGGGGCATCGACCTTCAAACCGAGCACGAGCGTTACCTGACCGAGCAGATCTTCAAGCGCCCCGTGTTCGTCACGGACTATCCGCAGGAGATCAAGGCGTTCTATATGCGCCTCAACGACGACGGCAAGACCGTCGCCGCGGCGGACTGCCTCGTTCCGGGCATTGGCGAGATCATCGGCGGCAGCCAGCGCGAGGAGCGCATCGAGCTGCTCGAAAAGCGCATCCGCGAGCTCGGCATGAATCCCGAGGACTACTGGTGGTACTGCGACCTGCGCCGCTACGGTTCCTGCCGTCACGCGGGCTTCGGCCTCGGCTTCGAGCGCATGGTGATGTATTTAACGGGCATCGGCAACATCCGCGACGTGGAGCTGCATCCGAGAACGGTGGGCAACGCAGACTTTTAATTCTTCAAAAAACAAGGGACACGGAAACCGTGTCCCTTGTTTTTTGAGAATTACACTCCGCTTCGTGCCTTGCCGCCCAAAGGGCGGCTTCGACACGCGCGGAGCGAGAAGAGTTTTTTGGCACGCGCATGTCGCGCCAAAAAACGATTCGAAATCATTTCGCGTCTGCGGATGCGAAAAGCTGTGACGCTTTCATTATTTGTGGTAAATAGTTACAAATGGGAACAAAAGCGCCAAAGGTGTAGTCAAAAGAAGTGAAGTCTGCTATAATGACCGCGCAGTTTTGAGAGAGGAGATTTTGACATGAAACACTTTTTTGCACTGCTGCTCAGCGCGCTGATGGTGCTGTCGCTGCTGACTGCCTGCGGCGATAAGACGACGCCGTCCGACGGCGACGATCAGACCGTCACGGACGAGAATGGCAGCGACACCGACAACAATACTGACGATACAACTGATCCCTACGACGCCGTGCGCAGCTACTGGTCTGAGGACCAGCTCACGCAGGCCTGGGGGCCGGATCAGGTGGTGGAGCACCTCTTTTTCCACCCGATCATCGCCTACCCGCAGTGGGCCTTCCACGACTGCAATGCCAGTCAGGACCAGCGCTACGGCCTCGACGACTGGATGGTGACGGTCGACGAATACAACAAAATTTTGCAGTCCGTGTACGACAAGGGCTACATCTTAGTCGCGATGGAAGACGTCTGGAGCGAGGTGACGGACGAGTCCGGCACGCATATGGTGCGAAACACCCTGATGCTGCCAGAGGGCAAAAAGCCGCTCATCATCAGCTTTGACGACGTGAACTACTACCCCTACATGCTCGACGAAGGCTTCACGAGCAAGCTCGTCGTCGGCGAGGACGGCGAGATCTGGGCGCAGTGCACCGATCCGTACACAAATGAGACCTTTTTGACCAAGGAACTCGACGCAACGCCCATTCTCGACCAGTTTGTCTACGAGCACCCCGACTTTTCGCTGAACGGCGCGAAGGCCATCTTCTCGCTGACGGGCTATCAGGGTATTTTAGGCTACCGCACGCAGGATGACCGCGACATCGCGGCAGATTCGCCCGACCGCCCCGCGTTCGATGCCTACCGCGCGAGCGAGATCGAGGCGGTCAAGCCCGTCATAGCGCGTTTGAAGGAGACCGGTTGGACGTTCGGCAGCCACACCTGGGGCCACATCCGCCTCGACACCAAATCGCTCCAGACCGTCATCAACGACACCGAGCGCTGGGCGGACGAGGTCGGCTCGCTCGTCGGCCCCACGCAGATTTTGTTCTATCCGCACGGCGGCCGTCCCGACGGCGATGACTGGCACCAGACCGGCGAGCGCTTCCAGTACCTGCAAAGCCAGGGCTTCCGCATCTTCGCGAGCGTCGGCACGAGTTCGTTCAGCTATGTGAAGCCCGACATTTCCGCCGTCATCTGCGACCGTCTGCATCCGGACGGCACCACGCTGCGCCACTCGCGCAGCCGCTATCTGCAATTCTATAACGCCGAGGACATCATGGATACGCAAGTCCGTCCCGATCTTGGCGTAGACTGGTGAGGAGGCGTTTTTATGGCAACGTTAGAAGAACTCAAGGCGAAGGCCGTCGCCATGCTGGACATGGCGTATGTGCCGTATTCCCACTTTCCCGTGGGCGCGGCGCTCGAATGTGAGGACGGCGCGGTCTTCACCGGCTGCAACATCGAAAATTCGAGCTACGGCCTGACGAACTGCGCCGAGCGCACCGCGGCGTTTAAGGCCGTGAGCGAGGGGCACCGGCGCTTCAAGCGCATCGTCATCGCTGGGCGCAGCGACGACTACTGCTACCCCTGCGGTGCGTGCCGTCAGGTGCTCTACGAGTTCGGCCCCGACATGGAGGTCGTGTGCCTCAACAAGGACAACGAAGAAAAGCACCTGCACATCAAGGAGCTGCTCCCCTACGGCTTCGACCAGACGTGGCTTGCAATCGACGAGAAATAACGAAAAAAGAGAGAGCGGCGCCGCCGCTCTCTCTTTTTGCTCGTTTCAGTTGCCGCCGGGGGAGGCTTCGATCGTCAGCGTGCCGCTGACCGTCGAAATTTCCAGCTCGCTCATCTCACCGCCCTCGAGCGCGGGCACGGTGTAGTGCGTTTCGCGGTCGCCGCAGGCGATGAGCGTGCCCTCGCGCTCGGTGAGCGCGGAGCGGAACGCGCCGCTTTTCGTTTCATAGTCGAGAGTAAAACCGTCCTGCGCGGGAAGGGTCAGATAGATGCTGCCGCTCTCCGTTTCGGCATCAAGGCGCAGCGCACGCTCGGTAGCCAAAATCAGGTTGCCGCTGACGCTTTCGAAGTCCAGCGCGCCGAGCGCGCCGGCGATATCCACCTTGCCGCTCGCGGTTTCGATCTCGGCATTTTCCACTTCGCCTGCAAGCTCGATCGCGCCGGAGAGCGTCGAAATATCGACCCTTGCCCACGTGCCGTCCACCACGCCCACGCTGCCGCTCACCGTCTCGATCTCGACCGCGGGGCAGCTTGCGCACATCACGCGTGCGTCGCCGCCGACGGTCGAAAGGTCGATCTTCTGCGCATCGGCGCTCACATAGGCGTAGGCGTCCGTCGTTTCGACCTCGATCTTCTCAAAGTGACCGGCGTTGACCAGCTCCGCCGGAAGCCCCACGTCGAGATACTTTTCCCCATCGTAGCTGCCGCGGTAGGCATCGCCGAGGAAGCGGATGCGCAGCGTGTCGCCGTCGATCGCGCAGACCATCTTCTCGCTCTCGGCGAGCGGCGCGGTGGATTCCTCCTTCACGCTGATCTGCGCGCTCTGCTCGGCGGCATAGATGTTCACGCCGCCGCTGCGCCACGAGATGTCGATCTTGCGGATATCTTCGCTCTCGCCGATGCTGAGCACCGCGCCCGGGTGGAGCTCTTCGCTCCCCTCCGCCTGCGTGCAGAAGGTGTAGGTCGCGCTGCTGCCGTCCCAGAGCGCGTCGACGGCGAAAATGCCGTCGCTTTGCGGCAGTTCTGCGCGGAATGTGCCGTTATCCTGCCGCTGGGCGGTCACGGTCTCGGACGGCATGCCGGTGCTGCCCCAGGCGTCGGACGGCCAGCAGCGGAGACTGACGGAATCGGGCGAATTATCGCTGAAATCGAGCGTTACGGTGTAGAAATAGGCGGCCGACACTGTAAAGGGCATTTCCAGTACAGGCGTGATGTCACGGGAGGTTTCGTCCAGCGGGTGCGCGCCGCAGGCGATGACGGTCATGCTCTGTAGGCCCTGGGGGTAGGTCCAGTCGTAGCTGCTGCTTTTGAGGGTGACGCTGCAAGCGTTTGCACTTGTCACCGTCAGTGTCGGCGGGGTTTGGCGCGCGGCCTCGTCTGCACTTTTTTCGCCGCAGGCGGCGAGGGAAAGGGCCAGCGCGAGCGGGAGCAGAAGGGAAAGGAGCTTCTTCATCGTTCGTTCCTCGTTTCTTTCGGATACTTCTATAGACGTATGATAGCCGAAAAAGTTCCCGCGCACAACGGCGATCGTTGCACAAAACGCGGCAAGTTGTTGTATCGTGAATTCTAATACCGGAGGCGGTACAACTTTTTGCCGCGTTGTGTGCAACGCTGCTTCATGATACGGCGTATCATGAAAAGGCAAATCATGCATCAGTGTTCCCGCGTTTGCAGGGGGGTGTGGGCTGCCTTTTCCAACATTATCAAAATTTGGGGGAAAGAGCATGGAGACGACAACAAATTACAAACTTCCGCAATGGGTCAAGGAGGACCCGATCAAAATGCAGGACTTCAATGCCGCGTTTGCGAGCATCGACGCGGCGCTCAAGGCGGAGACCGACGCGCGCAGCGAGGCCGACGGCACGGCGGCGGAGCGCATCACGGCATTGGCGCAGACGATCGCAAACGGCAAAATCTGCCGCATCAAATACGGCAGCTACGCCGGCAATGGTCTGAGCGGCGCGGAAAATCCCAACAAGATCGACTGCGGCTTTTACCCGCTGCTTGTGATGGTGAGCGAGCAGAGCGACACGCAGCACTGGGCGCTGCGCGGCGTCAGCGGGTTTTACAACTCGAATAACCGGGGCAACGCGGCGATATGGGACAACAGCAGCGTAAGCTGGTTCTGCCAGCAGGAAGAGGATCAGTATTTCGCCCCGCCTGCCATCCAGTTCAATGAGGCGGGCAAAACATATCATTATGTGGTGCTCGGCTGTGACGCGGACTGAGGCGCAGAAAAACAAAAAACAGCCCCCGGCTCAAAAGAGCCGAGGGCTGAAACTCTATTCAGAGATTTTTTGCGCTTACGTCAATGATTAGTTGGCGTAGTAAGCGTTGAGAACACCAGAATCAGTGAGCTTGCCAACAGTGCTGTCGATGGTGAGGGTGATGGAGTCGGGACCGAAAGCGGTGAGCTTGGCGGTAGAGACGCCGAACTCAGCAGCAGCACCAGCAAGGGTGATGGTGTAGGTGCCATTAACGGGATTCTTAACAGTCTTGGCGTAGGACTGGAGAACAGCACCGGTGTCCTTATTCACGATGTTCAGGGTGTAGGTGTAAGAGGTAGCGAGAGGATCGGGGTTGGTGGAGGTGTCGACCTTGTTCACAGCGTAAACCTGGAGCGCCAGACGGTTGAGGGTGGCGGAGGTGCCAGCGGGATCAGCGTTGTAAACAACGATGACGTTCTGCGTGGTGACGTCGCCGAGAGCCAGAGGCATCTTGGTCAGGCCGTCAACGCCGTTGCCGGAAACCGTGTAGAACTTGTCGCCAGTGATGGTGCCATCGACATAGTCGGTGTAGACAGAGTTCTTGTAGGTGTCCTTGTCAGCGCCCACGATGGAGTCGACCTTAACGGTGTAGCCGGCGTAGGCAGCAGCCATGGGATAGCCGGTGAAGGCGGTGATGGCAGCGGTGGTGGAGGACTCAGTGCCGATCGCAGCGATGGCGACATAATCCTTGACGTAGTTGTTGCTCAGAGCGACCTTGAAGAGACCGCCGGCGACCTTATTGGTAGCCTGGGTTCTGAGGGCGTTGAGCAGGGTGAGGACGATAGCGTCGTCCTTGGAGCCGTAGATGTTGCCCTTCACGCCGTCAACGTAGCCGGGGATGGTGTAGACACCGGTCTTGGCGTCATAGGAGACCTGCTCGTTGGCATAGTAGAAGAGGCTGGTGACCTTGGCGGCAACGGGATCGGCGATGACGTAGACGTAATCGGCGACCTTATCACCGTTCAGATCGACGAAGTCGACCTCAGCCTGAGCATAGTTGTCGATGTTGCCGAGACCAACGATGGACTTGAAGGTGTAGGGATTGGTAGTGTTGTTGCGGACCAGGAAGACGGTGGCATCGTCAACGATCAGGTTTTTGCCGTTGTACTGGGTGTTCTTGCTGACGAACAGGTTCTCGTTGAAGAACTTGGCGTCAACACCGGTAGCGACTTCGACAGCGGCGAGAGTGCCGTTTGCCTGGGTGGTGAACTGGAAGAGGTGGCCGTTCAGGATACCGTTGACATCACAGACAGCGTTGGTGTTGATGTAGGAGTCAACGTAGAAGTAGTCACCATCAACCTTCATGACCTTGTTCTGGATGCCGGTGCTGTGGGTGACCTTACCGGTCGCAATCTTGGGGGCCACAACGCCGGAAGCAGTATCGTCGAAGTAGGTCATCTTGCTCAGGTCGACCACAGCGGTGGTGCCGTCCATGTAGGTGACATTCGCCTTAGCAACGCCGGAACCGTCCGCAGCGTTGCCAGCCCACCAGATGGAGTTGATGACGCCGTAGCTGGTAGCGGCAGCGATCTCAACGTTACCGATGAGGTTGTTGTACTGATCGAAGAACCAGGTGAACTTGTTGGTGCTAGCCACCGCGTTGTCGAAGTAGAACTTGACAGCATCGTCATAGACAGTGCCCTCGACGTTGTGCTGCTTGGCGTTGTAGTAGATCACGCTCTGAGCGCCGTCAATGGAAGTGGCCTTGGAAACGATCTCGCCGTACTTGTCAGCGGCGGTCTTGATGAGGCCGCTCTCGGTAGCGCTGTTAAAAGCGTTGGTGTAGGCGTTCAGGAGAACGTAATCGCCGACAGCATACGGATACGCATCCTCGCCGTTGGTGAGGGTGAGCGTGGTAGCAGCAGTGGAGCCCTTGGTGGCATAGACATCGAGCTTGATGGTAGCCTCGGTGCGCAGGTGGCCCTGAGCGTCATAAGCGGCAGGAGCAACATAGGTGACCTTGGCGAGGAAGGTGTCGATCATGACGATGGTATCGTCATAGACCTCAACCAGACGGCCCTGAGCACCCATCTTGGTGACGGTGTCGGTCAGGTTGACCGTGTAGGTCGTGGGCTGCTTCTGGCCGTTGACATACAGGGTGTAAGCGGTGTCGACCTTCAGGCCAGCGTCGTGAGCGACGTCGCACTCAGTAACAGCCTTGGTGTAGGTCAGGTCGGGCTTCTCAACGAAGGTAGTGGCCTTGTCGCCGGTGTTGTAGGTCCACTTGGTGGCGGGACGGCCCCACTTGTCGGAGGACTTAGCAGAGTCGAGCTTGAAGTTCTTCTCACCGAGGCTGTTGTTCTTGGCACCGATGACCTTATCGGTCACATAGCCGAAGGCCGGGGTGTAGGTGACCTGAGCCTTCTGGATGCCCTGGAACAGGAGCTCAGCGACCAGCTCACGGGAAGCGGGAGCGTTCAGGTCGGTGGTCTTCGCCACTCTGTCCAGAACGCCGAGCTGCTGCGCGGTCTGCGCAACATGGAGCGCCCAGTCAGCGCCGGAGAACTCGTTGTTCTTGTCGTAACCGACAGCGCGGAGGATCATGGCGAGGACTTCATAGCCGGTGACCTTGCCGGACGGCTTGAAGGTGCCATCGGGATAACCGCTGACAATTCCGTTGGCCGCGGCCTGCATAATGTTGTTGTAGTACCAGTCGCCAGAGTTCACATCAGAGAAGGCCTCGGCCACAGTTACGGTAACAGTGTAAGGATTGGTCTTGTCGCCATCCTCAGAAGTGACCTGCAGGCGCACAACCTGGTTGAAGTTCAGAGAGGTCTTGCCGCTGACAACTTCCTCGCCAGCCTTGGAGTCCAGAGTCACCTTGGCGTAATCGGACACGGTGAAGGTGGGAACCAGGCCGTTCAGGTCGGTGCCGTAGGGCACAACCACGGAAATGTTGTTGCCGTTGAAGGTGCCGCGGGAGTTGCCAATGGAGAAGCTGCTCATCACAGCCTCGGTGTTGGCAGCATTATACTTCAGCTTAAAGGTATAAGCCAGCTTGGAGGTGCCGTTCTCGGCCACCACACACAGGGTGTTAGCGTCGCTTGCGGTTTCACCAGCGGTGCCAGCAGTACCAATTCTATACTTAGCCTGTACCCATTCGCCTTCATCTTCATCATAAACGTAGACGTTTACATTATTGCCGGCAGCGCGGACAAACAGCAGCTTCTGGTTGCTGATAGAAGCATCATCGGCAATGCCGTCGCCATTCTTGTCACCGTCGGAATAGAGGTAACCTTCTCTATCCCCATTCAACTCACCAGTAGTGGTCAAGGTAGCATAGGGAGAATTGGTCTTAAAGGTCAGGAAACGAGCTTTTTCAGCATCGTAGCCCTCAGTATTAGCGGTAGCCAGTTCGCTTTCATCCACAGTGTAGCTCCAAGGCAGGTTGCCGGAGATCTCAGCGGAGGTAGAAGCGTCGTGGGTGTCGGTAACCTTCAGGCCAACGCCGTCCACAGCGATGTCATACATCTGGCGCTCGTCAGAGGCACCCTGGGCGTCCTCTTTCAGAATGTAAACGGTGCCCTTAGAAGCCTCATCCATTGTAATGGTCTTGTCGGCAAGATCAGCCTGGCTCTGGTTGCGGATTTCAACTGCACGGGCCACGTCCTCGGGCAGAACTACAATGTAGCGAGCCTGGCTGGTCGTGTAGTTATCAGCGCCAGTGTACTGAATATTCGGGCCGCTAAACGCAACATTCACATCGGCCAAATCGGACAGCTTCACAGTTTCACGGTAAGTAGTAGCGCTACCATTGGTACGAACATAGTAAGCCACGCCGTTGTTGGTGGTCTCAATGTCGGTGAGGATGCGGTACAGCTCGGCAGCGTAGATGGACTCGGTGCTCAGAGAGTGAGCCACAGTCATCTCAATGGTGCCCTGCATGCCATCGGCAGTTTTCTTCTGGGTAATGCCGTTGCTGGAGGTGGCAACCACGCTGTTGTCCTCGTTCACGCGGTCGTAAACCTCGGAGCAGTACAGACCAGCAGTCACAGGATTCTCATTCTGGATGGACATCTCAAAGCGGGAAACAGTCACGTCCCTCTGAGTGACGGGCTTCTCCAGCTTCACAACCACGGTGTCATTCTGGCGGTAAGCCTGGTCGTTCATGTTCACGGCGGAAATGGCGTTGGCCACGGAAATGCTCATAGAGCCATTGGGATCGCCGGGAATGTCAGTC
>OGXQ01001975.1_pt1 | contig 14747 bp, 7 predicted proteins | sample 1576291 | NCBI WGS metagenome assembly OGXQ01 (sample SAMEA3541575, study PRJEB24748) | human gut metagenome | biome: human gut; feature: human-associated habitat; material: faeces | place: China | collected 2012 | reverse complement strand
GGTATATCATCATCGTACATTTTTGAACCTCATCCAAGGATATATTGTCGTCGGTTTCGACCATACGATTGTCAATCGGCCGGGAGAATACGATTTCAAAATATTGGGTAATGCATTTTATGCCAATGACAATCCTCGTCCCGATGCCCCGTTGGGAGGTAGTAGCGAACCCGGGATAGTGATGGTCTCGGTCGATACGAACGGGAATGGCGTTCCCGATGACGAATGGTACGAGTTGGCCGGTAGCGAATATTATAAAAAAGAGACTTTGAAGAATTATGAAATAACCTACTATCGACCCGATGAAAACAAGGAGCCGGTGACTTGTTCCAATCCGAATATCACGGATTCTACGTATGTCCGGTGGACCGACAATTATGGGAATACGGGATATATATCGCAACTCACTTTCCATAAGCAACCGTATTATCCGCAATGGGTTTCGGAAAGTTCGATGACTTTTAAAGGAAGCCGGCTTGCCGATAACGCTATCGACGAGAGTGGAAACGGGAGTTATTATGTCCTTTACGCATACGATTGGGGTTATGCGGATAATCACCCCAACAATAGTGAGAAGTCCAATTTTAAAATCGATTGGGCGGTGGATAGCGAAGGTAATCCGGTCGATTTGCCGGGTGTCGATTTCATAAAAATTTATACGGGAGTGAACCAATTCAACGGTTGGTTGGGCGAATGTTCGACCGAAGTAATGGGTGTTACCGATTTACATATAGAAGAATGACTATGAAAAAATAGAAAGAAACGAGAGGAAAATAACTAAAAAAATATAGTGCACACAGGTTCGGCTACTTGAAAAAGGTCCGCCGATTAAAAGGGAATCGGGTGTAAGTCCCGAACAGTCCCGCTGCTGTAAGCTCCACAAAAAGGTCCCGAGAATACTGAAAGCCACTGATTATGACGATTGGGAAGGCATCGGTTACCGGAGTAAGTCAGAAGACCTGCCGTGTGTATTGTCCGAAAAGCTTGCGAGGTATGAGCTGTGACAAAAAAACGCCGGGAAGTCCGGGAAAGTTTTGGAAGCATATAAGTGGTGTATCTTGCAAGTATTGAATGAGAAAGAACTATTTGTTTTTTATTTAATACTTAAAAGTTTAACAAAGATGAGAAAGATTTATGCTTTGATGGTATTGCTGTTTGCGGTTTTACAATTACCTGCACAAGTCCTTGTGCAAGGTCGTCCGCACCCTACGGCAAAGCCGCAGATGGTATCGCCGAGGGCGATTGCCGATGGAACTTTCACGATGGACATGATCGAAAACTGGTCTGGCGAAGGGGCCAATCGCGCTGCGTTCGTCGTACAATGGAATGCCGAGAGTGAAACCTCGGCGTTGGTTTGGGGATTTCGTTGGGACGGTGAAGCTACCGGCGAAACGATGGCGCGTGCAATCGCTGCTTCCGACCCTCGTTTTTTCATTATGACCGAAACAGGAACGGCGTATGGTAGCACTGTATCGGGTTTTGGGTACGATGTTAACAAGAGTGGCGATTTTTCTATTACTAAGGACGGAGTAACACTTTCCCCTGATGAGAACGGGGTAATCTTTTCTTCGTCGTATGGATATGACGGTTGGACCTGTACCGATCCCGAGGACTATTGGCAATCGGGCTGGTATCAAGGGTATTGGTCTTATTGGTTGAAATCGAGCGATAGCGATCCCTGGGGATACTCCGGGACCGGAATTACAGGCCGTAAATTGACTGACGGTTGTTGGGACGGTTGGAATTTTTCGGTAAACATGTCGTCTCAACCGTGGAAACCTCTTGCGCCGGCTCCTAAAAACGGGCCGACAGCTCCTTCTGTGAAAGTTCAACCCGAAGATTTGACGGTTTCTCCGGGAGAATCGGTAACTTTTGCCCCTGAGTTCAAAGGCGATAGTTTGTATTTCCAGTGGTACAAAGACGAAGTAGCCATACAAGATGCCGAAGCGTCGTCTTATTCGATCGTTTCGGCGGAAACTTCCGATGCTGGGCGTTATTATTGTGTGGTGAGCAACATGCTCGATACGATTTCTACCGATACGGTTACGCTCGTTGTCGGCGATAAATCGGTAATAGCCGCTCCGGGAGAGGAACCGGGAACTGCCCTCGTGGTGTATGACGATTCGTATGCCTCTTTTTCGGGGATTTTGACGATCCCACAAACTATCCTGATAGAGGGAGAATCTTACACGGTAGTCGGTATCGACGATATGGCTTTTATGGGGTGTGCTAAATTGACTTCGGTTACTTTTCCTTCGACTTTGAAAACAATTGGCGAAGGGGCATTTTACGGATGCAGCCGTTTGACATCTGTGGAGTTGCCTGCGCAAACGGTTTCGATCGGTAATGAGGCTTTCGGCGATTGTCCTCTTTTGGCAACCCTCTCTTTGGGTGAAGGATTGAAGAGTATAGGTCGCTCGGCCTTTGAGAATTGTATCGCTTTGACCGGTGTAAGTATGCCGGCAGGTATGGAATCGATAGGGGCTTTGGCTTTCAAGGGTTGTACGAAGTTGGCTTCGGCTGCTCTGGGGAACTCTTTGACTTTATTGGGCGATTCGGCTTTTTATGGCTGTTCGGCTTTGCAATCGGTGGAATTGCCGGTTACGGTATCCTCGGTGGGTACTCGTACATTTGCCGGTTGTTCTGCTTTGAATGCTGTCGGGTTAGGAAATGTTTCGACTATTGGCGAAGCCGCTTTTAACGGCTGTTCCGCTTTGACTGAAATTGCGATACCGAATGGGGTCGAAACGCTCGGCAATTATGCTTTTTACGGTTGCAGTTCTTTGGCGACGGTGACTTTGGGTACACAGGAGCGTTCATCTTCTTCCTTGAAAACAATCGGCGATTATGCTTTTGCCGAGACTGCTGTGAAATCGGTCGTATTACCCGACGGTGTGAGTATTCTTGGTAACTATGCCTTTAACAAGTGTGCTTCTTTGGCCACCGTTTCGTTGGGAAATAGTTTGACCGCTATCGGTAATTATGCTTTCAGCGATTGTGATAAATTGGAATCCGTAACATTCGGAAGTGCTCTCGAAACTATTGGAGAACGTGCGTTTGCCAGTGCGAAAATTTCTTCTCTTGTTTTGCCTGCTACGGTGAGAACGATAGGTGATTGGGCTTTTTATAATAATCCTTTAACGGCCATAACTTTTAACGATGGCTTGCAGTCGATCGGCAGCAGGGCTTTCTATGGTGTATCGGTTCAAACGTTGAATATTCCCAATAGCGTGACCGAATTGGGCAGCTATGCATTTAGCGGTTGCAAGTCGTTGGAAACGGTAACTATCGGGACAGGTGTGACGAAAATAAGTGACTATACGTTTAATACATGTTCTGCGTTAACGCAGATATCTTGTCCGTCGGTAACCGAAATCGGGGCGAGCGCATTTAAAGGTTGTTTATCGTTGGTCGATATTCCTTTGAACGATAAGATTACTTCGCTCGGTAATTATGTGTTTTCGGGTTGCTCTGCGATAGAGTCGCTTGTTATTCCGAATAGTGTAACTTCGATCGGTAGTTATGCCTTTGAGAAATGCACGAAGTTGACATCGGCGACTTTGGGTACAGGTATAAGCTCTATTCCCGATTATATGTTTAGTAGCTGTTCCGCTTTGACGTCGGTCGTTCTGCCGGAGAATATTACTGGGATCGGCAAATATGCTTTCCAAAGTACGGCCTTTACCGAGTTGCCGCTGACAGCAAGCATTACCGAGATAAAAGATTATGCTTTCAAAAGCTGTACGAAATTAACGTCGGTAGCTATTCCCGATCGGGTTACTAAACTGGGAACTTATGTGTTCCAAAGCTGTACGGGATTGGAATCTGCAAAAATAGGGGGTGGCGTTACTTCTGTGCCGAATTATATGTTCCACGGCTGTACGAATCTGGTTAATGTAGAACTTTCGGAAAAAGTGACTTCTATCGGCAATTCTGCTTTTTATAATTGTAAGGGCTTGAAATCATTGCCGGTTACCGAATCGATAACTTCTATCGGGACGAATGCATTTTACGGTTGTACAAGTCTTACTTCGGTAAATCTTTCCGATAAAGTAACCTCTTTGGGAGCTTCGGTATTCTATGGCTGTTCCAGTTTGACAGAAGCTGTTTTGGGAACGGGGATAACTACGTTGGGATCGAGTTTGTTCCGCAATGATGCTAAGTTAAAAAAAGTAGTTGCCAATGGCAAAATAGCTTCGGTTTCCACTTATACGTTTAATGGTTGTTCTTCTTTGGAACGTATCTATATTAACAATACACCGCCGACCGGTGCAAGTTCCAATACATTTACCAAAGTGCCGACAACCTGCCGGATTTATGTCCCTGCCCAAACTTGTCAATTCTATGCCCAGACCACCTATTGGAAGGATTTCGTAATCATGCCGTGGTTAGATGAATTGGAAATAGTATCGACTACTCCGTCGATGAGTTTCGATGGCGGGGAAGCGTTGGACGTTAAACCCGATACGAAAACTTTCGTGATAGAGTTTAATAGGACTGTCGTTAATACCGATAGCGTTTCGGCCATGTTGATACGTAGCGGATTTCCTGTCGAAGATCAGGAGTTGACCGTGTCGTACTCCGGTAACGAAGTGACCGTAATTCGTGAAGGAGAAGATTTGCCGAACGATCCTTATTACTACTTGGTATTGACAACGTCGGATAAACAGTTTAACATATTGTTCAAGGTAACGACGGCTACCGGTATCGATGAACCGGCTGTCGAAAAGGAGGTGCGTTTGCGTGAATATTATTCGGTGGACGGGAAACTTTTGCCTCGACCCGTACAAGGTATCAATATTGTGAAAACTGTATATGAGGACGGTTCGATCGAAGTTTCGAAAGTTTATGTAAAACCAGAAGATTGTAGGCGATAAGTCTATGATTGTGAAATAGTAAAACGAAGATGTCCCCGGAGTTTCGGCTCCGGGACATCTTTCCAAAAAAATAGAAAGATGAGAAAATATTTACTTCTTTTTTTAGCTTTTTTCGGCAGTTGGTCCATGTCGGTTCGTGCCGTTTCCTTTTCGGATATAAATTATTGGATAGGAGAAGGGAATGTCGAAGTCATGTTAGTCATCGCTTGGAACGACGGGAAAACGCCCGAAACGTTGGCGTGGGGCTATAAAGGGGAGGAGGAAACTACAATCGTGGAAATGTTGAACGATGTGGTGAAAACGGACCCTCGTTTGTTTTCTCTGATGCGCCGGCAAGGTGGTTACACGGTCGATGGATTGGGGTTCGACCTGAATGGAGAGAATACCATTGCATTGGTTGTCGGCGGCGATACGACCTATCCTAAGTATAATGCTACGGGGCAGTTTACAGCGACTCCGAACAATTACAAAAAATGGGAGTGTGTCGACAAAGAGGACCATTGGAATTCGCCTTCGGTCTCGGAAGATGGAGCATGGCATTGTTTGGCTCGAAGCGAAAGCGGAAACGAGGCTGAGACCGAAATCAATAAAATGCCGGTACAAAATCGATATACCTATATATTTTATTACGATAAACCCGGTAGCGGTACACCGGATTATGCCAATGCCGTAGCGGTAGAACCATATATACAGGAAACTGTCGATTATTCGCAAGGGATATTTTTTGTCAATGAAGATTGGTATGGCTGGGATAACGGAACCATTAATTTCCTGACGAATGATGGCCGAATGTTTTACCGGGTATTCCGTCGGGAGAATCCCGATGAGAAGTTGGGTGTCACAACGCAGTTCGGAACGATTTACGGTGAAAAATTCTTTTTGATTTCCAAACAGGCGAAGTCGACCGAAGAAGAATCGACAGGGGGGCGACTGGTCGTGGCCGATGCCTTTTCGTTGGAAAAGATAGCGGCTTTTGATCAAATAGGCGGCGGTGACGGCCGTTCCTTTTTGGGTGTAGATGAGAAGACGGGATATATAGGAAGTTCATCGGGAATTTTTGTTTTCGATATTGAAAACATGAAGGTCGGCGATGTGATAGAAGGGACCTCGAATGACGAAGGTCTTTATTCGGGTCAGATAGGTTCTATGGTCCGAGCCGGTAAATATGTCTTTGCTGCGAAACAATCGGAGGGCGTATTGGTGATCGATGCCGAAAACCACACCTTACAAACTACTATCGAACTTCCGTCTATCGCGACACTTGTGTTGGGGCGAGACGGAAATATTTGGGCTGCCGATGGAAATGCGTTGGTTAGGATAAATCCGGTTTCGTTCGAAACTTGGACTCGGTCGTTACCCTCCGGTTGTCGGGTCGCCGATACATGGGGGGCATGGAATGCCGGGAGTTTATGCGCAGCATATAAATCTAACCTTCTTTATTTTGCCGACGAAAGTAAAAATAAAGTCGTACGCTATAATATAGATACCGATGAATTGAATGCATCGTTTTTTACTTTGCCCGATCAAGACGGGGAGTATGTGCAGATGTTCTATGGTGCGGGTTTGAGAGTGGACCCGCAGACCGATAATGTCGTGGTAACTTCTACGGAATCGGGTTATCTGTCCCATTACATGAACAATTGGATTCACATAGTGGACGGGACGAATGGCGAGCTGTTGAATACGTTACTTCCTGAGAAATACTATTGGTTCCCGGCTATGCCGGTATTCCCCGATAATGAATATCCGGTTATCTCGATTTCCGATAATTTGTCGGTGGGTAGTTCTCCTGTAAAAATTTCGCTATTAGAGAGTGTTTCCGATGCCGATAATCTTTCTGCGGCGATCGTTTCGACAGTCAAGGTAGAAGACCCCTCTATTCTTTCTGCCCGAATCGAGGGATATGATTTGATTCTTTCCGGTGAGAAATTGGGCGATACGAGTTTCTCGTTAACGGTCAATTCGAATGGGCGGGTAGAGACAAAAATGGTTTCGGTGCATGTAACCGAAGTTAGTGGAATCGAGGAGGCAGAAAGTTTGAAAATCGTAGCTTCTCCTAATCTTGTCAGGGATATTCTGACGGTGAGAGCTTGTGTCGGTGCAGAATTGACCGTATTCGATCTTCGAGGTGTAGCTGTTTATCGTGATACGATGGTCGGGTCGAAGTCTCGTTTGAATGTATCTTCTTTACCGGCAGGTATTTATGTGTTGTCGGTGTGTGCAAACGATAGAACTGAGTATATTCGAATAATCAAACAATAAATATTAACTAATTAAATTTTTTTTGACATGAGAAAAATATTACTTGTTTTTGCCGTTTGTGTATGCAGTGCGGTTTTTGCGGAAAACATCGTTTTAGATTTGTCTAAACCTAATCCTGAATTTCCTATCGAATATGATGATAAGGGGGTATGGTCCGATGTTTATGTAGACGGTTCGAACGTTTTTGTACAAGAATTTATGTTTTCACATGAAGTGTTGTATGGTGGGCTAGCGTTTAACGGCTTTTTCCCTAGTAAAGTGACCGCTATCTCAGAATCAGCAGACCTTGATGATCAATGGGGCTGTATGGCTAAGGGAGGCTTTGCCGGAGAGGGAACTCCCTATTTAGGTGCATATTGGGATGCCTATACCGAATCGACCTCCGATACGAAAACTTGCGAGGTATACACTTCCGCTCCATATTATGCCGTAGGGTGTTATGTATGCAACAACCCTTATGTCTATTATGCTATTGAGAAGGGGAATCCATATTCGACTAAATTCGAGCAGGGAGATTGGTTTAAATTAGTTGCTCACGGTATCGATGAGCAAGGCACAGAGACAGGAACCGTGGAATATTATTTGGCCGATTACCGTTCTGAGAATGCCGACGACTGGAAATTGAACGATACTTGGGAATGGGTCGATTTGAGTGAATTGGGACAGATTGCTTCGATTTACTTTACGATGGAGTCGAGCGATACGGGTGATTATGGCATCAATACGCCGACGTATTTTTGTCTCGATAAACTTACCGTTTCGACCGAGCCTTCGTCAGTTGAAGAAAGTGTGGCTGCTCAGATGAAAGTTTATTACGACCGTTCTAACGGGGCTGTTCGTGTAGAGTCGGCTCAGCTGGTCGAGGCTGCTGTTTATAACATGAGCGGTACTCTCGTGATGAAACAACTCGTAGAAGGATCGGGAGTTATTGATATGTCTGCTTATCCCGCTGGCGTTTATATAGTGCGTTGCGGCGGATATAGTACTAAGATTGTTAAATGAACTCTGAGAAGAAGTATATGATAAATTATTAGTTAAGTCCCTACTGCCATAGGGTATTACGCCTCCGGCGAAGTGATTCGACGGGGGCGTGTTTTTATAGAAATAAGAGCCCGGTTATATAAAAAATATTAAAATTAGATTTGTTCTAATTTTATATTATATTTTTGTAAAACAATAAATAAAAACAATAGAATTATGCTTAGCAAGAAAATGGAAGAGGCTCTTAATGCCCAAGTGAATGCCGAGTTTTGGTCGGCTTATTTATATCTTTCGATGTCCAACCATTTTGCAGCGGCTGGAAATCAAGGTTTTGCTAATTGGTTTTCTATACAGTTCCAAGAGGAACAAGCTCATGCTACTATATTTATGAAATATGTGCTCTCGTGTGGTGGTAAAGTAACGTTGGCTCCTATTGCCAGTGTGAAGACCGAATGGAAATCGCCTCTCGAAGCTTTTGAAGATACGTTGGCTCATGAGAGAAAAGTAACCGCCCTGATTCATGACCTTTGTGTGCTTGCCGATGAGGAAAAAGATTTCGGTACTGCCAATATGCTGAAATGGTTTGTCGACGAGCAAATTGAAGAAGAGGCTAATGCTCAGGAATTAATCGATAGCTTGAAAATGATTAAAGATAACGGTTTCGGGTTGTATATGCTCGACAAAGAGTTGAAGGCTCGTGTTTATACGACTCCTGCCCCGTTGGCTACATCGGCCGAATAGCTTGGTTTTGTATTATACGAAAGAAGGGGCGCATTGTGGCGCCCCTTCTTTTTTATGTACAAAGAGGGTGCATCATTCATTACGACACCCCCTTTCGTTTTGTCTTTTACGGTTTCAAAAGATAGGTGATTTGCGAGATAATGTGTTGTTTCCATTCTTGTAGAAAGGCATTGAATGTATCTTTGTCTTCATTGAAAAAGAGTTTCATGGTAAGGTTCTTACTGAGGAAAGGGAAAGCCAGTTGGCTGTAAAGTGTCATGAATATAAAGGGGAGGGGTACTTTCTTAAAGTTTCCGCTTTCCATTTCTTTTTCAAGAAATTCTCCGATGTGTTTCAAATATTGATCGAGGTTTAAACTATAAAAAGTTTCTATTAAATGGTTGGCGTCGCGTTGAATTTCGCCTATGATGAATTTGGGGAGCAAAGGATTTGTCGAGAAAATGGATACATAGACGTCGATAACATCTTCTAATTTTTCAGAGAACGATTGCTGAGTCGAAAAAATAGTATCGATATGAGGTAAAAATTTTGCAACGATCGAGGCGAAAACTGCTTGAAACATTTTATCTTTTGTCCTGAAATAATAATGCAGGGTGGGACGGTTGATCCCTACGACCGCTGCAATATCGCTCATCGATGTTTGCTCGAATCCTTTTTTTATAAATTCTTGTTTTGCCGCCTCGATAATACGCGATTCTATATTTTCGGTTTGCTCTGTCTTCTGGTGAGCGATGGTTGAAGTTGAATTCATAGTCGTTTGTTTTTAGGCACTTAAATTGTGTGTGAAAAGTAATAATCGGTTCGTTACGTTTACGCTGCTCACCCCACTGTCAAAATCCAAAGATAATAAATTTAATTCAGGATACAGCATACGCAGCTTCTTTTCTATCCCTTTCGATACGATGTGGTTGGCGATGCAGCCGAATGGTTGTAACGATATGACGTTGTTTATACCCTGTTTGGTGAACGCTATGATTTCGGCCGGTAGTAGCCAGCCTTCGCCGAATTGAGCTGCACCCGAGACAATATTTTTCGTCTCTTCCGCTTCTTCATAGATGTCGGTAAAGGGTGTGAAATACCGGAATGTGGATGCCGTTCTGTTAAACAGGGCTATCCGTTTGTCGATGTATCGGTAGAATAAGTCGGATAGGAAATGAGGTATACATTTCTTTTCTAAGAGTAGTTTTTCCTTGTTCTCGCGGTTCACGAATCCTTGCATAAAGAACGGCAATAAAATGGGAGGAGCCACTTCTATACCTTGTTCGCACAAGAAGCGTACGACGTGTTGATGAGCGTAGGAATTGAATTTTAGGAATATTTCTCCCACTACACCGATTTTGGGACAGGTTTTGTCCATACAGATATCGTTGAATTCTCGGGCTGCAAGGTGGATATATTCCACTAACTTGTGAGGCTCGTTTTCGAGAATGGGACGCTCGGCGAGGTTTAAATATTTGTCTCTCAATCGGGCCGCGGCTCCCCGTTCTTTTTCCCGGACTACCGAGGCATGATAAAATTTAGAAAGCGTATCGGTGTAGAGCAGGGCATTGAGTGCGATAGGTAATACCTTTTGCCATTTCAGTTCGAAGCCTTCTTGTTCGTTGGAAACTTTCCGCCCTAATCCCAATGTGACTACGGGAACATTTCCGAATCCGGCATCGAGCATGGCTCGTTTAATAAGCGCCAAGTAATTGGTCGCGCGGCATTGTCCTCCGGTTTGAGTAATGGCTACGGCCGTGTTGTTGAGATCGTATTTCCCCGATTCCAAAGCATTGATAATGTCGCCTACAATGAGTGTGGCCGGATAGCAAACCTCGTTGTTGGCGTACTTCAAACCGGTTTCGGCCGAGGAGGCATCGCTCGGTGGCAATACCTCTATGTCGTACCCCGACAATTTGAAAATCGGCTTTAACAGAGGTGTGATGTATTCCGACATAAAAGGGGCTATGATTTTTCGGTTTCGATCTTTTTTGCGAAAGACTTCTGTTGTACGGAATTTCTCTGTCGTTCCGCGTAGCGGCGTTTGTTTCAGGCTTTCGACCAAAGAACGCACTCTTAGTTTCAGAGAACCTATGTTATTTACATCGTCTATTTTTAGAAGCGTGAAGGGTTTCCCGTTACGATGTAGAATATCTCTTACTTCGTCGAGAAGAAAGGCGTCGGGTCCGCAGCCGAAAGAGGTCATTTGTACGAATTGAATATCGTTCCCTTGCCGGGCTGTCCATTCTGCGGCTTTCAGGATTCGGTTCATATAGGCCCATTGTTTGATGAGATAAGTGTCTTGGGTCTCTATCTCGGAGTTGTCTCTAACTATGTCGTCCGAGATGACGTTTACTCCCAGATTGGCTATCATTTCGGAAAGTTTATGCTGTATGAGCGGGTCGGTGTGATAAGGGCGTCCGGCGAGCAAGATAATCGGTTCTTCTTTTCTGCGGCTTTCCCTGACAATGTTTTCGGCTTTTCGGCGTATGTCTGACGAATATTGTTTCTGGGCGTTCAACGCATATTTCACAGCCTGCTCGGCATCTCTTTTCGATATGCCCCAAGAACTTAGGTAATTCGTGCATTGTTTGGTGAGTAAGCCAGTGTCGGCAAAAGTGATGGCCGGAGAGTCTACCGGAATGTCCGGCGACATGGAACTGCGTATGACATCGGAGTACCCGGTGACGATGGGGCAGTTGTAGCTGTTGTTCATTTTCTTGTCGCTTTCGTGCTCGTAGACAACGTATGGCAGGAAGATGCGTTCCACCTTCTTGTGAATCAGGTTTTGAATGTGGCTGTGCACTAATTTGGCCGGGAAACAGATGTTGTCCGACATGACCGAGTTGAGAGCTTTCTCATAACTGACGAAAGTTGAAATATCGGACAGTACGACCCGAATACCGCAGCGAGTAAAGAGAGCATGCCAAAAGGGATAGTTCTCGTACATGTTAAGGACACGGGGTATACCTATGGTTCTGTTGCCTGTTTCCGAAGTTTCCCGGTCGAACAACAAAGCATATTCCGATCTGTTCGCCCGGCAGAATGCCCGATTTTTGTTCTTCACCGCCGATATTACCGATTGGTGAAAATTCGTTCGCATTTGTTTCCCGAGAAGAACGTATTACCGTTGGGGAAGGTATAGCGGCATACGAAACATTTGTTTTCACAGCCGTTGCATTGAATTTGTCGGCTGGTATATCCGGTAGTTTCGAGTAGTTGGTTTATCGTGCGCGAATTCGATTTTTGAGACGCAGCTTGTAAAGCGCAGCCGTATGCTCCCATCAATTCGGGTAAATTACTTCGTATGACTGTTTTACCGGTTTCCAATTCAAATGCACGGACGATCGCATCGTTATGCATCGTTCCTCCTTGAACGACAATCGTTCCTTCCAACTCTTTGTCGTCCTTTAACTTCAAGACTTTGTACAAACAGTTTTTTACGACCGAATAGGACAACCCTGCGGCTATATCTGCTACTGTCGCTCCTTCCCGCAAAACCTGTTTAATTTTTGAATTCATAAAGACGGTGCAGCGTGTGCCCAAGTCGCAAGGGTGCAAAGCCATACAGGCGAAACGGGCAAAATCGGACACGTTGTATTTCAATGTGCGGGCGAAGGTTTCGATGAACGAACCGCATCCCGACGAGCAGGCTTCGTTCAGTTCCATGCGAGTGATAGCTCCTTGTTTGACGAAAATAGCTTTCATGTCTTGTCCGCCGATGTCGAGAATGAAAGAGACATCGGGAGCCATTTGTCGGGCGGCTCGGTAATGGGCCATAGTTTCTATCATGCTTCCGTCGAGGCCGAAAGCCGCTTTTATCAATTCTTCTCCATATCCGGTCGAACAGGAGCCTGTTATGTTTAATACTGTCCCGTTTTTATCGCATTGTGTTTTTAATTCGGTCAACCCTTTTCGGACGGCTTCTATCGGATTCCCCAAATTGGGGGCGTAGTGCGAGAAAAGGATAGCGCCGTCGGGGGTTGTCACGACTATTTTTGTGGTAGTCGATCCTGAATCGATTCCCAATACAGCTTCTTGTATCCCTTGAACGAGAGGGGCAGAGGGCCAGTTATAATGTGCTTTTTCTTTCTTCCAGTTGTCATAATCCGTTTCGGAATCGAATAGCGGAGGCAGGCTGTTTTTTGTTGTGATATCGGTGCTTCGGGATATGAGATTTTCTAATGTCGATAAAGAAACTGCTTTTTCTTCCGTGGCACATAGGGCACAGCCTAATGCGGGAAGAAGGTTTCCGCCGGCAGGAAGAATAAAGTCGCTCTCCTGCAAATGCAGATAATCGGCGAATGCTTTTCGTAAGGCTGGAATGAAGGTCAAGGGGCCGCCGCATAATAGAATAGGCGGGTGGAATGTCCAGCCTCGCGATAATGTTACGATGGTTTGTACAGCGACGGCATGGAAAATGGAGGCGGCGGTGTCGCCCAACGGGACGTTCCTGCTGACTAGATTTTGAATGTCGGTTTTGGAGAAGACTCCGCAGCGGGCAGCTATCGGGTGTATATGCTCTGCTTGCAAAGCCAATCGGCTCAGTTCTTCGATGTCTACTCCCAACAGTACGGCCATTTGGTCGATAAACGCACCTGTACCACCGGCACAATTCCCGTTCATGCGAAGGTCGATATGGTTCCCTTGAAAGAGAACGACTTTGGCATCTTCTCCGCCGATGTCGATCAAAGCCGAAGCAGATGGATATAGTTGCTGGGCGTACCGGGTGGCGGCTACGACCTCTTGTATAAATTCGGTTCGTAGCTGTTCTGCTGTTCCCATGCCTACCGAGCCGGTAACTGCGATAGAGGTTTCGATGTTGCCCAGTTCTTGACGGGCTTCCCGAAAATAGGCGGAAAGAAGATCGTTCACTTGGGCGTTATGTCTTTCATAACGAGAGAAAACGGTTTGCCCGGATTCATCGATAATGACTATTTTGGCTGTTGTAGAGCCTACATCGAGTCCTGTTTTGTACTGTTTTTCCCCTTGCATGTGAATGATAAATTAAGTTTAACTATGTAGTTTGTCTTATATGTCTGACTATATTGTCAGACGCAAATGTATAAATAAATTTTGAAAGAGATAATTTATTAAACTTTTTTATGTTTTCCGGATTCGAGTCTTTTCTTTATCTCGGAGTTTTTGTTCTGATATTCCTTGTTTAACACTCTTTTGTTATAATAACTTTTGCATTAACACATCTATTCCCTTATTTCCTATATATTTGCGCAATCTGCGAATTTGATATTAAAAAAAGAAGATTATGGTTTACGTATTATTTATAGTCATTGCATTAGTTAGCTTTGCGGTACAACGTACATTGCAAAGTAAATTCGAACGTTATTCTAAAATTCCCATTCCTTATGGCCTTACAGGACGGGATATTGCCATGCGTATGTTGCAGGAGAATGGAATAAACGATGTTTCTGTAACGCAGGTCGATGGGCATTTGACCGATCATTATAATCCGGCCACACATACGGTAAACCTCAGCCGTGATGTTTACTATGGCAACAGTGTCGCAGCGGCTGCCGTGGCTGCGCATGAATGTGGACATGCTGTACAACATGCCCGTTCTTATTCTTTCCTGAATTTGCGCTCGGCTCTTGTGCCGTTCGTGAGCTTCGCTTCGAATTGGGTACAGTGGATTTTATTGATAGGGATTCTCACGATACAGGCTTATCCGGCTATTATGCTATTGGGTATAATTTTATTTGCTGCGACGACTTTGTTTAGTTTTATTACTCTGCCGGTGGAGATTAATGCCAGTCAAAGGGCGTTGGCTTGGTTGAACGGAGCCGGGGTGACCGATGCAAGTACTCACGACAAGGCCAAAGACGCATTGAAATGGGCTGCATATACTTATGTAGTGGCAGCGTTGGGGTCGTTAAGATCGGAAGAGCA